>QWCV01000052.1_pt1 | contig 317087 bp, 282 predicted proteins | sample 1972621 | NCBI WGS metagenome assembly QWCV01 (sample SAMN09866699, study PRJNA288562) | Human gut metagenome isolate pre2_stool, whole genome shotgun sequencing... | isolation source: gut | host: Homo sapiens | place: USA: California | reverse complement strand
GTTATTTCACTGTTCAGTTATCAAGGTTCTTTGTGTTTTGTTGCTGACCTGCAACTTTTACAGAATATCATGTCTGTCAGCTTTTGTCAACAACTTTTTCTATTTTTTTAATTCTTTATAAAATGCAACCTTTTTCTTTATATTTTTTGAATTTGTGCAAAATACACAATAAAAATGTAGTTACATCATTGATTTTTAATATACTTTTCCATTTATCCCAGTTTTTCTGTATAAAAACACAAATAACTCTGCATTGCATGACATCTGAATATTCCATTTCACCCACGAAAAAAAGACTGCCTACCCGCCAGTCTTCAAAAAATATTCAATTACACTTTGCTTATATTAATAGACGCATTTCTTCAGTAAATAGCTCACCGGAGGTAGCATATTCAAAGGTCTTTCGTGGGTATTGGTTCACCCAATCTTCAATACACTGAACTTCTTCCTCCGTCATATTTTCAAAGGACGTTCCTTTTGGTGCCTGTCTTCGAACCATCCTGTTTGTATTCTCATTTGTTCCACGTTCCCAACTGCAATATGGATGACAATAATATACTTTCGTTCTATTACCTCCATATACCGACCGCTCAATGCCGCTACAATCTGAAAACTCTGTACCATTATCTACCGTAATTGTTTTAAACACTTTTCTAAAAAGGTCTTTCCCCCATCTTCTTTCTAGCATATCCAGTGAATCAACCACTGCTCCAGCAGACTTATCCCTTTGCAGAAATACATATTCCCGTCTGGTCTTTCTTTCTGTTAATGTAAGCAATGTCTTTTTCGAATTGCCTCTTCGACCAACTACACTATCCATTTCCCAATGTCCAAACTCTTTCCTGAAATTAATTCTTTTCGGTCGTTCCTCAATACTTGTTCCTCTTTCCAGTCGTTTCTGAATATGAACTTTCTTATATATGCGTTTCTTCTTTCCTTTTATTGGAAGGTCTTTATTTGTCAGACTTAAAAAGATACCTTTATCAATATAGTTATAAACTGTTTTTTCACAAATACTGACTTTAAATTTTTTATCCATGCCAGTCCGCCTCATCTCACCAATAAGCGCACCAGGACTATAATGTTCTTCTACTATTTTTTGTTCAATATAATTTGCAAGCTCAATATCATTTCCTATCTTAAGCTGCGTTCCTCGTACTTTCAGGTTCTCTTCAAATTTTCTTTGAGCCATATCTGCACTATATCTTTTCACATGGGTAAGCTCCGTAGTAAGATGGTCATATGTTCCTCTCTTCAATTCATTATAAATCGTGACCCTGCTTACATGCATGATTCTGGCTATTTCTGATTTATTTGTATGAAACTTTAGAAGTTCTTCCAATTGAACCCTGTCCCGCCATTTCAGCTGTCTAAAACCTTTCATAATCACGCCTCCCTCTTTTGTATAAATAGAATATCTTTTTCAATTAAATAGTAGTCTACCAATCTGCTTTTGTCAAATTCCTTTTAACAAATGCAAATTAATAGACTACTGTAAAGTATTCTAATATAAGATTGAATTTTCTTTTTCTAATAGCGGAAGCAGTTCACCCATTGCCATTATCTTAAAATATACGCCATGTTCTTTCTCTATGTCTCTCAATACCGGCTCTTCGTCCAAATAATTGTAATTAATGTATATAACAACACCTTCCGTATTTAGGCACCATGCCCTGACTCTTTTTCCGAAGCCGTATTGCTTTATATCTTCTTTAAGCTTTACTATCAAATCCTCTGCATCAAATTGTACGATTACTCCATCCGGTCTTATAAGTGACATCCTACTTCCCCTTTCTTTTTATTTTATAGCCATATATTACTACATCAACAGTGTGCTGCCAAGACACAAAAAAAAGATGCATCAGCTATTACACTAATGCACCTTTTATTATTTCTTCCTATTTTATTATAACTTTGGTCCTCTTGGTTTTACACGTTTTGTAAATTTATTCGCCGGTGTTATTACTGGCTCTATTATATCTTCCGTTGTGTTTTCTATTATGCTATCCTCCTTTTCTCCCATATTAAGAAGTGCGTCTAGCTCCACAAGTCTTTCTAATTTTTCTGAAAGCTCTGCTTCCTGTAGAAACGGTTTGTTTACCTCTATCTTTGCCGTTTCAAGCTGATGTTCCACATTAGAAAGTTTTGTCTGTGCTTCTTCCAATTCCGCCGGCATTGCTTCTAAGGCGTTATTTATACGGGTAAGATTACCAAATGGATCCACGCCTATTTCGATAGGATGACTCATATCGCCTTTTACATTCAGTACAAATTTCCTATAGAAAGCATCAAATTTAACTTTAAGCGAGAATCCAAGATATTCCCCAACATCCACACTGGTATCAATATCCTTTGATTCTTTGCATATAGCAATGAGAGCTATTCCTGCTTCTTTTTTATCACTATATTCCTTACCGCAAACAGTTATCGAAAAATCCTCTTTTTCCAATGGCTTATTTCTTTTATACCTTTGTATGTCTTTCGAAAAGCCTTCTATACTTTCTTTCAAATGAGCAATCTGCTGTGGGTAATGCTGTGTAATATTATCTTCCAGGCGGTACTTCTGACTAGTGTGGTTAGCCTTCATCAATTTTAAACGTGCAACCTGGATATCCAAGTCCATCTTTTCCTTAATATAAGGATTTCCTGTAGCAAGTGCTTTTACCTCTGCATAAGAAAGAGCTGCTTCATCCACGTCTTCACAACTTCTTACCGGGGATTTGCTGGTCATAATTTGTCCAATAAATTTCTGCTTATTTTCTATAAGCTGCCAGGAATAGCTGTCAAACGTTCCCTCTGTAACATAGCGGAATATTTTAACCTTTGCATTCTGGTTTCCCTGTCTTAAGATACGTCCCTCTTGTTGCTCAATATCAGATGGTCTCCAAGGTACATCCAAATGGTGCAATGCAATAAGCCGGTCCTGTACATTAGTACCTGCTCCCATTTTTGCCGTTGAGCCAAGCAAAAAGCGAACCTGTCCACTTCTTACCTTTGCAAACAGTTCCGCCTTTCTAAGTTCCGTATTCGCATCATGTATAAATGCTATTTCATTTCCAGGTACTCCTTTATCCATCAGCTTCTCTTTGACATCCTCATACACATTAAATGTTCCATCACCTTTAGGTGTAGATAAGTCACAGAAAATAAGCTGCGTTGACCTCTGTTCCATGGTATCCTTCCATATCTTATATGCCCGTTCAACACAAGCTGCAGCTTTGGAGTTATCATTATCCGGAAGCATATCATTTATAAGTCTTTGGTCAAGTGCCAGCTTTCTTCCATCATTTGTAATCTTAAGCATATTATCAACATTAGATTCGACCCTTTTATCCCTGACAGCCTCTGCCCTCTCTGCAAGCGCTGCTACCATATCCTTTTGAAAATCACTCGGTTTTAATACTACATTTTCATACTCCGCTTCCGGAACTGGAAGATTTAACATGTCCGGGGTCTGAATGTCTGCACTTTCTTTAAAAAGACTTATAAGCTCCGGTAAATTAAAAAATTTAGCAAACCTGGTTTTTGCTCTGTATCCGGTTCCCTCCGGAGCAAGTTCTATTGCAGTTTGTGTTTCGCCAAAAGATGCAGCCCACGCATCAAAATGTCCTAACCCTAATTTCTGCAATGTATTATACTGCAGATATCGCATATTTGTATACAACTCTGTCATACTGTTGCTAATAGGTGTTCCGGTAGCAAAAGTTACTCCTTTTCCACCTGTTATTTCATCCAGGTACTGACATTTAGCAAACATATCAGAAGACTTTTGTGCTTCTGTTTGTGCTATTCCTGCCACATTACGCATTTTTGTATATAAGAAAAGGTTTTTATAATTATGGCTCTCATCTACAAATAATCGGTCAACACCAAGCTGCTCAAAAGTTACGACATTATCCTTACGGCTCTGGTCATTCAACTTATCAAGACGTACTTGTAAGGATTTTCTCGTTTTTTCCATCTGCTTAATGGTATAACGCTCTCCGTTTTCAGCCTTTGTCTGCTCAATTGCAAGTTTTATTTCATCAATCTGTTTTTCAATGATGGCTGTTTGTCTCTCAATAGAAAGCGGAATTTTTTCGAACTGTGTATGTCCAATAATCACAGCATCATAATCACCTGTTGCAATACGGGAGCAGAATTTCTTACGGTTCGCAGGTTCAAAATCTTTCTTCGTAGCTGCAAGGATATTTGCTCCGGGATATAACCGCAGGAAATCACTTGCCCACTGCTCCGTCAAATGATTAGGTACAACAAAAAGTGACTTCTGGCACAACCCAAGCCGCTTACTCTCCATAGCTGCCGCTGTCATTTCAAATGTCTTTCCAGCACCTACACAATGTGCAAGCAGGGTATTATGACCATATAAAATATGCGCCACTGCATTTTTCTGATGTGGTTTTAATTCAATATCAGGTGTCATTCCTGGGAATTTTAAGTGTGAACCATCATATTCTCGTGGTCTTGTAGAATTGAAAAGCTCATTATATTTTGCCACCAGTGTCTGTCTACGTTCCTGGTCTCTGAATATCCAATCTTTAAATGCTTCACGAATAGATTCCTGCTTCTGACTGGCAATGGTAGTTTCTTTCTTATTTAGAACTCTCTTCTCTTTACCATCTTCTTCAATAGTATCATACACCCTAGTATCCTTAAGATTCAGAGAATCTTCTAATATCTTATAGGCATTCACCCGGCTTGTACCATAAGTCACATTAACCAGAGAGTTTCCCCAGTCAGCATTTTTTCCCTGTATATTCCACTCACCGGTTATATTTGAAAACCGTACTTCTATAATATCTCTATTTAATAAATGTGCCGGCGTTTCAAAAGTATCACTCATGAAATCTTCAATATATCCAGCATCAATCCATGTAGCACCAATACGCACTTCTATTTCAGAAGCATCCAGTTCTTTAGGTTGTACCTGTTTAAGTGCCTGTACATTGACAACATATTCCGGATGATTTTCCGCATAAGTACTGGCAATCTTCAATTTTTCCCGTATATTTCCACTCAAATATTCATCCGCTGTCTCCCATTCATCTGTCAAAGGATTTTTGTAAATAACTCCGCCAAGGTCCTCGATTAGAGTATCTATATCTTTACCTGTCAATTCTTCCATATAAGAAAGGTCGACCTTTGCTTTCTCCCCAAGGGATACTGCAAGTGCTTCACTGGCCGTATCAACAGAAGTAACAACCTCTGCCTTCTTTATTGTTCGTTTAGAAAACATGTCTGCTTTTCCCTTGAAATTACCCTCGTCATCAAGTTTTTCCAAGGAGCATAACAGACAATAACTGGAATCCTGATTAAATGCTCTTTTATTGGTTTGTGAATTAATAAGACCATACTTTGCAGAAAAATCATCATATAATTCATTTAGTTCTTTCTGTTTTTTTTCAATTTCATGGTCTCCGTATTCATTAAGCTGCATATCTATCAGCTCCTGGGTACAATTGCGGATTGCTACCATGCCTCTAATACGTCCTTTTGCGGTATCTGACACTTCCACAGGTTTCATAACCGAATTTTCTCGATAATATACTTCATTACCCACCAATGCATAGCTGAAATTTTTAACATTAGGGTCTGCCGGAATGCTTTGTTTACTCAATTCATTGTCTAATTCCGTCTCCTGTTCTAATGTATCTATCGTACCAGTTATTCGTCCACCAGCCTCTTTCAACTGTTCTTCAAACGGTCTGCTTTCATCTAACCTGCAGGTACTTTCCATGCCATATGGTCCGGATACCAGTTCCATCTTTCCTACTATCTGTTCCGGATGATTTACAAAATAAGAATTCATCTTAATTCCAGCATCATTTTCTTCCAAATATACCCATTCTGGTTCCCGTACCACCATCCGGTCACGTTTTTGGAAAAATAAAATATCAGAAGTAACTTCTGTACCGGCATTCGCTTTAAATGCAGTATTGGGAAGTCTTACCGCTCCAAGCAAATTTGCTCTTTGAGCCAGATATCTTCTTACCTCTGGACTTGCCTTATCCATAGTTCCCTTGCTTGTAATAAATGCTACTACACCACCCGGACGTACTTTATCTAAAGTCTTTGCAAAGAAATAATCATGGATTAGGAAGTTATTTTTTTCATATGCATGGTCTAATACTTTATATTGTCCAAAAGGAACATTTCCAATAGCTATATCGAAGAAATCATTTGGATAATCCGTCTTTTCAAATCCTTTAATCTGAATATCTGCTTTTGGATACAGCAGCCTCGCAATACGTCCGGTAATACTATCAAGTTCCACTCCATATAGTCTGCTTTCCTTCATAGACTCCGGCATCATACCAAAGAAATTACCAATACCCATAGATGGCTCTAAGATATTTCCCTTTTTAAATCCCATTCTTTCAATCACTTCATACATGCTACGAATAATAGCCGGACTGGTATAATGAGCATTTAATGTACTTTCCCTTGCCATACGATATTCTTCCGGTGATAACAGATTTTTTAATTCCTGGTACTCTGTTGCCCAGTTTGTTTTACTCTCATCAAAAGCATCAGAAAGTCCTCCCCAGCCAACATACTGGGATAAAACATCCTGCTCCTGTGGATTTGCATAACGATGTTCACTTTCAATTTGTTCCAATAATCTAATTGCTTCTATATTTCTTTGAAACTTCTCTTTCGGCGTTCCAATGCCCAGGTTATCATTACTAATACTGAAATTGACAGCATTACCTTTATTCGGTATTAGAATATTCTCTTTTTGAGTCTGAAATGTATCCGTCTCATCTACTACCTCCGATTCCGCTGCATCATCAGTTCCTTCCAAACGTGCAAATACCTCAGCTTCATGCCGATCTATATCCTCCTCTGCTATCGCATTGATATAATCATCCTCTACCTCACTTCTCCCTGGCTTGTAATCATATTCAAAAACCTTATCATTGACCTGTGCATAATATAAAGCACGCTCCTCCATATCATTTCCGAGCAGGTACTTTTCATTTTCTGTCCCCCACTCATCAATCAAAGTGCACTCCCGTCTATCAATCGTAACTTTTTTCGATTTCATTTCCGGCACAGCATGTTCAAGCCTATTAAGTTCATATTGCCTGTCCGCTTTTGCTTGAACTTCCTTATATTCGAGGTATTTTTCTTTATCTTCTTCCGAAAGATATTTGTCCTCAGATATTAATTCTCTCAATCTTTTTTCTACAACATTCCAGTTAAGCAGCACCTTTGCATACGGATTGACATAACTTCCTTTTTCCAGACGGATACCTTTACTATCATAGTCATGGTGGGAATCATCATTTCCCGGTAAGCCACCGGATCCACCACCTGTTCCATATTCATTTTTTAAGAAATCAATGGTCTCCTTCTTATCATGACCTTCCTTGAAGTAATCATAAATACGGAATGCTCCATGGAAAACTCCGCTTCCTTTACAAAGTGCGTAGTCAATCTCATCCTGTGTAATAAAATCTTCCTGCTTTACTTCCAAAGTATCCGGTAGTGGAAATTCCAGTCTTTCCATATCCAGGTCTGTAATTTCCGATAAGAGATATTCCGGTGACTTCACATGATTCCATTTGAGCACCACTTCTCCAGAAGCAAGACGTTCCTCGGCATCTTTAATAATTGCTCTGATTTTTTCTCTACCATCATGGTCAGAAAGCAATTCCATAAGTGTTGCCTCACTCTCTGGAAAGTTACCTTCCTTAATTCCGATTTCTTCCGGTGTTTCGTCCATTCCATCACGCCAAAAGTAATATATCTGATTTGCAACTCTCTCTCTTTCCTCTGTATCTACAAGATATGCTTCTCTGATATCCATATACGTTCCGTTTTCCACCATAGAACGAATATGTCTTTCTACGTCTTCCCAGTTCATGGTTTCTATCGGCGTTTCCTTTGCCTGTGTTCCATAGCCAATACTCATTCCATATTCATCAAACCATACCGATATAGGATTGCCGTCAATCTCAAATCCTTTTCCCGTCTGTCCATATTCTTTTTTTAGAAATGCTACCATGCTTTCTGCAGTCTTGCCTTCAATATATTTTGCATAGATACGTTTTCTACTATGCTGCTTTCCGCCACCACTTCTTAAAATCATCCCAATTGTTTCCTGTGGCAAAGAAAAAGCAGCGGGCATAGTATATTTCATACTTGCTTCCGCTGCTGCTACTGTTCCAACCTGTTCTTCAAATGAAGGGAACAGACTTAATTGTGTGAATATGGGTTCCTGGGAATTATCTTCTATAAGCTGCAGATTATCTCTGCTCTCACTATTTCCTCTGCCCGATTCTGAATACTGTTCATCTTTGCTACCCAAAGCATCTGATTGTCCGCTTTGAGCTGTTCCGTTATTCCTTCTTTCTCTGCCATCTGCGATGTCAACTGCTCCATTCTCTCCTCTGCCTGTTTCTGAATCATCAGTAAATGCTCGACGAGTTCTCCCTTCAGGAGTAGTGCTGAATACACCCCATGGTGTTTTTCTTTCAGATACGTCTCCCTCATTATTCCATACTTCGTTATTGGCTCCTCCGGTTGAACGTCCGCCTGTAACGTTGGAATCATGTAATCTCCGTTCTGTTCGTAGTTCAGTTTCATCAATATTACCCCCTTCTTTATTATTAATTTCTGATATATTTTCCTGTTCGCTATCGCTTTTACGCTTTAAAGCATTGTAGTCTATTTTGGGAGTATTTTCAATACCTTTTTGTAATAAATTTTCTTCCTGTTCCTTTTCATGAATTCGATTATATATTCTGACAGTCTTTCCAATTTCTACAAGTACCGGTTTTGCCAGCTCACTGGTTGCATCTCCTAAAATATATAAACTATCCATAGTATCAAATTCATGGATAAAATCAAATGAAAATTTCGGTTGATACTCTTTCATATCTACACCGCAAGCAGATAAAAGCATAAAAGCTATACTATCAGTAAGTGTTTCCTTGAAACGAATTCCTATATTCTGTTCATCCAAGTTCTCTAAGGAACTTCCTTCTGACTTATTCTGTAAATCCGGAAGTATTTCTTCATAATAATCTGCCACTATTTTCTGTGAAACTTCAAACAGTCTTTCCTCAAACGACTTATCTTCATCTGTTCCACCATAAATTGTTTCTAAGTGCGAAATCACATCATCCTTGTGTTTCTCCTCCAATACCCAAGACTGCGGATATCGTCCAATATGATTTGCTGCATGAACATCCGATACATCAAAAACATATTTAAGTTTTTTCCCTTTTGCACTCTCGTCTATTAATGCAATTCCGCTCGCTCCTCTGTTTACCCAGCAATGCATTTTTTCATTCCAGATATCCATAGACGCACACGCTGTTGCATCTGGTCTTTGTGCATAAATCAGAAGCTGATCACAAAATGGATATTTATACAATCTTGCTGCTGTGGTCAAATACTTCATCCACTCAGCACTGCTTTTAACTATATTTGCTGCTGTTTCTTGTGCCAATGTAGATATATAATCATATTTCTTCATACAAACCGCCTTTCTTACTGACACTTTGATATATTTTTGTACCGAATTTCGGTACACTATAAACAACTAATTTAAAGTTTGGGACCTCTTGGTTTTACACGCTTTGTAACTTTATTAACCGGCTGTTTTGTCTGTTCTTTTATTGGCTGCGCCTGCACTGCCGGTTCCTCTTTTATCTGCCGGATAAAACGAAATCCGTTCGCCTTGATAGATTTCTTTCCACCCTCTGGAAGGTAAAACCAGTTTCCTCGAACCTCGCCAATTGCTGTCTGCTCTGTAGCCTTTGGATGTGCTCTTGTCCCACCCCAGACAAGATATGCACATTCCCACATTTCAGGTGAATCCTCTTTCTTTTCCTGCTTTTTCAACATTTTTTCTTCCTCGGTAAGTTCCAGCAGCTTCTGGACACTTTCCAAATCTACCATTTCATTCACCGTATCAAAATCTATAGCATAAAAATCAGTGCTATTATAAAACTTCGATGTATGATGGTATGCTGTCTTATATAGAAATGACTCTCTCAATACTGGCAAAGACACTTTATTCAGCTTTTCCATGTCTATATTTATATTATTCTCTTTGGCATAAATACGAATTTCTTGTAATATCTCTGCTTTGCTCCATTTGCTCAATGGTTTTTCTCCATTATCGTATGCATCAACTGCATTATTGCTCATACTAAATCCACTATATCCTGCCATATTTCTGCTCCTTTCCTTTGCTCATACAAAAAAGAGTGTTTTTAAAGCTCCTGCTCTAAAAACACTCTTTCTCCATGTACCGGAATTCGGTACATTTACAAATTAACCTGTAGCCTGTTTTTTGTTGTCCTTATTCATTAAAATATAAGCTCTGCGTCTTACTTCCATTTCATCCACTGGAAGATGCAATATTTCTTTTATTTGTGTTTCATTCAAGTCACTGGCAAGGTCAATACATATTTCTTCCTGCTCTATCTGACTTAAATCGTTCCAATGTTCAGATAAGATTTCTCTTAATGAACAATCCATATTCCAGCCGGTTTTATCCGATTTCTCTTCTACTGGCTTTGGAAGGATGATTTCTCCACCATCAACATCCTGCAGAACAGATAGTCCTTTCAGGTCTTCCATTTTGCGTTTTTCTGCTTCAATTGTCTGCATGAATATCTGCTGCACTTCTTCGACGCTACATTTTCTTCGATTCCAATTCAAATAAAGCAGCTCTGTTTCATCAATGTTACAGGTAAGAATACGAGGGTCATTCTTCGCCGCTTCCTGAAACGATTCAATATCTTCCTGTTTTGTTACTACCTGCAGGCGTTTTTCCTGTTCCACAGTAATATATCGGAAATGAATCGGGTCATACACCGTATGCACCGGATGTTCATATTCACCTAACCCCAGTGCTTCTGAATAACGTTTTTTCAGAAAATCTGTTGCAACAAAGCCATAATCCGGCTTATCAAAAGGGATAGCTTTTCTGTCATAGACCGGTGGTCTACTCTCTATGAAAACAATACACTCTGTTGGTGGCATTCTCTTTACCTGCTCTGGCGTCATTAACTTGATTTCTGCCCTATGGAAATCAAGTCCACTGTTTCCATTTGCCCCCAGGTGGACATTATCAGACCTGCTATCAACCGTTGAAGTACTTAATAAATTTGAAATCCATTCATGTGTCGATTTTGCCGCCGGACCAGAACCCAGATAAACAACTGTTGCAAGGTTATCCATCATAGTTTCCCATTTGTTTTCCTTGTACAAGGTCTGCACCTGTGCAATAGACTGTAACATTATAATCATAGATATATTTCTACTACGAACAACTCCAAGCAGCACATCTGTATTTGCAGGGCGTGCTCCGGCGTAAAACTCATCCATCCATACTTCTACTGGCACAGGAAGTGGTCCGTGTATTTCATTGTCAGAAAGACGTATTAATATATCAAACATCTGGGTATAAAAGACAGATACAATCCAGTTGTAAACCTGAATATTGTCTGGAATAACAAGGAATAGCATCACCGGTTTTTCCGGATTACCACCTACTCCTGTTCCAAGTTCCCGAATATCAATATCATTTCCGCTAAAGATTCGTTTTACCTCTGCTGTCTCACAGATGGAGAACATACCATTTAACATAAGAATAACTGAATTTACGGTATCCGGTGCACCATCTTTTAACTTTCGGTAGTCACGAACAGGTGGATATTCATCTCCATATTTAGCAGCAAGTTTATCCATTTCATCTTGTAATGCAGAACGTTCATTACCATCCTTATCCACATATCTCCGAGACTCCATGCGGCATAATTCCATTACATCATTCATCGTTCCAACTTTTCCGTTTTCTCTTGATTTCAGCCAGACATGTTCATATAATGCCTGGGCGTACAGTTTTACTGCATCATCCCAGAATGGGTCAGCGCAAGAGGTCTCTTTTTGCGGTCTACAGACCTCATGGATTGCATCCCTGATTCTAAGGATATCCTCTTCGTTTTCAATATACTGAAACGGATTATAGCGGTCTGATTTATCCGGCTCTTTAAAGTTCAGGGAACAAATCTTATAACCCATTTTAATAAATTCGTTTCCTAGCTTTCTCTGCGTATCACCTTTTACGTCCAATACTGCCTTTGATCCATACCCCTGCAGCAGATTTTGATGCATAATGGATGTAGTCTTAAAAGAACCCGAAGAACCTATAATCATCATATTATTGTTGGAGATACCCCCACGACAACTGATTCGAAGTGATTCTGATAATATCCTGTTACAAATTTCTTCTTTATCAGAAAGTTCCTTTGTAATAACTTCCGGTTCAACCCAGTTTGCATCACCATGCTCCATCTCGCTTTGAAAGTTGCGATAATAATACATAAAGTATGAAAGAAGCATAAACCAAAGTATGAAAAATGCCCCCATTACTGCAGGCGTTTTCTCGTTCCAATTAGAAAGAGGATGCATAAAACAGTAAAGGAGGCTATCCTGTAGATTGTTTAACTTCACATTTGGTATATTATATAAGCCGGACACAAAATAGCCGACTATCAGGAATATGACCAGTAAAGCAAAGTACAGACCATAAGGAGTCTTCTTTTTTATATAACGTGTTCCATAAGAAGCCATACAAGCCCCCCTTTATGGTTTTATTTTTGGTAAAGGACCACCTTTTCCAGCAATATCCTTCGCCATATCCGGTGAAAGTTTGATGTCTGGCTTGATATCTGGGCTTATCTCCGGCTTCATCATTTCTTCTACTTTCCGGAAACCACGCTTAACTGGGTCATATGCATTCATGACATCATCAAATGACAATTCCTTTACTTCACCTTTTGCCGAAGCAACCATACTTCCTTTGTTTTTCGGAATAAAAGCAATAAAGGTCTTTCCCTCATCTGTCTTAAAAACCTGACTTTTTGGCAATATGAGTGTCATTTGTTTTTCGCCATATGTTCCTGGTATTCTGGATATAAAGAAACCCTGCTTTGATAAGACCTTCTCACGTTCCGAAAGAACCACATTCTCGACCAAAGTATCATTGTTAATGGTTATTTTCTTATAATTGTTATCCTGGGATAACCGGATAAATTCTTCCGAATTTTCCTTGCCAATCGCAGGAATACCAGGTATTTCTTTTTCATTTTGTTCAAACTGCATATTGGCTTCCTGGAATTTTGGGTCAGCAGCGCCAATATATTCCTCTTCACCAAGAGTTCCGGTATTCATATAAGAGTTTTCATCCATTTCATACATTTCGCCCGGCTGATCTCCATTTCTAAGCTGCTTTTCTTTCCACATTTTAAACCACATCTCCAATTTATTTCGGTCCGTGTTTGGAATAACGAGCTGACTGTTGTTATCTCCAACCTTAAGGTCTGGGAGAACTGCATAATTAATACCAAGCGTGTCAAAATCTGGAAACACCTCTTTTAGTTCTTCCCCCTCAAATGGAACATTAAAAATAGAATAATTGCCCTCTGTGAAATTTTTAATATCTTCCAGTTCCTTTTCGCCTCCGGATAATTCACTGGTCAGATGATTGATAAACCAGCCTTTAAATAAAGGCTCTGAATCTGCAGATACTGCTATCTGAATGGTTCTTTCTGAACCATTTAGTTTTGGCAGCACACAATGCTTCACATCTAGCTTCTTTAACTGTTCTATCTCCGGCAGTTTTTCTTTTAATTTCTTCTTTTCCTTTTCTAAGGTTCTTTTTTTTATTGGATTTTTCTCTTGCTGCAGATGCAGTTCGATTTCATTCAAACGCATCATATACTGTGCACGGTCTTCCGAAAGTGGGATATTATAAATCTGATATTTTCCCTCAGTCATCTGTGCAAATGACTTAATATTGTCTGCATAAGATGCTGCTATTAACCCTTTCTTCACCATACGCATAATAAATACAACAAGCAGCATAGACATTCTGGCAGACAGCATGATTGCAGATGAAATTCCACCAGACGTATTCCTCACATTCATGAGAACCTGTTCAAATTCTCTATCATTCTCCATCCTTTTTGTCCTCTCTTTCTTCCATCATCTTTAAGCGTTTCATCACTTCAACTGGCAACTTAGGAGAAGCATATTTTCGTATCTGCTCTGGTGTATCTCCATCTTCCAGGCAATCTAAAAGGAAGGATAACTGCTCATCTGTATATCCTTCCTCTAAAAGACTTTCAACATATTTATGAATACTTTCTGTACGGGATTTCAATAGTGTAGAAAAAGTTTTATGTATTTTGTCTTTCCACTTCTTCACACCCTGCTCTTTTTCCGTAACAACATTTGTACCGGATTCCGGTACAGCCAGTTGCTCTTTTTCGTTTTCCGATGATACCAGTTCTTTTTTTCTTATAATTTCCTTTACTGGTTCTACAGGTTGTTCTACAGCATCCTTTACTGGCTCTTCTTCCGGAAACATAGCAGCTATACTTGGAACCTTTTCTGTAATAACATCCATCTTTTCTTTCATATCCTGCATTTCATGTCTTACCAACGCTGCAGCTTTTCGAATTTCCTTTAGTTCCTCTTCATATCCCTTTGTAGCACGTTCCTCTACACATTTCTGTCTGATAAAACGTAGCATAACTTCCGGATTATCCTTATCCAGCGTTTCAAGGGCTTTTTCCTCCGATACCCCATCACAGGAACATAAGTACAGTTCTTTTAATACCTCAAGCTTACCCTTTGCTTTTTCCGCCATTTCTTTATATGCCGGAGATATCCAGGATGCACATTTGAATAATGCCCCCAGATACTGTTCTCCCAGAGATGCATTCGACTTTGCCGCTGCTTTTTTCTTTACCGTTGCCTGCTCCGGCTTTTTTGTACCGGATTCCGGTACACTGCCATTCTGTTCTTCTGTCATTTAGAACCCTCCCTTACATTTTTGGTGCTTTTAATTTCTGCTTTTCAATTACTATTGATGGATCAAATGTTATCGTATCCTGATGAGTAAGCTGCATCCAGTCACTTTTCATTTCATCATAGTTAGAAGCAGCCCTTTTGGAGCTGATAGTCTTTTTTTCTGCAAGTGTCCGGATTGCCTTTGCATCACCATTTTCATAAATAACCGCCTCAATCAACTGTCTTTTACTGTCAACAGATGCTGCTGTCTGTTCCGGTGCATATCCATTGTGGAACCGGACAGATATTTTATTCTTCCCATCTTCAAAAGAAACTTCCTGAAAAGCAAGCGTATTATAATTTCGGCTAAAATTCTTTGAACCCAAAGTAAGCTTTGCATGTGAAATAGCAGCCAACATACTCTCATTATCACTGGAAAGATACGCTGATAAAAACTCTTTTACCGCTGCTTCATTTATCATCTTTTCTTCTGCATCTTCCTGTATTGCCACATCTTCCTTTACTTCTGTCTGACCTGTCTCTTTCTGTCCGGTTACCTCCTCCTTATCAACAGCCACATTGATTTCTTGCTGTGTACCGGATTCCGGTACATTCTGTTCTTTTTCCTGTTCCGTTTCTTCCACTGTCTTTACTTCTTCCGCTGATTCCGGCTCCTCATCAATAGATTCTTCTATTTCTTCTTTCATTTCAGACTTCGGCTCTCCTGCAGGTTGCTGCTGTGAATTTAATACCGGCTCAATATCTGGTGCTATATTCTGATGTGTCAATGTCTGCCAGGAACGAACTGCTTCCTTATATCTTGCTTCTGCGTCCTCTAAATTATGGGAAGATAATTTAATCACAGGAAGCATACCAGGTTTCTTACCCTTTTCCTTAAGTACAACTGTTATCTCCTGGCGTATATCTGTCCCCTCTTTTATTTCACGGTCTTTCTCATAGGTATTATCAAATATAAGAAGAATACTGGTCTTTTCATTGATTGAGTATTCTGCCTGCTCCATTATCAGAATATCATCGGTTTGCTCCGATGATATAATTCTTGGTGCTCCTCTTAATTCTGCTAATAATGCTAATACCTCTTCCTTGTTACGTTCTGCAAATACAGCCACAAATCTATCTTCCCAGGAAAGGACCGGTTCCTCTTTTATCTCTTCCGCTGCATCCTGCTCATTTGCATTTTCCGATTCTGTTACTGTCTCGCTTTCCTGCTTTGAAACAAGCTCTTTTTCTGTACCGGATTCCGGTACATCTGGATTCTCTGTCTGCTTCTCACGTTTCACTTCCTCCACTGAAATCTCTGGTCTCTTCTGTTCCGCTTCCAGGTTTTCCTCTTTTGTCTCTTTTTCCGCCAGCTCTGGATGAAGCTGCAGTTCAATTTGCTTTTTATATGCTTCCAGTATCTTCCCAGATAACTCATCTCGCATTGCCTCCGATGTTCCATACACCGTATCATGATAGCTGCCTTCTGAAAAATACTGTGGCATTTCAACAAACAGACCATTTTTCCCTTCTTTTATAAGAATGCTCTGTATCCTGATACCACCTTCCAACTTTATAGATGCAATTCCTTTGATTTTTACCTGCCGGTTTTTTGTATCTTCTGGAAGCAATGTTATTTTGGTTTCTAAGATGGATACTTTTTCAAAAGATTTAAATGCCTGTTTCAATACTGTTTTTAATACAACATCTTCAATTTCTTCCCTTGTTTCCTTATTCTCGAAAGAAATAATGTTGGAATATCCTTTCACTCCTTTACGCTGTGGCATGGATACAAACATCTTTTCTTCCTGCGTTTCCTTATCCATATAAGTTCGAACAAAAACAGGAAACTTGATGCAGTTTTCTACTTCCACCCATCCTTTAGCAATTGTCCTGCTCTTTTCACTTTTGCTCATCATGGCATCTCTGTCGATTTTCATAGTAACATCAATATCCATATATCTTCTCCCTTCCAAAAAAGGTACCTTTACTGCCAATAAGCAATAAAGATACCTTTATCATTTGTACCGGATTCCGGTACATCTTTTATAATTTAGGACTCTTCATCTTCTGATGATGTGTCTGGACTGGTCTTTTCGGTTCAATCTTGTTTTCATAATCCATAAACTGCTCTTTTATTTCAGTTAATGAATATTTCTGCAAATCAAGTTTTTCAGCTTCCAGATATCCATTTTCACAAACTGTAATTCCTTTTGCCGCTGCAATGGCTCCGCCTATTGTTTCCAACGACATAAAATCGATCATCTTTTCCGTTCTACATGGAATCGTATTTATATCCCGCCACATTTCTTTATAATTTTCATATAAATATGTCCTTCCAAATTTTCCATTCGCTGATACTCCCCTTGTAATACCAGCACCTGGATCACTTGTATACTCATGATATGGAATATCCTCTTTCTGAACCAGTAAATTCAGCAAATTTTCCGGAGAATTTATATCATCCCTGTGTTCCATTGCATATGATTCCACTCGCTCGTTCTTAAGTTCTTCCGACTTACTTAGCAAGACATTCAAGCCTTCCATTCCTGAAAATGTTTTATCTGTAACATACCACAAGTCTGTTTCTATAAGCATGTCTTCATCATTTTCAATTTTCCCATTCAAAAATGGAAGTCTGACTTTTGTGTTTTCATTAATCCCATATTCTTTCAGCTGTTCCTGCAGGCTGTCTTCATCCTGCGGAAGTTCAATCGATATATACTCTTTTGTATCTACCACTTCAATTACAACATTATATTTATCTGTCAATGTTTCTCCCTTCTGTACCGAAATCCGGTACACTAATCTCTTGAAATCTATGTATTACAATTTTGGTGTCTTCAGTTCTTCGCTCTTTTTAAGCAGAACTGGCTCTTTTTCCTGTTCCACCTGTTCTGCTTCTTCAATAGCCATTTCCCGTTCTAACTGATTAATTCGTGCCTGCATATTCTTTATCTCTTCTAAGAGAAGAGCCAGCTCGTCTTTTAATTTTTTAATGGCACGTTCATGTTTCTGCATCATACTTTCACCCCCTATAACCGTGGCTGCCTAAGTGCCGGTTCCGGATGCGTACGCAACAGATGTTCTTTCTGTTCCTTTTCCACATCCACAGTTTTTTCAACTTCCGCATTCTGTGCCGGTTCCATCTCATCCAGTTCCTCTTCAATTTCTTCCATTGTATAATAATCGGTATTAACACTTTTCTCATTTGAAATATAATATCCGCCATCACAACATCCAAATCCCTCCATGATGGCATCCCTTCCAATTGCTTCTACATCAATATATTGTGAAATATCAACCTCATTAACAGTGATTCCTTTCAGTTGCTCTTTAATGTCATAAGCTTCTACCAGCTCATACCCTATTTTTCCCTCATCCGATAATCGCTTCATTACATCCGGATTATCACTTCCCTCAAATGAAAAGGTATGATATGGTATTTCGGACTCCTGCATATAGAGATTTGCCAGCTGTTTTAGTGAAACACCATCATCCTGACTAAGATAAGCTTCTACTGCCGGATGCTGCACTGAACCAATCAGTTTTGCAATTACATTCAGTTCGGAAATACTACTGTATTCCGAAAATATATTATTAAGATAGGTGCAATCATCCCTGAAATCATAATCAGCAATAAAGATTTCATGTGCTCCATTCTTTGAAATATCATTTATTGCCTTTTGCAGATTTCCTTTGCTCTGTGGAAAGTCTATCCAACGTCCTTCCGTCTTTCCTTCTGTATACGCATGTAAATTACCCACCCATGCTGAAAACGGTGCTTTTGTTACTGCTTCCTTTGTTTCTGTTATCTCCATTGTCATTTCCTCCTTATCTTTTATAATTTAGGTGCTTTCTGTTCCTGATGCAGTATCTTATCCTGTGGTCGCATATCCTTCATCTGTGCGCCTTCTATTACTTTTACAATATCCGCAGCCAATTGCTCCGGCTTCTTATCAAACCTAAGCATACTGCCCTGCCAGGTACCTCTTGTATGATTAATACCATTTAAAAGCTTGATTCCTTTTGCTGGTGGCTCCCAGAGTATAAGATTATGTGTGTAATCATCCAAAAGAAAATCTGTTGTCCGGATTCCACCAGGAACATATGCCAGCTTACTATCCCCACAAGGTGGATAGATACGATGCTCCGCATCAATCTCCGGCAAATATTTATTAAGCCATGCATCTTTTTCCGCTTTCGCATATTTGCTATCACTTAATACTGCAGACAATATATACACTTCCTTCTCCGGATGATTATTTATGATATTTCTGATTGCTTCCACTACATTTTCATTTGGTGGAAGGTTGTAAAAATACCCCTTTTCATATAATTTTTCCAGTGTATCAACAGTCTGAAATTTTGCCAGTGTTCCATCCATATCAATAAACAGCCTTGGCTCTTCAATATTCCGTAACCCAAACGAATTTATCTGAACAAGCCGCTCCTTTAATATATCAATGTCTTTACTGTCTGCTGCGAACTGAATCAACTCTGCTTCTGCAGCATGGTCTTCACCAAGCTGCCCGATAAGTCTGGTCAGACGCTTGATTGCAAGGCGAAACGTCACCTGCTCCGCTGTACGTTCTTTTTCCACATTGGCTACCCGCTGATTTACCTCTGAAATAACCTCCATAATATCCTGCTCCGTCATTCCTTCTCCTTTCCCATCGTAAGAACCTGCTACAAGCACTCTTTACGATGATTGGCAACAAAAAATGTACCGGATTCCGGTACATCATCATGTTAATACATTATAATTTTGGTCCTTTCTGCTCCAATTTCTTTTTTACCGCTGTTTTATTCTCCATCTCCGGTGTCAGGTTTTTAGTAAGTGCCTTCATTTCCTTTTCATATGTTTCAATTTCTTCCATACTGAGCCATTCGGGTTTTCCCTCATCCGGAAAACTGTTATATATTTTTTTCATGTCTTCAATATGTTCTTCCACATTTCCTGCCCATAAATGTTTCTCATGTGGATGCTGTAAATAATATTTACAGTCCTGATCCATTCTGGCAAGGAGATCATACTTATACTCAATCCCATGCATATTATCACAAACTTCATCAATAAAATTATTACCCATAATCATCCTTTCCGTACCGGATTACGGTACAATTGTTATTTTGTTGTAAAAAAAAAGAAATTCCATCTACAGCTCATTAAGCTGTATTTGGAATTTCCTTTTCTTTCTGATTATATAATACCATATCTGCTTTTTGATATATAGTCCTCTTTAGTCCTCTCTACTATTCAGCCTGGTATTTGATGTTAATGTTAAATGATGCTTTCCAGGAACCTGCACTAAACCTTTCTGTTGTAACTGTTCCAGTTATCTGATGCCTATCCGCTGTGAGTGTATTGGCTGATAACTGTATGTTTCCATTGATGACCTGTTCTTTATTCTCCTGGATAAACTGTAATGTTTCCGGCACCTCTATGGTAACTATTCCACCAGTATTATCTGATGTAATAACAAAAGATGTATCGCTTTCACCGGCAATCAAGCATAATGGCACCGTAACTGTCACATCAGACATTGTACTTGTTGCCGTAATCGTAACATTTCCGGCGGGCATTGTAAAATTATATGGATTGCTGATGCCTGAAGATGCTGTAACACTATTGATTTTGTATCCTGCCTTTGGTGTAATTGCAACTGAAACAGCAGCACCATAATAATATGTGCCGGCTCCGGATGCAGCAGCTATTCCATTATCCGTATTTACCGTTACCGAATATTTGTTCCGGCTATAGTAATAATTAACAGATGTGCCACCTTTTGGGATTGTAACGGTCTGAGTCTTTGGTGCAGTGAATCCGGTATACTTTTTTACCGCTGGTGTTGTACTGTTTCCAATTGAACCGGATACACTTTCTGTTGCTGCAAGTGCATAACCATTGCCGGATACATTCTGCTTGTAATGGTTTACTGTTACCGTTGCTTTCCCAATTTCCTTCCAGTGAGCATATACTGTCAAATCATTTATCCAGTAGCAATTCATTCCCGCTGTAATAGCTTCGTTATTGCCAGTATACCATCCTTCAAATATATATCCATCCCTGGTCGGAGTTGGAAGTAAAGCAGTATTATGCACTGTTGGTGTTGTTCCAACCGGCATACCATAAGATGTCAGCATACTTGCAGTGCTGCAGCTTCCACCATTTGCATTAAAATACATGGTAGCATAGTTTCCCCAACGATTCTCTGCTCTTCCTGTCTGTGCATAATGCTGATAGTAAGTTGGATAATTATTACCAAACGCAGCAGATAAGTCACCATACAGCGTCTTGTATTGTGCCGGGTGAAAGATATAAGATGTCCGCCTGCCTTCTGCCATTCCGTACTGGAGCCAGTGTGCCCAGGCTTCTGCATCTGTCATGCCTGCCAAGTCCGGGTTCAGTTCTTTATACTGTGCACAGTTAAAGAATACATTGGTGTAGGAAGTATTATATTTGGCAATGACAAGACCGGAAGATGTAGGACCATTATTCGGCGAACCATTGGCATTAAAGTAACATGCAGAGCCATAAGTATCATACCACCCATCCATAAGCCACCACCAGTTACTCGGTGAATTAAGATTTTCTGTAGGACTGGCAGTCTTCCAGTGAACACCTCCCTCTCCGCTTGCTGTTCCGGTAAAATATCTGTTATCCGGATATCCAAGACATATCTTAAGGTCACCCGCAAGGTACGTCTTTTTCACCAATACACTATCCAGCATATTTATCTGCTGTAGTTGTTCCGTTTTTTCCTGTTCACGTTCTGTGTCTGTTTCCACAATCATAGTTTCATGTTCAGATTCAGTTTCTGTTTCCTCTTCTGTTACTGCATCCTGCTCTGTTTCCGTTTCGTTCTCCACCTTATTTTCTACTTCCACTTCAACTTCACCATTCTGCATCATGTCCGGATATACTTCTTCTGCTGAGGCAGATATCATGCCAATGCACAAGATTAAGATTAAGATTAAGAGTAAGGCTGTAAATCTTTTTACTTTCAAAACGGTCTCCTTTCTCCAAAAGCGGAACGTACCGGATTCCGGTACGTTCCATTTACTACTAATTATTTGTTACAGACACATGAAAGGTCAGTGCTCCTTTCCATGTTCCAGAGGTTACACCTGATGTAACAATTCTTGTTGTTGCATTTACAGGACCTTCTAAAAGTTCATTTGCAGTAACTGTGAGGCTGTCTCCATCATTAATTGTAACCGTTGTGATTAAGTTGGACTGTTTACCTCCGGTTTCTGCAATGCTGTCTGTCACTTCTGGTGTAACGACTACATTCTGGCTTCCTGCAATATCACCACTGATGCCTACTGCACATTCTCCGGAATAAATACCCGGTGTAGTCGTTTCTCCCATGATAAGTGTTTTTGGAAGACTGATAACCACTTTGCTGGTCTCTGTAGCATAAATGTAAACAACCTTATCTGATTCATATGTCGTATCAGATATACTTTCCGGTTCTGCATATTCCGTCTTTTTGCCCTGTGTCACATCTTCACCTGCAGTTACATCGTCAGCTCTGGAAGGAGTGGATTTTATCAGGTCCTGTGCAAATACACTTCCAGTTGATATTGTCATCATGGCAACAAGTGTCAAAAAACCACTCAATATTTTTTTCTTCATTTTCTGTTTCCTCCTTTTACTTATATACAATACTAATATCAAACGTGCAGCTTCCTGGATACTTTGTTACTTTATCTAATGCATAACATTCCACATGCATTTTTACATCCGTCCTGCCCCGCTGTAGGTAATTGGAAGGTATAAAATCTATCTGGGTTCCTGGGGCAATTAAATCTGATGTATATATCTCCTGACCGGAAGATGTATCAAGCAAATAGCGAAGATACACATCATTTGTGGATATATTATTAAGTGGAATGCTGTCTCCTTCTGCAACATTGTAATCACCGGAGTATGCATTAAAGGACACATTTCCTTCTGCATTTACCTCATCCGCTGCAGTATCTGTTTCAATTGGTACCGGGCTATCATCATATTCTGTCACATCTTCTGCTACCGGTATCTCACTTGCTTTTTCTTCGGGCATATCTCTTGGACGATTCGACACAATAAGATATGTCAAAGATACTACCGCTAACACAGTAAGTGGCACAGCAAAATATATTCCATATAACGCTATAAACAAGGCAAGTGGCAGCTTATGCTTCGCATAGATGGCAATATAGCCTGCTTCCTTTCCTTCCGCTGTTTTTACTGTAATATAACCACAGATTCTGCCGGAGCAGCTTTCTTCATTCAGCAATGGATATTCTGCCCAGCCAGCATTTAAGCGGTCATCTGCTTTTATATTTTCATCTGGTTCCTTCTTTAAATCCTTCAAACGGATTCCACCAATAAATTCCAGATGTTCAATGTCTTTCTTTTTCCGTCTCAGGTAAATATATCTGTTTTTTGAAATCCGGATTCTTTTCCCACACTTCATAATTTCATAAACCATTCTGTCACCTCACGCAAAAAGGCGTACCGAAATCCGGTACGCCATAAAAGAACTGACTTGCAGTTCCTACAATCTTGGTCCTCTCTGTTCTATTTTTCTCTTGTGAACATTTGGCTGCATCATTATATCCATCTGTTTCTGTTCAATATTTTTATTTTCCATTTGCTTCTCAACCGTTATATCCCTATCTGCGCTGATAAATAAATGTCTCTCTGGATCGATTTTATATGGGTGATCAGAAAGTATCTCTTCTTTAGATACTGCCGTCTGATTAACTTCCTGTATCATTGCTGCCATTTCTCTAAAAGAACCTGACTCATCCATTGGCATGATAAGGAATTCGTGGACAGAGGATGGAATTGCAAGATATTCCTGATTTCCAAGAGTTTCTTTTATCAAATCCATAGTATGTGGATCTAATATTTCAACTGCTCCATTCATGCCTTTTTCATTGCTGACAACATAAAGTGGAATTCCGTCTCTCATTGTTTCTATTTCTTCCGGCGGTAATACGTTCGCCAGCTGTTCCACAATACTTTCTACTTTTGCCGGATAGCTTATGTGCATATTATCAAAAGCTTTTTCATGCATCTCCTCTTTTGATATGTTGTAATTTTCAAATAAATTATTTGTCACCGTAACAGATGCAGTATTTACCGGACTTTCATCCACCAGAATATAATAAGTTACTGCCAGATCATCTACCGGAGTATAAACTTTATTTTTCAAATACTCTTCATTGCCTTTTATAGCACTTAACCGTGGATATATTCTTTCTTTTATATTTTCCCAGTTGGTAAATAATTCCGTATCAATATTAACATTTGGCGTATTGGAGACAATTATATCTGCCATATCTTCCAGTACACCATTCATATTAGTTCCGTTCTGATATTTTTTATAATAATCGTCCAGGTAAATCGTTGGCGAAATATTATTTCCATTCTCAGGATGAACCATCAGACCTGTAAGAGCTACATTGTTATTTTTATAAACTTCCCGGATATCTACATCTGCATCTTCATATTCTTCTGGAAGATAATCCAGAATATTATTTCTTATCTCTTCAATAAATTCTTCAAATGAATACATTTATTTTTCCTCCTTCTTATTTTTTCTAGCAGTTTCTTTTACTGCCTCAAAGTATGCTTTTAATCTCGCATTCTCTTTTCCTTCATTTTTTACTTCTACTTCAATTAAATGGTTCATAGATTCTCCTTTCCAAATAAAAAACGTACCGGAATCCGGTACGAAGCTATTTTTTGTTCATTACAATTTTGGTGCTTTCAATTTCTTGTTTCTCAACAGACTGTTTTTATTTTCCTTAAGAGAGATTTCTTTCTCATCCATCTGTATCTTTATCATTTTCCCTTCTGCAGAAAATGTTATTGGTTCCCGGCGAAAGCCAAGTATATAGGATGACCACTCATAAATATATTCTGCCTGTCCACTGCTGATATTTCCTTCCCTTATGTGACCATTCAGATACTCTATAACACTGTCTGCACTGTCATAAAGATAATTATATTTCACAAGGTCTTCTTTTAAGGTTGAGACACTCACACACATATCTTATCACCACCACCTTTTTTTGTACCGGATTCCGGTACTTACTATTTTTTCAGAATAATATCTGGTCGAAGCTCTGCAGTTTCGGTTCCAAGTAAATGGTCTATCACTCCATTCTCTTTCTTTATCCTTTTAAGTTCCTGATTAATTGCAGCCACTCTGTCTTCTGCTTCCAGATAATCATGTGGAAGTATACTTTTTATTTCTTCCATTCGGTCTTCTATTTCTTCAAATCTATCACTATGTGTCTGTTCTACTGACATTAACTGCCTGGCAAGTGCACGATATTCTTCCAGCAACTCTCCATCCTCTGGTCGCATCATATCTTTGATTCGATAATACGTTTTCCGCTCTGACTTTAATTCTTCCATCTTCTCCTGCAGAAACTGCCGCTTTTGTTTCAATGCTGCCGCATCAGGAAGCTGATGTTCTTTTAAATACCGGCAGTCTTCTAATAATTTATCCAGGCGCACCATGTCCTTTCGCACCTGTGCAGATGGAACCACAAACGGGTTAGGCAGGCGGTAATAATTTACAGCCTGATATAAGCGGTAAAAGGTTCTGCTTCCTTTTAACATCGTAGAACGAAGATAAGGCTCTGCTTTCCGGTTTAACTGCTCCAATATGTCCTCGTATGTTCGAATACCATCCTTCGTTTTAACCCGCTGTACTATTTCATCAAATCGGTAGCCGCTGCCAAGTCTCCGGTCTCGTCTCCGAAAAACTTTTCCATCTCCTTCATTCATGGAATAAGTGATAAAGCTCCGCTTCTCCTTGTAGGAATAATGCTGCTTCATTTCATACCCCATCTGTTTCATTGTTGATATGTATTGCTCCATTGTTTCCGATTGTTGAATAGCATAGTCAATATCAGCTTTTAATATGTCCTGCTTATTCACCACGCCTTTATTTTTTTGCTGCCATTCTGCATAACTTAATCCGACTCTCTTCTCTTCAAAAGTCAAAGGCTTAAGTCCATACTCCATACATACCCGGTCAGTCACCGGCTGAATATATCTTTCCCAGTCACCTTTTTTATAATGATACTTGTATCCATCCAGCCGGTTTACAGAATTAAATATAATATGCCCATGCAGATGTCCTTTGTCTGTATGCAGTGCAAAAACATAATCATATGCATCGCCTAAATATTCCTCACAAAAAGCTTTTACAACAGAAAAAGCAGTGTCCTTGTCTGTCTCTCCCGGCGCAAAGGATACAACAAAGTGATACCCCTGTCTTCCATCCCTTTTACCAAACAAATCTTTTGTATCCAAAAAATTATTTAGGATTTCCCGGTGGTCTGTTCCACTGTTTCCACCGACAAATGTTCCATAATCAGTCTTGGCACCATCATGCTTCACATCCAGAATATAATCGATTGCATTTTTAAGATGTATATGTGGAATGCCGGGGCTTTCTTTCATATGCATTAATATCGTGGTTGCCATTAGTTCTCACCTTCCACACCTTTTTTTGTACCGGATTCCGGTACATTGTTTTTCAATTCATCAAATGTTTTTTCGATTCTTTCAAGGTATGCTTTTAACTCTGCCAGATCCTCTGAGGAACCAATATAACCCTGATTGATTTTCTTTGCAATCTGATTGACATTGGTTCCAATTTTGCGGAGTTCGTATGCGACATCACGAAGCTGCCGCAGATACGTTGTATTTTTGTATCCGGATTTTTCTAAAAGCATGGAACGTACATAACCGGAAAAATTTACCCGCCCATTTTTAAACCGAAACTCTGCTCCCTCTGCACATTTTTTTAAATAAATGTATTCAGGTTCTGACAACCGGAGATTAAAATCCCTGTCCCTTTTCATTTGTTTCTGGTTCTGTTTCATAGGCGGTTACCTCTGGAAATAATTACCTGCTGTCTGCTGCTCCGGCTTCACTTCTTCCGCTGGTGTACTTCCAGTTTTCTGCTCCAGCAATGACTGCATAGTTGCTTTGAAACTCTCGATGTTTTCCTCTGTCACTTCTCCATAGATTGTCCGAACTGCATCTGCTATCATTTCATTATTCTGAACCAATAACTGCTGCTTTGCACTTTCAATCTTTTTCCGCAGCTCCCGGATTTGTTCCGTGTACTTAGCATTCATTTCTTTCTGACGCTGGGTTATTTTTTCAATCTCTTCCTCCCATTTCTGAATCTTTTCTTCCATAGAAATTCTTGCCTCCTTCTTGCTTTAATGTATAAAAAATGTACCGGAATCCGGTACGTTCTTTCCTCCTACTGTGGCAATGGTGGAAGGTCAAGGTCAATGTCACTTTTGTGTTTCAGTGCTGCAACTTCTGTCTGATATTCCCTATGACGCCGGTACAGTGTTGCACGGCTGACACCCCATTCTTTTGCAACATCATCAATACTTCTTCCGCTGTCAATCTGTTTATAGATTTTTTCCATATCCAGAAGTTTTTTCCCACCTCTGCCGCTTAAGTATTTACGTTCGGTCATAAATCCTCTCCCTCCTTGCGTACCGGATTCCGGTACGTTGTCCATATCTGATTCTTCCATTGAACCGCTTTAAGTGCTTTTCAGTTTTCCGCTCTCCGGCGTGCTGTTATCAAAATATTTCAGTTGTTACATTGTAGTAAAGTATCTTTTGTTCCAATTGTCATATTTTTGTCTCAAATTTATTTCCACCTGTATTGTCTGGTTCAAAATGTTGCTGTTTCAGTTGTGTTTTTGTTTCAAAAATACGTTTTTTTGTTTCAAATCTGCCTCATATGTTCCGCATTTTCCATATATTCAGGTGTTTCATTTGTTTCAAATCACCTCTTTTTATGGTCAAATCGGTATTTTTTGAACGCTATATATTTGCAAGATACGCACTTTGTCCTACTTTCTTAGAAAGTAGGCGTGCATCTTGTCAGGGGCTGCCCCCTGAAACCCCAGTATATAAAAAAAATAAGATATTATACCTCGTCCGTTTTGAGCAATGCAGCCAGCCACTGACTCACTATCTGATGAAATGATTCAGCTTCATTATCCCATCTTGCTTCTTTCAGAAAACGATATGCTGATTCCAAAAGATTGTCTTCCACCAGAAGGCTTTCCACTTCATCCTCGTTCATGTTTTTTATCTTATTAAGGATTGCTTTCTTCAACATTTTTTTTGCTTCGATTTCATCACTATGAGCAAAAATATTTTCTTTAGACGTGCGCATCATATCAAGATAAAATCTTTCATATTCATAATGCACTTTTTCATTTAATGTCATGGTGTTACTCCTTCCTGCACTCCATCCATAATTATTTTACCTCTCCTAATAACCAATGAAACAGTAAATTAAACTCCTAATACTCAAGATTGTTTAAAAACTCTTCTAGTGTTACTGAATCCTCATTATATTCTGTCCCATCTTCCGTCTTAAACCACTCATCTGCATCTACATGAACGTTAATCATGATGTTGACATTCTGTATATTTGAACTAACAATATCATTGTAAATATCTGTTAAAACTTCAACTCCGTTTTTATCAAAAGTGATATCATCACAGCGAACATTTAACAAATTGTCATCTACCAATTCTACATAAGGATTACAATTATCATAATCTAAGATATCTTCTTCTAATGTTTCTTCTAATTCTTCTCCATATTCTTCAAGCTCATCTGAATCTTCGATTCCAACAATTTCAATTGCTATTAATAATTCTGCTTCTGTATTTTCTTTCAATTCAATTCCTTTAAAACGCATTTATTTATTCTCCTTTAACTATTTTATCTAAGCTCTCAATACACCTGCTGTTTTACTATTCCATTCACGACAATTGATATTTACATTTTCCCATTTGTTTTTCACCTCCAACTATATATTCTCTGTTTTAATGACCAAGAAATCCTCTGGTGTTACTGTCTGGTCAGGTATATTCTACTCTGCTGTTCCATCCTCACCTGTACCGGAATCCGGTACAACCTGTTCCTGTTCAAAAGCTGCATCCACATCTGCAGGAACATCCCTTTCATCCGGTCCATTATTCTGCCACACTTCGTTTTCAATTTCTTCTCTTGTGTAAGTAGATTTTGAAGCTGTCACTATCTTTTCTCTTGTATGATAGGAAAGCTGACATATCACTTCCGGTTCGCCACCAAGACTGACAAAATACGAAATACTTTCCGGGTCACTTTCTGGAATCATTGTGTAAAAGATTGTTCCGTTCTCTGTTGTAATACCTTCCTGTTTCGCAAAATTGGTAAGACTTTCCAAAAACTGTTGCTGCTTTTCGGACTCAAGAACAGAAACATATTCATTCAGATTATCTATAGAAACCAATGCTTCCTGCTCGGTCGTCAGTGCATCCTGCAGCTTACCGGTAAGATTTTCTGTTTCACTTTCTGTCTCCACGACGGTCTTAGTATCTTCTGCTTTCTTCTTATCCTGTTTGCCCCTGAGGTAAAATATACCGGCAAATACAGCTATCAATACTATTACACACAAAAACGGAACAATATATTTCATTGCTCCGCCCTTTTCTTTCTCTTCATAATATTTTCTCATCATTTTTTTGTGTCACCTCTATTCTTTTTCTTCTTTACCGGAACCATGCAGCTTGTCAGACTGCCATTGCTTTTCATAGAAAAAATGTTGCCATCATCTGATAAATCATCTGTTTCATAAGTCAAGGTACAAGTTTTATTTTCATACCTACGCTGCTTCAGATATTCCGGCAATAACATCCCATATGGTTTATAAAATCCACAGAAAAAGAAAGGAATTGCAAACGGGAATCCCATATAGACACCAACAGCCGGTGAGATTCCAAACTTCCACCATGCTATAAATGTTACAAATGCAATTGCAACAATCCCCCCAAAAGCAAATCCAAATTCATACAGTGAAAAACCTTTTACAAACTCATTACGATATGCCGTTTCTATATCCTGATTGATTGGTATATTCATCTTATTTTCTCCTTTCCGTACCGGATTCCGGTACAATAAATTCATCTGTGCAAATGCAACTCACCATATCATAAAGTGCATGATACCAATGATTTCTCTTTGATCTTTCTCTGCTAGTGTCTTTCTCCTTTAGCAGTTTTATTCTCAAAACTTTTTTTAACTGTATCAGTGTATCCATTGGCTCTTCTATATCTGCTTCCATCTCTCTTTTTAATGAGCGAATCCATCGATTGATTCTAAATTCCTGAATAAAAAATGCCTCATCCATTTTAACAAATGAAAAAAGTACTTCTGTCTGGTAGTATTTTTTATTGAAACTTTTTAACATCTCTGACATTCTCATATGTGCTTCATATTTAAATCCTTCCACTCCTGGTTCATGGCAATACATTTCCGCCCCTTTATCTATTATTGCTTTCATACAGTTTTTATTGCCATCCTTTTCCCTAACTACCTGTATCAGTTCATCCATTAGATATCTGTATGAAGCCGAACTGCTCAGTATTCTGCCTATTCGTAAAATAGAAAACATCTGATTTCTACTTAGCAACATCATTTCTTCCATTTTCATTTACACCTCGCTATATTTTTCTTATCAAATATGCTATATTAACCATATCTAAGTCACACAGAAAGGAATATTCTTATGCAAGCAATTTTTAATTCACCATTCAATACAAACTTACTTTTCCCGATTGTTTTTTGGGTTGCTCTTTCCATTCTTTTAAATTTCTATGAACAGGAGCCGCAAAATCAGCTATCAGAAAATAACAAAACTTTTTTAATGTACTTTATAAGAAACTTTTTTAAGTATCTGATACTTGCTAAAATACTAATTTCTATCTTCTGTTCTGTACTTAATGATATCAGTTCCATTAATATATATAAAATATACCAGCAGCTTCCACTCTCTTCATCTATTTTTCTCCTCGTGTGTTATTGGATTATTGTTGGTCGATATGCATATCACACGACTTGTACTCTGAAAACTCATCTTTTTCTAAGCTTAATCAAATTTAAAAACGCCAATCCTTTAAACACATATAATTATTATTTAATAGATTACAAAAACATAAAGGAAACTTTAAAACACCGGCTTTCGGTCTTACAAAGTTACTCCTTAATACCTGTTTTTCTTCTTGTTGCAAACAATTTAACTAGCTGTAGTATTAATAATCTGTCCTTTCAAAATTTGGACATAAAATCAATCATTGATTCAAACAGTACAAATATTGTCTTGATTTTTATACTGCTGTTCTACTTATATATTCTTGTTTCAACCTTAAGAAATTATGAAAAAATATGCCATACCATTTCCTTACTAGAACGATATATTTTTGAATTAAATCATCCCGGAATATCATTAGAAAAGAAACCGGATATTTTAATTAAAAGTGACAAACATAGTGATTCACTCCAGCAATAAAAATAATTTATTTAGAAAGAACCTCTCCTTCTTTGGAAGGTGTCTTTCTGAATAAATCCACTCTTCCATCTGCTCCTGTAACATCTTAATGGTTCTATTTTCCGGTTCTCCTCTGGCATTTTGTTCTTCAATCAATTGTTTCAATTTTTTCACATAATGAATCCATTTTTTCTTTCTGAAACAAATAGATGGAAGATTAATTAACTTCATTTCAAATACTGACAGCCAAAATTTTATTCTTCTCAATCTCATTTTGTTTTCTCCTTCCCGTACCGGATTCCGGTACATGCTGACAAGCAAAAAGGAAATCCCTTTCAGCTCCTCTCATCTGCTGTTTGGGATTTCCTTTTCTTTCTGATTCTACTATAGCACACAGAAAAACTGATATCCAGTCCACTTTAGTATGCAGCCATTATGGAGCATCACCAGCTGCATCCACTTCACCTTCTGCAGTCTCTGTTGAATCTTCCTCTGCCGGATATTCCGGTGTGCCATACCCAACGGTATATTTATAATTCAGTGGGTACTTACATTTCTTTACCTGGCTTCCTTTATGGTATGGTTTTGCAAAGGATGTTCCAGTATTTCCTTCAATTGTTATCACAATCTGGTTTTCTTTGTCATAGTCTACCACAATTCCGGTATGACTTTTCCCATTTCCAAAAAATATAATATCACCGGCTTTGGGTTCATACCCACTTTCTTTTTTCTGATAAAGGTCAGCTTTCATATACCACTGTGCCATGTTGGCAACACTGGCAGTCCTTGGCATGGTGCCATCCTTTATATAACCACATTGGTCAGCGCACCAGGAAACGAACATAGCACACCAGTTATCATCCATGCCATACCATTTTTTGTATTTGTCACCGCCTATATTGAGGTCAGAACTTTCCAGTTCCTGTTCTGCAACAGCAACAATTTTTAATCCTTCCTCTTCTGCTTTTTTAGGTGTGCAGGATGCAGCTGCTATTGCAAAACCACCAACAACCATCATAAAAGCTGCGCATAATTTTACCAGGAAAAAGATAGATAATCCGCTTCCTAATTCCATAGAACCAGGACTGCCATCATCTGATTTTCCTTTCTTCTTACTCTTTCTTTTTCCGGTTACTTCTGTCCTTTTGCTTTGTTTCATATCAGTTGTTGATTCCAGGTTTGCTTTTATTCTCCTGCCTTCACGTCGTCCGACTTCAATCGTCTTTTTAACAACAGCTACACCAAGCATTACTCCACCAGTAGCTGCTCCGGATGCGGCGGTACCTCCTGCCTTTGCCGCTCCTTTTGCAGCACCCTTTGCCGCACCACCTGCCGCTCCGGATGACGCAGTTTGGATACCCGTCTTTGTTCCATTTCCGGTAGCTTGCATTGAACCGGATTTTGCTGCAGCAGACATCATACCACCTTTCGCCGCAGCACTCTCACTTCCTTTTCTGGCAAGAATCATTTTTGTTTCTGCTTTCCGGTAGCCCTCTTTTTTTATCTGCTCCCGTTTTCTTTCCAATTCCTTCCTGCGATTCCTGCCACGATAAATGGTATCAATCCAGCTATTATGATTGCCACCTTTTTTATTTCTTCTGTCCTGGTCAAAAGAATCATCATTTTCTTCTTCTCCCATGGTACTGTTTAAAAGTGCTTCCTCGGCTCTTTCTTCCGTGGTTGTAATCTTCTGTTTTGCTGTTTTGATTCCACTCTCTACGGTCTGAATCCCGACAGATTCTAATGTTCGTATTTCCATACCACACCTTCTTTATTCGTGGTTATATGCTTTCATCTCTTCCTGTTTATTTTCCGCAGCTTGTGCTGCTTTTTCATGGAAGTTTGTACTTAAAAGAGGATATAATGGATTGTCATGATTCATATATGTATCAAATAAAAATATCTGACCACCCCAGCACATAACACCATGTCCCGGTTTTGGATTCTCAAGTTCACGGTATTCCCTTGAGGACAGTTCCATAATTTCAGCAAGGCTTGCTGCATCGACACCACCCAAATCAAGAAAGCATTTGTAAGGACAGTTTGAAAACATATCTCTTAAATCTTCATGCTCTAATACTCTTGTAAGATTCTGCACTGCCAGTGTAACAACGGCTCCTGCTTTTCGATATGTTTCTACGGCGTGAAGAAGCTGCTCTGCAGTAGAAGGTCTTGCACAAAGATACTGTGCTTCATCCACAATCAGACGGAGTGCAACAAGTGTCTGCTGGTTATATGTTATCCTCATGGAAAGGAAATGCATAATCGTAAGCATTGCAGGCTCCCATACAGAATCCGGTAAATTTTTTAATCCAAATCCAATCAGACGATTATCAATATCGAGGTTGGATGGATGAGCAAACATATCATAAGGACCATCGGTAAAGTTCTCCATGGAATCAACAATATCCAGCAATATTCTCCGGTCTTCCCGGTATTCACTCTTTTCTATTTCCTCTTTCAAAAGGTCTCTTAATTTACAAAGTGTCGGCTGGTTTTTGTTCTTTGACCACGGAGTACGCAGTTTGAAATAGTCCTCATACATTTTCCGGACTGCTCTTGATATATAATTCATATGCACCTGCGTTACCACAATATTAGTCATAATGGCAGCACAGAAAGAAATTGCAAACTCCGTTTTCTTTGCGATAAACATATTCTTTTCCACATCATTTCCAGCTGCCACATATTCCGGTATTTCAAATGGATTTAAAAACACCTGGCACTGTGGTGTAAAATCAAAGAACTGTCCATGCAGCTCTTCGATGTAATCTTTCTGCTCATTATTCGGGTCAATAACAATTACATCATCATCTGTAAAAAGTAAAGACTGGGAAATATCTGTGATTTTAATCAGCATTGATTTACCAGACCCGGTATGTCCTACCATGATTCCATGTGGTGCAGGAAGAGCTTTTCTGTCACCACGAAGGAGCTGCTTTGTGGTGGTATTCAGTCCATAAATGAATTTTCCAGACTGCATATCTTTTGCATAAAATGGCTGGAAAGCTACTGCAGAAGATGTAAACAGTGGACGCATATGATTTACCTGTCTTCCTCCAATCGGAAGTACCGTATTAAATGCCCTAAGCTGTCTGTTGTAATATGGGTCCAACGTAAATCCATTAGAGGTTGCTATCTGCATTAATGTATCAGCTCTTTGTTCCAACATTTCCGGAGAATCAGCTGATACCATAACAAGCATTCCTAAGAACAATCCATCTTCATCATTGCCATCGACCTGATCCATCATATTCTCCAGGTCTTCTTTCTTCTTCCTTAAGGTATAGGAATTGTCTGCTCCATACTGTCCTCTGTTATTCAGGTTATCACGTTCTGTTGACATGTTTCTTTCATTATTGGTATGTGCTACAAGCAGTCTGTCCTTAAGCAGTTTTTTTCTGATTGGTTCCATATCAAGCGTAATGTATACCGGAAAATTCACATCCGTAAGGGAATGCATTACTTTTTCTTCATTCAATGACTGGTCATAATTATGTCCAAATAGAATAGTCGCATACCGGTCATTCACCTGCATATAATCTGTTTCACTCTCAATATATGCCGGAACAATCTGGTTCTTCCAATCATCTGTTTCTCTTTCTATCATTTCCTTGGACACCGGAATACTTCCTGCGCCGGCACAAGTCATTCTCTGAATGACTTTTAATCTCTCTGCAGCACTCATCCGGTATATCTGACTATTCAGTCCGTAAAATATAGTTGTTAAGGTTGTATCAAGCGTTCCAAAGAATGTTTCTGCTTCTTCGAACGATTTTGCCCGATGTGTAACGGTAAGAAGCAGCAGTTTCTTAATATCCCTGGTTCCCTCCTCTATCTTCTGATTAATCCAGGTACCAATTCCTTTTTCCAAAAGAGGATATTCTTCTCCATTTACCGGAGCAAATACTTCATTGAAAAAAGACTTCATATCATGCTGCTCACTGGCAACGGTTATTTTAAACTGGCTGTCCATACACTTAAACAGCTTTATCAGTTCTAACAGTGCACTTTTCTTTTTATCAATATCTTTGTTGATATAATTAACATCTTCAAAGATATAGCAACGGTCATACATTGCCAATCCATTCATTGGTTCTATTTTAAAGATACCATTTTTCCGTATGGTATCTATACCAAGCCACTCCCTGGTATTCTTTGGTATTTCATATACCGGTGTCGTACAGCTTTTCTTACTTGCAAAACGCTGGTTTATATTAAATGCTGGCATTGTTTCTCCTTTCCATTTATTCTTTCGTACCGGATTCCGGTACATTTCCTTTTACTATAATGCAAATGTTCTTCGCATAAATTCATCCACACCCTTTACTGATGCTGTCAGAAGTAACATATTAAATATGTTCTGTAGAGCCTGTATAAATCCGTCCGCCGCCTCAATTCCCGCAAGTTGTCCAAAGTCAATTGCCGCACACATTTTAGATGCAATAATAATAGCCAGTGCAATAAGTACAATTGAAAAGGATTTTGCTAACAGGGTCTTAAACCATGCCCCCGCAGTCTGTGATATTCCTGGTCCCCCCGGTATCGTAGACAAGGCAATCGGTGCTGACAAGACAAGAAGATATAACTGCAGATATCGTCCATAAACCGTAAGGAAGATAGTCACCGAACTTACCAGGCAGACGGCAAAGTATATGATTCCAAAGACCGCATAGAAAAATATCGCCCCACCATCCATATCACTCTGTACGAATGGATTGTCTGTTCCGGCTATTAACAACTTTGAGATTCCTCCGGCAAGATTGAAAATCTGCTCCATAATAGGAATAATAGACTGAATGACCAGATTTCCTAATGCCACCTTAATACATAGTTCGATAAACATTTCAAGCGTCATTCCGTCTCTCAGATTGCTTACACTTCTAAGGTATCCAATCAAAAAAAAGACATTAAGAAGCGTACTTCCAATAGCAAGAAACAGTGGATAAAGAGACTGTGTAATATAGTTCCAGGTTCCCTCTGAAAAAGCCTGTGGGGTTTCTCCGGCGGTCACGCCAATTAATATCAGCATGATCTTCCAGACAGCCATTCCAATATAGTAAAAGGGAGTAATTGTAAAATCAAAAAAACTTTCCATACCTTTTACCTTCTCTTTTTTATACTAATACTGCTAAAATCTGTGGTGCCATGACCGCCACAATACCACCGACAATTCTTCGGAAGGACTGAGCCTGCATGGTTCCTTCTGAGCCCTGGAAGGAAACTGCCCATTCACCAATACCCCATAAGGTATAGATATATCCAAGTGAAGATACAATTGCAGAAACAAGTCCTTTTAAGTTATCAATTGGTGCTGTTACTGCTGAATAATCTGCTGCAAATACCGAAATACCAGATATCTGCAGCGTAAACACTGCCATCAGGATGCAGTACATTCCTCGTAAATATAACCATTTATTTTCTTTCAGTTTAATGAAAAACTTTAATGCGTTCTTCTTCATCCTTACATCCCCTTTCCGCTTCTTTTTGCTGCAATCAATGCTCCGATAATCGTTCCAGCCACTACTAATCCCCAGAATACCAACTGACGGAATTTATCCGGGATAGGACATAAAAATGCAATTGCTGCTGAAATAACCAGTGCTAAAAATGCTACGATAAATACATAACCAGGTATCCGTTTTCTTTTATTAAACATAAAATTTCCTCCATTTCGTATGTGTACCGAAATCCGGTACATATTTTTAGGCATAAAAAAAGCACCCTCTGGAAGCAGTGCTGTTTCATAACCACTTCCTTTGGGTGCATTATTCTGTTTTTATTGAATCAAATACTTATTTATCCTCTGTCTTTTCCTTAGCTGCCTTAGTGCGTGATGCCTTTTTTGCACCAACGCCGATCGTGGCTGCGGAAGCTGCCAGAGCAACGGTAAGCGGAAGAACCGGTGAATTGTCACCAGTCTTTGGCTTAGGTGCTTCCGGTACAGGTGGATTTGTAATATCAACACTCTGTTCCTTAGAATCAATATCATGGTGTACTGCTACTTCCTTGCCATCATACAGGCAGCTTTCAAAAGCTACCACTGTCTTTCCACCAAGGGAAGTACCATCGAACTTAAAGGTAAGTTCTACGCTGCCATCCGCTTTCTCCGGTGTAAAGGTTACTTCCTGTGTAACTGTGTTACCATTAATGACAAGCTCCTTACCGGTTTCCTTATCCATTAATACACCTTTCATGGTATATTCTTTGCCAGGAATCAGATTGTGATATGGAACTACATCTGTAAGAGACATTTCTCCTGACGCTTCTGCAGCATGACTGCCGGTAACATCATCCTTTAATTCCGTTGAAATATCCGGAATATCAACGGTCTGTTCCTTAGAATCAATGTCGTGATGTACCGCTACTTCTTTTCCATCTCTGAAGCAGTCCTCAAAGGCTACCACAGATTTTCCTGCAAGTGCGGAGCCATCAAAGGTAAAGGTAAGCTCTACACTTCCATCCGGCTGCTCCGGTGTAAAGGTTACTTCCTTTGTTACCTTCTCACCATTGATAAGCAGTGGCTCTCCGGTTGTCTTGTCCATTAATACACCTTTCATGGTATATTCTTTGCCAGGAATCAATCCAGTATAAGTTGCAATATCTGTTAATGACATTTCTTTCTCTGCCAGTGCATTATGGCTTCCGGTAACATCATCCTTCAACTCTGTTTTAAGACCAGGAATATCAATAGTCTGTTCTTTTGAATTAATATCGTGATGTACTGCCACCTCTTTACCATCTCTTAAGCAGTCCTCAAAGGCTACTACTGTTTTTCCTGCAAGTGCGGAGCCATCAAAGGTAAAGGTCATTTCTACGCTGCCATCTGCTTTCTCCGGTGTAAAGGTTACTTCTTTTGTTACCTTCTTACCATCAATAAGCAGTGGCTCTCCGGTTTCCTTATCCATTAAAGTACCCTTCATGGTATACTCTTTCCCGGCTTTTAAATTGTTATAAGATACTTTATCTGTAAGGCTCATTTCTTTTGCAGCTTCTGCCTCATGCTCACCAGTAGCATCATTTACAAGCTCTGTTACAATTTTGGGAATATCTACTGTCTGGTCTTTAGATTTAATATCATGGTGTACGGCAATCTCCTTACCATCATAATAACAGTCCTCAAAAGCTACCACTGACTTTCCAGCAAGGGATGAACCATCAAATGTAAAGGTAAGTTCCACTGTTCCATCTGCTTTTTCCGGTGTAAAGGTCACTTCTTTTGTTACCTTCTCTCCATTGATAAGCAGCTCTTTTCCGGTTGCCTTGTCCATTAATACACCTTTCATGGTATATTCTTTGCCAGGAATCAGGTTGTGGTATGGTACGGTATCAGTAAGAGACATTTCTTTCTCTGCCAGTGCTTCATGAGTACCAGTTTTATCATTCGTTAACTTTGTTTCAATCTCAGGAATATGCACTGTCTGTTCCTCAGAATCAATGTCATGATGTACCGCAATCTCTTTGCCATCATATAAGCAGCTCTCAAAGGCTACAACAGACTTTCCGGCAAGTGCGGAACCGTCAAAGGTAAAGGTCATATCTACGCTGCCATCTGTATCATCCGGAGTAAACCGAAGCTCCTGTGTTACCTTCTCACCATTGATAAGAAGCTCTTTTCCAGTTGCCTTATCCATTAAAATTCCCTTTAAGACATACTCTCTGCCAGGACGTAAGCCTTTATAATTTACCGTATCGGTAAGGCTCATATTTTCTGCTGCTTCTGCCATATGTCCGCCGGTAACATCATCTGTAAGACTGGTGCTAATCTCCGGGAAGTAAATAGTCTGGTCTTTATCTGTAATGCTTTCATGAGCAGCTACTTCCTTGCCACGATAATATACCTTTTCAAAGGCTACAATAGACTTTCCGGCAAGGTCGGATGCATCCAGTGTATAAGTCATTTCAATGACCTGTGTAACATTGGTAGCAGTAAAGGTTGTCTTTGCTGTTACTTCCTTATCATCTGCAGTTAAAATAGGTTTTCTGGTTTCCTTATCCATAAGAGTTCCTTCAATGGTATACTCTCTTCCTGGAATCAGACCATCCAAAGATACCTCATCTACTACGGTAAGGTCTTTCTGTGCTTTGGAATACTGGGTGTCAGTTGCCGGGTCTTTTACCTTTGTATTTACGGTAATCTCCGGTGCATCTCCATAATTTTCAATGTTACCCATGTTGATAGTTACATTGTTTCTACGGATATATAAATAGCCATGGAACATTTCTTTTCCGGCATTATTAATACCTTCCACTTCATCAATCAGGTAAACACCATATGGTAATGCTCCCAGGCTGTCATCTACCGTTGCCATTGCTCCACCAGTTGTCTGACCGAACCAAAGACCATCCTCTGCTCCACCACCATTTGTATTCTGGGAATGTGGATTCCAGTCATTCTTGGATGAATAATAGCCGTTCTCGTCAGTTGTGAATCTGTGTTTTTCACCGGTAGTTACATTTGTAATGTCAAAGGATACCCCATCCATTGACTCCTGTGTCTCTGAATCAATCTTGCGAAGTTCAAAGTCCCCACGTTTCACCTTGTCCTTAAAGGACGTATCTTTTGCAGATAAATCTACAATTTCACCATTCTTACTGATGGTAAAGTTCTGGATGATAACACCAGCGAGAAGATATCCCTGTGGTGCTTTAATCTCAACTGCAGAATATGTTCCACTTGGAAGTAAATCTGCTGTTGTCTGTGCACATCCATTTTCATCCGTTGTCAGCTTTGTAACAACCTGACCTTTGGTATAAGTAACACCATTTACGATAACCGGATTATCATTGGTTGTAACAATGTTGACTTCTGCTCCGGCAAGAGTTGCACTTCCCATTGGTGTAGTATCTTCTGTCTCGTAGTCACGTTTTTGAATCTTAACGCCACCACGAATAACCTTATCATTGACACCTTTATCTGCAGCAGAAAGGTCTACAATTACCCCATTCTCCCGGATAGCAAAGGTTCCCTCTGTTACACCGGAAATCAGATAACCTGCAGGAGCCTTAGTCTCTTTCCACATATAATCACCATGTGGCAGTGCATCCGCTGCTGTCTGTGCAAGTCCGGTACTATCAGTAACCATGGTAAGTACAGTCTGTCCCGGCTCATAAGTATTGCCATTTACATATACCGCATTGGCACCATTATTGATAATGCTAATCTCAGCGTTAGCAAAGTTACCATTTCCCTGTGGGGTTGCTCCGTTCTCATAGTCACGTTTCTGAATCTTCACACCACCACGGATAACCTGTTCTTTGATGACTGGCTGGTTATAGGTATCCAATCTTCCAGTATCTGCATTCTCTGTTATTTTTCTTACAAACACTGTATTATCTATCAAATATCCTTCCGGTGCTTTAGTTTCTTGAATAGTTATTGTACCTATTGGCAAAACAGGATTATTGTTACCATCTACATAATAGAAAGCATCTCCAGCCACTTTATAATTATCATTTAAATTACAATAACCCATATCGTTTGTTCTTAGTACCCAACTACGAACTGCTGTCTGACCCTGTTCTGCTGGATCAGTATCATAAAGACCATTGTAATATTTCACGGTAAACTCTGCTCCTGCAAGAGAGGCACTTCCCTGTGGTTTATTTGCATTTGTATCCTTATCTATTTTTCCTAATACAATAGCTACTGGGTCAGCCTGCGGCATATCCTGCAATTCCACTGTAGTATTCTGTCCTCCACTAATTGTTATCTGATGTGCTTCTTCATCCAATGCAAATCCCTTTGGTGCACTAATCTCTTTTACCCAGTAAGTTCCTGGACTTAAATCCACTGAATTGCTATTGCCGCTTTCATCTGTAGTAAGGGTTGCTCTCTGGTCTGTACATCCGGAATCACCATAGACACCATAGACTGCATCTTTTAATGAATAGCAGCTATTTCCATCTGAAATAGCCGGATTTGCGGATGTTTTCTTTAAATTCACGGAACCAACCGGATTATAGAAATATCCAAATCCCATGGTCTGTCCGGATGTTCCAAAAGTAAAGGCTGCAAAATCCGATGGTACTGTCCAGGAATAAGAATTGATAAGATTTACCATGTTCTTAATTCCCTCTGCTGAATCTGCATTACCCTTGAATGCATCCGAATCATCACTACAGCCATCATATACCCAGGATAAAGCCATATGGGTAATAACATATGCATAAGGACGTACATTATCCTGTAGCATGTTATACATACCCTTATCGCTTTCATATCCCGGTCCACCATACCCATAATAAGCTACCGCTGAAAGCAAAGCATCACTGGTAACCGATGCTGTATACTGTCCATTGGATGGATTGTTCTTGCTAGGCTCCAGGCAGTAAACCACTGTTCCGTCAGAAAGGCTGTACTGATGTGTCTGATATCCATTATAATTAATTACCTTACCAACGGTTAAATCTACATTAAAATCATAGTTCCCTGAACTATAAGTCTTAACCATTAACCCTTCATCGGCACTGGTTAACGCTGCCTGTTCTTCTGCATGCTTCTGATTCTCTTCTTCTGCCCTGCGTACCAGTTCATCAAAGTTATCAGAAAGAATGGATTCTTCCTGCTCCGGTAAACTCTCCGCAAACGCAGTCAGCGGACTGGCTGCCATACAGAAACACAATGCTGCAGCCATGAACGCTTTTAATTTCTGTTTTACGCTAAATTTCTTCATACTTTCTGTTTTCCTCCTTTCATCTGCTAAAAGAAAGCATAAAAAAAGAACCGATAGTAACTACCAGTTCTAAGTTATCTTGTATTTTATTGCTCCTATCCTCCCTTCCACTAAGCTGTATGTACCGGATTCCGGTACAAGTATCTATAAAAAAAGGACTCAAAGTAAAATCACCTTGAATCCTTCTCTTACCATCTTTATATAAAATCTATTTCTTTAATTAATGGATATGCCGGAACCTACCGGTCCAATTTCTCCACATCCGCTGCACTGTGCATAAGGTGCTACATCCTGTACATAAACCTGCTTAGTTTCTGCATCGTGATGCTGTACACCAGTTTGTGTTTTAATATACTCAATATGCCATCCACCACAATCTAGTCCATTATTTATCGCATACATAAAATGCTCATCTATATTATCTGTAATATCTGCTCCACACTGATTGCATATACTTCTTGCCTGAGTTTCATACACCGGCTCGTCCCAGGCTTCCTTCACTACCTGCGTCTCATAATGACCGCTGCCTTCATGCAACACCCAGGTATGGACATGTGCCGGAGCTGCACTATTGTCAGAAGTATTGGTGTTATTACTGCTTCCAGTTGTTCCACCGGCATTACTGGTCGTTGTTCCGGCTGATGCAGTGCTGCCTGCACTTGCCTTATTGCCGGAATTGCTGTTGCTCTTATTTGATTTGCTTGTATTATTGTCAGATGGCTGTGCTGCAGTATTCTCTGCACTGGAAGTATTACTCTCCAGTTTTCCAGTGGTCTCCTGCTCTGCAGCTGCCTCTGTTTCCGGCTCTTCTGTCTCTGTAGCCGCTTCCACTTCTTCCGTTGCCGGCTCTTCGGTTTCTGCCACCTCTTCGGTAACTTCTGTATTTATCTTACTGTTACCATCAACATTGTTACAATCATCGCTAATCTTTTCTTCATAATGATTCCTCCCATCAGCTTTTCTTTTTTTGTCAATTATAATATAACATGTTTCACTTTCGATAGATAGTCCTCTTTAGTCCACCTATTCGATTGTACCGAATTCCGGTACGTCCGGTTCCTGGTCAGCTTCTTTTTCTTTCTCTAAAGAAGCTACTTTTTCTTCCAGTTCTCCTACTTTCTTTTCCAGTTTAATGATATAGTCCATCATTTGTGGAATATACGGAGATGGGGTTCTCTCCTTTCTTTCCCACTGCTGATACGTTTGGCACGGTATTCCAAAGTATGCAGCAAATCGGTTCTGGCTTAAGCCTGTCTCTTCTCTAATCTTTCTTACTTCAATTGGTATCTCCGTTAAACTCATATGGCTCTCTCCTTCCAAATGATTTCTCTTCTCATCTTCATTATATCTCATTGAGAGGTATTGTCAATAAGTTTTCAGATAATTGTCCGGATATCTGGACATTTTTAGCATTTTCACCAATGAAGCCTCCGGATGAGCCGGTGATCCGGAACTGGAAGTTGTGCAGATTGACTATTTTATACTTTTTTTCAAATCGGCGGCATCAGTTTATGGGCAAAGTCCTGTAATGCTTTATCTCTATATACTGTTTTGGCATTTATAAACTTAATAAATCCATCGTTAGGAATTTTTATTTTTTTATTAATAAGTGTTTTCCATTCAGGTCTCATCGAATTTTGACTTACATCTTTACTGATTTCTATACAAATGGATTCTTTTAACCCACTACTTTCGGTTTTGTCGAGTTGATGATTCCAAAGTATTATAGCAAGCGGCATACCGTCACGGCTATTTGGTAATAATCTATTGTAATCCAGTCCACTTATATGTTCCATTTTTAAATCACTTGTTTTCCGGATAGTGCGTTCTAAACTGCTTCCTTTCTTTATCAATAATCCATCTGGGTTAATCATAGGCTCAAAATTGAACAGCATAAATGGAATGTTATTTACAGTGCTGTAGAGATATGTCCAGCATTGTGATAAAAAATATGTTTTAAGGCATTTTTTTGCTTTATCATTTGAAATATAATATCCTAAATGTTCTCTTGCGAAATCAACTGCCAAATCAAAATTATCCCTAATTATTTTATAAATGGCTATCTCTTTCTTACTCATTACTTCTATTCTAATTTTATTCATAAATTTCTTGTACGATAATCAATTAATTATCACACATGTCCTTTCTCTTCCCGGCACCAAGCCGGGAAGTAATAACATAGCTTTCATGTGACAGTCGTGATATGCCAAACGGATATAATCCGCATGAACCTAATTTAACTTTTTTCTTTGCGGTGCTTTTTCACCATTTTAATCATCACAATGCCATTCTTCATAACTAAAATCGTTTACTAGAATTGCATCACCATCTGTTATTAAGTCATATGTAGTTCCGTCGCTTTTACAAATCTTACCGCATCTTGGACACTTGCACGCTTTAATAAATTTTGCCATTTTGTTTTTCTCCTAAATTCTAAATTTCAGTTTATTAATTTAAAATTCATAATAATTACATTTTTAATATTGGCATTACTCTCAATCCATCTTTGTAAATCAATGACCCACTTTTGCATATCATCTGTGTTATTAAAATCACTAATTTTATGGTCAGCTTCGATAATAACATTTCCATAACCACCTTTTTCATAAGAACTGTAAGTAAATGAGATAAAATATTTGTACATATGTATTTTCTCCTCTAAATCATAAATTAACTTATTCACAAAACCCATAAAATTTCTCCTTTTCTAATCTGATGTACCGAAATCCGGTACATTTTATGGCACAAAAAAAGAACCCTGTCTGCAATGCCGCAGATTGGATTCTTTTATAATTTTGGACTTCTCGGTTTCTTCTGATGTATTTTATTTTTCATGGTTTCTTTCTTTTCTTCTGAAAACATATCATTAAAACTCACCGGCTTTATATCATCCGAAACAAATTCCGGATACATCATTTTCTGATGTTCTTCAACTTCACAGATTCTTGTATAAACCTTATCTCCATACATTTCTTTAATTTCAGCTGTTGCTTCTTTCATATTAAACTGTTCTACTTTAAACTGCGTTCCATACAGCTTACGGCAGCATTCTACCTGTTTATCAAAATCATGGGAAAAAGGTTTTGCCTTTACTCCAGATATCAAACCATAGGTATTTTTTTCTAATGGATAATCATTTCTGGTATCTGAAAGAAACGCTGCTCCATTATCAAATACAGGACAATACGAAAAACTCTTATCCTCATTTTGAATTACAGCAATATTATGAAAATGCCGGTCTTCATTCAGTATATATGCATCAAATTCCAGAAGAATCGTTATATATTTTCCAAAATTTTCCAGTCCGGTAATATTCGTTACATCTTCAACAAACTTTGGGATTCTATCCTGTAATGAACTCTTTTCCAATACCTCTTTTACCGACTTATTATAGTACGCCTGATATAGCCGCTCTGCAGTAATAAGTCTCTGTCCCGGCTGCAGGAAGTTATTTGAAACGCATCCATTAAAAGAATGTCCATTATATGCAATCATTTCCAACTGATACGGCACATATTCCATAATATTTGACTGTTCCAGTAATTTAGATGCTGCATATTCCGCTGCTCCTTCATATCCCAGGAAATCTGCCTTATACCATTTATTATCAATACCAAACTTTAGCTGATTTCCTTTTGATGAATAACCGGAACCTGTCGAACCATCTGTATTATTAAAAACATACATAATTATTCCTCCACAAACTTAATCCACATATCATCCTCTGCCATCCTGCCGGCAGTCTTTTTTACAATTGCTAAAGGGTCATAACTGTCCAATCCCAAATCACGCAGTATCCACTTTACATGGTCCCGATTTCTTGGGAAGCAGCGGCTTTCAAGAAATTTTTCATAATCAGAGAATGTAGGAGTCTCATTGTTTCCAAATGCTTTTGCTATTAAATCATCCGTGAAATTCTCTATTCTTACGCTCTCATCGCTATAGTCCACATAAATTCTAGTTGAAAGTTTGTCCTTGTCCATATAATCTAAAACCATTCTATCCACCTCACAACTAATTTGAATTAAATAAAATATAGCATACTTTCATATAGAAAGATAGCTTTTGCATCATATATTACAACTATGCTGCAGCTTTCTTATTATAAATTATAAATTATAACTTTGGACCTTTGTGTTCCGGCTTTCTGGGGCGGTGAGCCTTTTCCATCTGTGCCGGCGGCACCGGTGATTTTTCTTCCGGAGTCAGGATTTCTGACACTTTCTTTATATAAGTATCACGGTCAATAAGTCCAATCTGAAATTTAGCATAATTAATTTTTTCTCTCACATAAGTTTTTGAGCCTGATATCATTACGGCATTAAATGTCTTTTCCAGCGAAAAATCCTTGAACGGATACTCTCCATCTTTATTTTTCCATTCATGAAATCCTCGCTGCAGCTCTTCCAGCTCCGCAAACATATCATCATCAAGTTGAAACTTAACTGTCAATTCTTTCATTTGCCTCGTCTCCTTCGATATTATTTTTCTCCATAAGGAGCTGCCGGCGGCAGTTCCTTATAAAGTTGGACAATAAAAAAAGAAACTCCATCTGCAGTTTTTTCGCTGCACCAGAATTTCCTTTTATTCTGATTATATAATACCATAATCAGTATTATCACTGCTAGTCCTCTTTAATCCACCTATTCGTTTGTACCGGATTCCGGTACGTTTGACCTTAATATTGCCCTGATGTAAAAAAACTTCGTTTTATCCGCTTCATTTACTTCATATATTCCGTGACTGGGAGTTCTCGCTAGAGAACTGTCCTTATCTGCAGGTGTTTATACGTTAAGTCCCACCATAACATAAGCAGCTTGCTGCAATCAATTAATCAGGCAACGCCTGGTCGTTAGTTTCAAGGCAATCCGGAACGGATTCCAGTAGAAATAATATGTATGCATACACATCGTGTGGAATAAATATATAGGAAAGAATATGCTTGGCGGCAAAACAACCTCTTTTTCCGCATAAAATAAGGCTTTCCGGATTTATCCACCATCCACATTTTTAGACTATATATACCGGCATATGTCGTTGTTTTTAGACCGGTTTTTCTGCTTTTAAAAATACGGTTTGCTTTTTAGACCACTTTATTATAGATGTCCGCCTTTTTAGACTACTATAACCACAAAAATCAGGGCATACACTCTTCTTTTTCAGTGTATGCCCTGCTCTACTCATTTATTCCTATTATTTTGTTTCTAAATGCCGCTGTGACCTCGTAGATTGCCCCAGAATTGACTTTTTTATTGCACCACAACATTTCCCTGTCCGCATGATTTTACATGCTTTCAGGGACTCCTAACGCTTTTTTCAATAATTTATGTACGAACTTATTTTCCAAAGTTCTTTCCGAATATTTTATGCCGGAAATGCTCTGCTGGATGCAGCTCTTTACCTTTTCCATCAATGACTTTTTCTCTTCATAATACTGATACTGTACTGGGAGATATGCCACATCCTTTATGCTAGTTTCATCATAGGATATATGCTGCCGGTGACACTCTTTTTTTATCAGACCTTCGAGGTACCAGCTTCGTTCTGATTTCCATGCAGCATCTCCCGCTGCAAGCTGCTTAAATGCTGAATGCAGATATGTTATATAGTACTTTCCATCCTTTAATCCAATAGAAAAAAATTTCTTTAATGAATGCAAGTACGAACGCAATACCTTTTCGCTTATGTGGAGCAGCTTCGTGAATTTCTCGTAAAACCGGTGAAAACCTATTTTCATGCTTCCTCTGCCCTCATGTGTGCATTTTAAGAAATACATGAGAAGGTACTTTTCATATGGCTTGAGTGCCTGGAAAGACTTGCTATGAAAAGCTTTCCTGTTCAGACTCACATATCCTCTGGTCAATGACTGCTCATTTGGAAATGCATTTTCTGGAATAACAATATCATAATCCACTTCACTATTCTTTTCACAGGTTATAACATTCTTTTCCTGCAGTCCACGAAGCGCATTATAAAAAGACTGTTTACACATGCCTGTATGTCTCATCACATCCAGGTAGAAAACACCCTCTACTTTTCCGGTTGCCTGGTCTTCAGCCTTTACAATGTAAAGGAATAAATCCCATTCCACTCTATTCAGTTTATGAAGTTTATCAATGATTTCATAACTGACTTTCATTTACACTGCTCCTTGTTGCTATTTTAATTACAATATGTACGATTTTGAAAAAAATAATGTTATTTTTTCATTACCAGATGCTTTCATCTGGAACTGGTATTTTGCAGTCTTCCCATTCTGCTCCACAGGAAGCACATACCATAAATTTCTTTTCTTCATATGGACTCTGCTTTGCAAGTCTTCCATCACAATATTTGCATTCCCAGTGATAACCAGGTAATAATTCTTTTTTCTTTTCTTTTGCCATATTTCTGCTCCTTTCCATAAGCGCTAATATATCTTTATAATTTGGTGTAAAGCAATGCTTAAGGCGAAACTTTTTCTTTTTCTTCTTGCTTCTGGGTGAACAATATTCATTTAGCTTTATGATTTTAATTTCATAGCCATTTATAGTTTTTGATTTGATAGGAATATGATGCATTTTCTTCCAATTATTAGATTTATACATTTTTATCCTTCCCCATTTCTTTTACCTGGCTGTTCAACTTTGCCAGGGTGATTGCGCATTGGTTAAACTCTCTATCTGATGTATTCATATTGTTTGTATTCAAATATAAATTCTCACTTCCAGAAATTATGGTCAGATTTTCCAAATCGCAATTCAATTGGTCTCCATCCAAATGCTTAATTTTACTTCCAGGTAAAACTTCAACTCCTGCGGTTTTTAAAATATATCTGTCTTTTTTTACAAAATTTCCATTTATATTGATATAAACATATCCAGCTCTCATTACCTCATCACCATGCTGATATGTTCTTTGGCGATAACCTGTCCTCAAATGCCGCTTTTGTAAAAAAGTTTTTATCTGTTTTACAGTATATTTTGTGTCGAATTTTTCATTAACCATTGCTGTTATTGTTTCCATGCTCTTACCTTTGTATATTTTTAAAATATACTGGATTACCTCCCCACCAAATAGTGGATCGTAAGATTTTAGTCCGTTTTCAAATTTAAAATGTGTAATCTGATGTTTTTTAAAACGGATTCCATACTCTGCTTCAAGTAAATCTATTAAATGTTCTACGGAAACGCCTTTATAGTGTTTTTTTATAAACTTCTTTTGTTCTTCCGTAAACGGACTTTTATTACATCCCATGCTACTTGCTCCGCATATTATGATTTTTGCTGTATACCAAATATTGATGGAATATCATCTTTTGGAATGAGTCCCTTGTTTTGACTGCCAATATCGGTAAAATCACTTGCAAACTTCATTACATCCAATTGCAACCTTGCATTTTTTAAAATGCATTCTGCAGTATCTACAATAGCTTTATTTTCTGCAATGGTCTTTTCCCGTTCTTCCTCAGATTTACCAGTATCTCTAAGTGTATTTAATTGTTCAAACAATATATTATTTAGTTCATTTAAATTACCCATTTTTTCACCACTCATATTTACTTAAATTTTAAAAGTATTACTACTTTTTTCTTCTCACACAATCCTTAAGTGTTAGCAACATTAGAAGAGTAAACAGTATAACAAACCCAATGTCTCCTGGCATAGAAAAAACTCTGTTGGATTCTAATACATAACTGCCATAATAAAGAATTATTACATTTATATGCATAAGCCAATATATCAAGGCATAAATACTATCCTTTTCTGCATCATTTTTAATATGACTATTTACTTCTAAATATAACAATCGCATTGTGAGAAATAGTGCAATTAACAGCACCACCAGTTTTTGAACATTCATTACCATATTTAGTGTCCGCTCCTTACCATATAAAACAACATTTCTGTCAGCGATTTCTTTCTGCTTCCATAGGTACACGGTTGTATTACTTCCAATCTCCATGATATATCTTTTGATATTGGTGTAGGTTTTTTAAATTCCTGATACTGTTCTATCATAATTGGTACTGCAACCATTATTCCGAAGTTTGTGGATGAATCCGGATTTGTTTTTCGTAGATGCTCTGTGAATGTTCCATCTTTCAGATTTGGTAAAATATCTCTGTAACACTGCATGGTTGTCACTATGTAGTTCTTTTCTCCATAAAAGTTCAAACCGTTGCCGCTGTATACGTCCTCTTTGCAACTCTTAACCTCATAGCATATGAATATTCCCTTTTCCAATGCTCCAACCGAACATTGATTTGGTGGCTCAAACTGCATAAAATCCACTCGACCGCCTTTTCCAGCAGATGTGAAGGCATCAATACTCACTTCGCTTGCCCAATACTTCCCCATTCCACTAAGCCGACTACTTTTGAGCAATTCTCCGAGAAACTTCGTTGTCTCTACTCTATTCATTTCCACGTCCTCCCTTTTCCTTAATATGCGTTTTAATCTTGGATTGTATATCGCAACAAGTTTCCGAAATTGAAAACCATCTCGAATAAAACCCGGAATATTAAAAAAAGTTGTCTCGTTATTATGTATTTCCCGCAAAATAAATGGCAACATTGGGAGCTTCCTCAAATCATAATCTTTGCCTGCTCTGTCATACACTTCTAATTCATAGTCTAGTGCCACCCATTCTTCTTGAGTAATATCTTTTATTGATAAAAAAGGTGTTTCTTTCAAAATTAATTCTTCAATTTCTAACATTTTCTATTTCCTTGAATTTCCTCTTTTTCTTTTTCAATAACGTTCTTTATCCGTCTTTCCTCTTCTTCGGTTTTATTTTCTTGCATTTCGATAGCAGCTTTTTCCATATTTTATATTTCTTCAGCAAGCCATATAATAAAATCATTAATGTTATTGTTAGTGCTGTAGCTAATACCAATCCAATTATTGCAAGATTAGCATACAACTCTGCCAAACTTATCATCTTACTCCTCCTTTTTTAAGGCAATGTGCTGCTTCTTTCTCAATAACCTTTCAGCACAATTTTCCGGACACCATCTTGGGGTTGTTTTATTTTTGGGAATATCAGAGAATTTTTCTCCAAATCCAATAAAACCTTCCATCTTTCGTATATTATGTTCTTTAAAATACTTTCTAATATATTCGTAGTCCGGATGATTACATATAAAGGACTTTCTTGTTTTATGCAGATATCCCTCACAATACTCGCAACTATCACACCAGCATTCCTTAATACCTTTCTTCCTCTCCTCTTGAATTTTCGCCTTTTCTTTTTCAATAATGTCCTTTATCCGTCTTTCCTCTTCTTCCGTAAATTCGTCACCTTCCATTATCTTGTCATAAATATCCGCCGGAATCTTGTTACATTCTAATTGTCCATATAAAAATCCATAATCATCTGGTGATAAAATTTCATCTTTTGAAATACAATCACTCATATATAAGTACCTCCTTTTAAGGCAATGGTGGCAGGTCATCCGGTAATTCCGGCTCTTCTGGCTCTAAAGTTGATGGGTCAGGCATGAATGCTCCGGCATGGTCTTCCGATACGTCAAGCTGTCTTGCTTTTCCATCCTGGCTCTGCTTCTTTCGTGCAATATAATTTTTTTCTACCTGGATGCCGACGAAATATTTCTTCTCATTTTCATTTCCATACTTTTCTGATACCATTCGCCCTTCAACAACTACCAAATCGCCTTTTGCAAAATTTTCATGTGCAAAACGTGCTGCAGCACCAAATACCTTGCAGGCAAGGAAGTCTACCGGACGATTTCCTTTTTCTCCATATTCACGTTCAACGCCAATCCGGTATTTTGCATAGGATATTTCTTTCTCTGGATCCTTATGACTTGTTTTGTACTCTGGGTTTTCTACTATGTACCCCATTGCAATTACATTATTTAACATGTTTATGTCCTCCTTTTTTATTTTTTTCTTCGCATACTGATAAATAGCCTTTTCCGAAAGACTCATGTCCTCCATATCCTCTTCCGGGCTTTCCAGTGCCACTTCTACCGGTGTGATTTCTGTTGGACGTTACTATCAAAATGGTGTATCCTTCAACTCAACCAGGATTTTCTTTAAGTATGTTCCGCATATCATCGTCTTTCATTTCTGCGTACTGATACACATCATACAATGGTGCATAGTTGTATTTTCCAAATGCACGAAATCTGTATTCCCCTACTTTTTTTAAGATACCTTTTCGTTCCAGGCGCTTCACATCTTTGTGAGTGATATTAAAGGACTTTTGATACACTTGACTACTGACACCTACTCCAAATAAGCCAGCAAGATATTTATAACTAATTCCATTGTTAATAAGAAGGTCAAATAAATCTTCTTTTTTCATTTTTTTATCATATTCAATACCGTTAGTATCACATAATGAAATAAGCTCTGATTTTAAGGCATTAGACTGAGTGCCACCATTTTTGCTGATTTCTTTTTTTACATATTCTTCAATAGATAATTTTTCATCAAAATAAATAATATTTCTCATCTGCATTCCTCCTAAAATTCTAAAAATACTCTTAGAGCGTAAATAGGCGCCAAATATAACAAAAACTGTCACTAAGATTTGTCAGCTTCAATATAAGCTCTTTTTCAATATCATCCTGAAGAGCAGATATTTGAAGAACTCCGTCTCGTCTGGTCAATCCAGCAAATACAACGTTCCCTGCTATTGGATTTCCATGCAAATCAGTTCGATAAAGATAGCTTCCTACCATATTTATATCAATGCCCTTGGATAATCCTTCTTCATCCACCAACATGCATACACTTTTATTCGGTTCTATATCCGGGTTATTACTCATTCCAAGTTCGGTATAAAGCCTTACCGGATAAACAATTTCATAGTCGCTGCAATCATTACCAATAAGTTTATTTACTATCTTTAATTGCTCCTGATAATTCATTTCCAGAAAATCACATTCCTCTATTTTCAAATCTGTAGATACTTTTATTATCTTCATTTTCGTTTCTCCTTTTTGGCGTAAATTTTTTCATTGGTCAGGAAGTCAATCATAACTATCACCATGAAGCAGTCACAAATTAGACTTACACTATAATATTTAGTTATCCATCTGATTATTAAGCAACCAATCATTAGACTTACATCGAACAACTGCTTCTTTTCATATTCTTTATCACTAAAATATTCTTCCTTCCCAGTTTCTTCAGATTTGTTTTCAATTCTATCAGGAACACCTGGCAACTCTTCCCATGCAATTACTGGATAAAGGTCTTGTGTTACCGCATCGAAAAATTCTCCATCTCCGGTATAATATAAGGTGGTTGCCTTCTTAGCTCCATCAATTACTACCAGATATTCAACAAGTTCTTCTGCCTCAATAGCTTCCATAATCTTGTCCAGCGTATCTACCTGATTAACTGGTTCTGGCGGCAACTTTTCATTTACTGATATCCATTTCATTATCATTTCTCCTCGCTATTTGTTTTTCCATACCATCTTCTTCATAAAAACGTGAAGCTGACCATCTTTATCATACTTATACGTATACAGCTTTCCGTCAGATATACTACTCTAAGTCAACGATATTATACTTTACTGTCCCATCATCATATTTCTTTGTTTCTAATATGCCATTAACAGATTCTCCAATAGAATCTGAATATTTGTAATATGTATCTCTACCCCGAATATCGTATTCTGTGCCATCATATTCAACAGTAATTTTGTAAACTGCTGCATGTGTTTGTGGCAGCATTGTTTTGGTTGCAGGGCTATAATACATCGTTGTATAAGAAGCTTTATGATATGCATTCGTTACTTTTACCTGTACAGTTGACGTTTCTGTACTAACACATTTTGCGCAGCACGCCAACATAACTGCAAACATAAACATTAATGTTAAACCGCATAAATATATCTTGATGATCTTTTTATTCATCCTGCTTCTCTTTCCCCCTTCCGGTAATCACCTTGTCTGTGACATCCTCTTCATAAAAAACATGAAGCTGACCATCTTTATCGTACTCGTACACATATAACTTTCCGTCAGATATAAATGTTTCATCATCGAAAAAAGCGCATTCTCCGTACTCTCTTCGGATAAGTTCTTCTGCAGTCATATTTGTTTCACTCGGTTCTTCCATAGATTCTTCCATAATATCTCTCATAAGAGCAAGATATAAAGTGCCTGCAAAAAAAATAACTACTGGTGTTAATATCCTTACAACATCCGGCATTGTTAGAACACCTCCTTTTATAACTTTGGACTTCTCGGTTTCTTCTGATGTATTTTATTTTTCATGGTTTCTTTGTGCTTATATTTGCTTATAATATTATTAACATTGCTTAACGCCCCATCATTTATCCGGTTAAAATCATCACCTGATATTTCGCCTTTTTTTAGGGCATAGGAAGCATTAACAATTCTTTCATACTCTTTTTCAGAATCCTTAAGCATTTTTTTTACCATTTCATTCATCCTATTTGTTATTTCCCTTCATTAAATCTTCCAGACTTAATTGCTGAAAGCTATTCTGCATCTTTTTCTTTTCCTTTTTGCTACTCTTTTTTTTACTTCGATATTTGTACATGAGGTTTGATATGCTTTCGCCGCTTTCATAATATTCAATAATAAGCTGCAAGCCTTCCATCCTTTTTTTATCAAAATAACTGTGTGTCAATCCGCTTTCATGCTCTACCGTTTGATATAATTCTCCGACCACATATAAGCGTCGGATGATATCATAGTAAGGTTCCTCCAGCACATGGAAGCAAGCCCACACCCGGTTTATTGATTGCTCTTCCTGTGAAAGTGCCCACATCATTTCCCGAATCTCAGCATTTCTCCGATAAAGCTCGTTTTGATAATTGATTAGCACATTTCCAAGGTCCTTGTGTTCTCCCCTTGCTCCTGGCATTCCGCTTATGTTTTGAGCTGGCAGTGCAACTGTTTCCAGCACCGAATCCGTATCATTTGCATCTTCGTAGAGGGAAATCATTTTTTGATGTATATTTTTTAATTTAGAATTCCGGAATCGAAGGATGTTTTTTACTCTGTCCTCTGTCATCTTTGTCATTTTCATTTCCATAAAACCGCTACTCCTTTTGAGCCTTTTGTATCCCGACCACAGTATACTGCAGCCGGGATGGGGTCATATGTGTACCGAAATTCGGTACAAAAGGATTCTTTTCCTTTGCGGCTACGTCATGCATCCGGGATACTGCCCCGGATGCATACGAAGAATCCTGGTTACTTCTGTATTGCTTTTAAAAACTCTATTAATTCCGTAATACTATCAGAATGTCTGCAATACCGTTCATGATATGGATATCTAGGTACTCCATAGCTGTTCTTTTCCCTTTTCTTTGGTCCACCAACCAAGTGAAAAAAAGCATTACCATATTTTGAATAATCCGACTTATACTCTTCTGCAATTAAAATCGTCGCATCGGGGAATTCATATTTATAATAAGTCACTCCGATTCTGCTATCTGTATACCAAACGCCCCAGTCTTTATAATTTTCAAGCCATTCTCTGCGTTCCTCTGTATTATGGAATTTGGGAAGCTCTGGCTGCATCAGCTTTACAGTTCTTTCTTTAATATTGGAAGTTTCCGTATTTGCAGCAAATGCTATAAGAGCCTTTACAATCGTCCGCTGTCTTTCCAATGCTTTTAATGTAGACTCGGATATGTTTTGTATTGCTGCCACAGCTCTTTCCATTTCTTCCAGTCTTCTTTCCTGTTCGTGGAGAAAATACATTGGTGTATATTCAGCACTTTTTGTTTTATTTTCTATTTGCTGAATATCTTCCTCTACATTCATGTCCACATCTACTACACAGAGCTGTCCTGCAATATTATCATCTTCTGTCGGACTGGCAACCGAAGCATCTGTACCGGATTCCGCTACAATCTTTTCCTCAACTTTTAGTTCTGCTGTTGGAATTACCACTTCCCTTTTTTCAACCGGATAATACTCATCAATTTTTTTTACGAATTTAGCCCAAGTGATTTCCATGCTTTTATTAAGCTTAATGCCTTTAGGAGTGCATGAAAAATCAATTGCTCCACCTGTTCCACAAGAATGGCATCTTCCATATGTTCTTATCAGATATTCTTTCAGCTCATCTCTGTTCTTATCATGTTTTTTTATGTACATTTCATAAAAAAGCTTAATTTCTTCCTCTGCGGGCTCCAGCATTTCCTCCTTATAAATTTTGATGTCCTTTTGTGCTGTAACCCCAGCATCAAGCAGCTTGTTCTGTTCTTCTTCTGGAAGTGCTGCCATTTCAAGTGCTGCTGTCTTATTTATTGTTCCTCCCTCAAATGCTGTTCTTGCATTCTCACCGAGGTTTTTGGATATAGTGAGGTACTCTCCTGCCGTTGTCTTATTCATATTTAACTGTTTTGCAAGCCGTTCCACCATTCTTCCTGTTTGCAAATTTGGAAACTCTTCTGGATATGTTTCCAGCAAATATTTCATACGCTCCAGTTCATGCATCCTTTCATAATCCGACTTAGGGTGATGACTGTTTGATGAATATACCTGGAATTCAGCCTGAACATCACTTATATTTTCGACGTAACATGGGATAAAGCGGTATTCTTCTTTTCCTTCCTCTTCTACTAAATACTTGCAGGCTCTTCTCCTCTTATGTCCGGCAATGATTTCATACTGGTCATCATTTATTTTGCGAACCAACACATTCTGCAACACTTTCTTACTGGCATCAATCAATCCTGCAAGCTGAATGATTTCTTCCTTATCCTTTTCATTACAATATTGTGCAGCGTTATCGCATAATTTTGTATAATGAATCCATTTTGTCACACGCTGTGGAGGAGTTTCTGCTTTTTTTACTCCCGCAGTGGCAAACATTGCTCCAAGAGTTGCCATTAATCAACCCCCCTTTCTACTGACATCTGTTCAATTTCATCAACAAGATTCATATAATCGACACACACCGGACATCCACTTCTATGCCTCTGCACTGGCTTATATAACTGCAATGCAGTGTTTACTACTTCTGAGCCACTAATACATGCGTCCATGATGGGATAATCATGTTTTGTATAAAGGTCTGTAAAGATAGCTTTCTGTGCTTTTCGATTTGGCAATACTTTATTTGCAAATACTTTCCATACTGGTCTGATGTTTTCCGGAATAGAATCAAGGTATGTGTCTACTAGAGTTAAGTTGTCTCTGCAGAATTTATCCAAGCATACTGGCGTAAGAAGGATATCTGATACTAATATTGCAGCTTCGGTTAATCCGCCAAAAGAGGGTCTTGTATCAATTATCATATAATCGTACATATCTCCCTTTTCCTTCTGAATATTCTTAAATGCTCCAAGCAATGCTTCTTCCTCTTCTCTCTCTGCTTCTAATACCTCCGGACATCCTTTTATAATGTCCACATTTTTAAAACGGCTCCGACAGATGCAACTCCGGAAGTTCTCTGGTTTCTCCAGCAGGTCACCTATTGTGTGGCTTCTTGCATTATCCCGCTGAAAAAATGGTGTAAGATTGCACTGTGGGTCTGCATCAACCACTAATACACGCTTTCCCTTATAAGCAAGTGACCATGCAATATTTACTGCTGATGTCGTTTTGCCAACTCCACCTTTTAAGTTACTAATTGTTATTGTTACCATATGACCCTCCTTGCGTACCGGATTCCGGTACGGCTTATTTTATTACTAAGCACTATTGCTTAATGCGGCAGGCTGGACTCGAACCAGCGACATCATAGGCACCGACTGACAATGGTCATTACCATTCTATTTCACGGTGCCCGTCCCTCTACCACCTGGGGTACTGCCGCCTCTTATTTGTCCTACATTTTCAAATCAAAACCTATCCTCTTCCAACTAAGTACTTCTCCAGTTTCATCATCAGTGTTGTCCGGTTCGTATACTGGTTTCAAAGAGAAGCATTTACATCCCTTTTCTTTTTCATATCCGGATGCATCACATTTCCAACATTTTCCATACACTTCACCATTCCATTTTGATAATGAAACCAAACCCAAATCTTCTAATTCAATAATCTCAACATCTGAATGTCCCTTCATGCTGCCATGTTCTTTTATAATATGTAACATCCCAATGCCTCCTCTATTTGTCCTACATTTTGTATGAGCAATAATTGACTGTTTCTTTTATTGATGTTTTTTAATATTACTAATTCCGAAGGAGCTGCTTCTGGGCTTCATCAGCACTATACAATTTCTTGTTATCAGATTTTCCATTCCGTCTAAGCTCTGCATAAATAGCATGTCTTGTCATGCCAATTTCCTCTGCAATTTTGACAACCGGAATATCCTCTTTAAGCATTTTTTCAATGTTTACCCGGTCTGCGTAAGTTAAGATATGATATTTTCTTGCCATTTCAAAACCTCCTTAAAATAAAAAAAACATGTAGACATTTCTATCTACATGTTGCATTCTTAACTAAAAAATCGAATCTAACATGAGATTAAAACCTCTTGTTAAATTCGATTTTACTCCTTACCATTTTTTTAATTCTTATCTCCCGCCGCAGCAGGCGTTTCCTGCGCGGTGGAGTTTTATAATAGCACGTCATTTTCGGGATGTCAACACGATTTTGCCATATTTATTAAAGTAGGTCATTTGTCGTTTTTTATCTAAATTGTTTGAATTGTGTGTTCAATTCATTTTTCTTTGGATAAAATATAGCGGATGGCATCCTGTACGTTGCTGACACCCACTACATTTATATTTGGATTCTTCTTCAATCCTGCTTTACAAACTTCAGGTAGAATGCAGGTGGTAAAGCCAAGCTTCTCAGCTTCCTGCACACGCTGTGCTGTCATACTGACTGCGCGTACTTCACCACTTAGTCCTACTTCCCCAAAACAGATGGTCTTCTCATCAATTGGAACATCTTTATAGCTGGATACAATCGCAAGCACAATACCCAAATCAATTGCGGGTTCATTCATACGGATACCCCCGGCAATATTTACATATGCATCGCAGGAACTTAAGGACAGTCCCAGTCTCTTTTCTAATACAGCCATCAGAAGATTGACCCTGTTATAATCCGTTCCTGCAGCTGTTCTTCTTGGCATTCCAAAATTGCTGTGGCATACCAGTGCCTGTATTTCCAAAAGAATCGGACGGGTTCCCTCCATAGAGCATGCCACTACAGAACCGGATGCTCCTTCCGGCTTTCCACTTAACATATATTCTGAAGGATTTTCCACTTCCCTTAACCCTTCGTTACACATTTCAAATACACCTATCTCATTCGTGGAACCAAAACGGTTCTTCACGCCACGCAATATACGATATGCCGCATGACGGTCACCTTCAAAATACAATACCGTATCTACCATATGTTCTAACACACGGGGGCCTGCCACAACACCCTCTTTGGTCACATGGCCGACAATAAAAATAGAAATACCAAGCCCCTTTGCAATCTGCATCAGAACTCCGGTTGCTTCCCGGACCTGGGAAACACTGCCAGGCGCCGATGTAATATTTTCATTATACATGGTCTGAATTGAGTCAATGACCACGATTTCTGGTTTTGTTCTGCTAATCACTTCTTTGATAGTATCCAGATTGGTCTCACAAAGCAGTGATAAAGTATCGCCAAATTCTCCGATACGCTCTGCACGAATTTTTATCTGCTGCAGGGATTCCTCTCCGGAAATATATAATACATCGGTCTTCTGCAGGGAAAGATTCCGGCACACCTGTAAAAGCAGCGTGGATTTTCCAATTCCAGGATCTCCACCGACTAAAACAAGGGAACCTTTTACGATTCCACCTCCCAAAACCCGGTCTAACTCTTTTAGTCCTGTAGTCAGCCGCTCTTCCCGTCCTGTTTTAATATCTGCAATTTTTACAACTTCTGCTTTCGCTGCTTCCTTCCGCACTTTTGCAGGTGCTGATTTATCTATCACTTCTTCTACAAAAGTATTCCACCCGCCGCATCCCGGGCACTGTCCCATCCATTTGGATGATTCATAGCCACAGTCCTGGCAGAAAAATACGGTTGCTTTTCCCTTTGCCATCTATTTTCCCCCTTATTCTTGCAATAACTGTCTTTCTTACCTACCGGCAACTGCGAGAAACACGCTTTACGAGCTTAGTTCCTTCTTTTCTCCCGGATTTTTTCTCGCTACTCGCGTAAATTAGTAAAAAGAGAACCCAATCCGCTGGAATTGGATTCTCTTTCTTATCATCTTATTGATATATCCATTTATACTCTGGATACTTTTACTGCAACCGGAGTTTCCGGGTCTAATTCAACGCTAAGTGTTAATTTACCACCTAAATTGGTCTTCATCTGACCAATTGATTTTCCTGCTACAAATACATCATACTCTGTCTCTTCCATTAAGCCAAGTGTAATCTCTGCATCTTCCGGTCCTTCTACTTCAAATTCCACACCGTTTTCGGATGCTGCCATATTTGTAACTGCAGTTCCTGGAACAGATTCATATACAAACATTCCATTTCTCTCTAATTTGGTAATCTCACGAAATGTCTTAACTTTGTACAAATCTCCCGCATGTTCAAAATTGTCCAGTTTGGATTTTGCGCCCAGTGTATAATCTCCAAAACTGATTGTTCCGTTTGCTTCTGAACGAATTAATTCTGCAACTACAGCCATTTTTTATCCTCCTATAAGCCACTATCCCACGATGGCTTTTTCGTAAATTTTATGAAAATATTATAGCTTATCTCGACACATTTTTCCAGTTATTTTGATGAATTCACAACGGTTTTTATTTCCTTTTTTACCATGCGGATTTCCACATCATCTCCCGGCTTGATTTTACCGGATAAAATCTCTTCTGCCAGCATATCTTCTATCTGTGTCTGTATCATACGCCGCAATGGTCTTGCTCCATATTTCGGATTGTATGCCTTCTCAGCAATGTATCCTTTTACGCTGCCGGTTATGGTCAGATGGATACCCATCTGTTTTTCACACCGGTCAATTAAAGATTTGCTTAAAATGGTGACAATCTTCTTCATGTCCTCTTTATTGAGAGCCCGGAATACAATGGTCTCGTCAATTCGGTTTAAGAACTCCGGCTTAAAGATTCTCTGGACTTCTTCCATTACACCATTTTTCATGTATTCATAATTCTTCTTTTCATCTTCGCCTGCAGCAAATCCAAGCTTCTTCGGTGCAATGATAGACTGCGCCCCTGCATTGGAAGTCATAATGATAATCGTATTCTTAAAATCTACCCGTCTGCCCTGGGCATCTGTAATCTGTCCATCATCCAGTACCTGAAGCAATACATTAAATACATCCGGGTGTGCCTTTTCAATTTCATCAAAAAGAATAACAGAATATGGTTTTCTTCTGACCTTTTCGCTGAGCTGGCCGCCTTCTTCATAACCTACATAACCTGGCGGTGAACCAATCATTTTAGAAACACTGTGCTTCTCCATGTACTCTGACATATCAACACGAATCATTGCCTGCTCATCACCAAAGACAGCCTCTGCCAGCGCCTTTGTTATCTCTGTTTTACCAACTCCGGTCGGTCCTAAGAAAAGGAAGGAACCAATCGGACGATGCGGATCTTTTAATCCTACCCGTCCTCTTCTGACTGCTCTTGCCACTGCACTGACTGCCTCTTCCTGTCCTACTACACGCTTATGCAGTGTCTTTTCCAGACGGTTGAGACGTGCAGCCTCGCCCTCTGCCAGTCTCTTCACCGGTATCTTTGTCCAGTCAGATACAATTTCTGCAATTTCATTTTCTCCGACAACCAGTTTCTTCTTGTCTGCATCACGATGGTATTTTTCCACCTGCTTTTCGTATTTCTTCCGGGCAGCTTCCTTCTCCTTGCGGATTGCCCCGGCATCTTCAAACCGCTGTTCCATCAATGCCGTCTCCATATCGTCCTCTAACTGAGCAGCCTTACGTTCCAGTTCACTAATCTTCTCCGGCATTTTAAATCCGCCAAGGCGAACCTTCGAGGAAGCCTCATCCATCAAATCAATGGCCTTATCCGGCAGATAACGGTCTGCAATATAACGGATAGACAGCTTTACTGCGGCTTCAATTCCGGCATCTGTAATCTGTACATGATGATGCTTCTCATAGCGTTCTCTTAATCCCTTTAATATTTCTATTGCCTGCTCTTCCGTCGGTTCTTCCACCGTTACCGGCTGGAAACGACGTTCCAGGGCTGCATCTTTTTCAATATATTTACGGTATTCTTCTAATGTGGTTGCTCCGATTAATTGTATTTCTCCACGGGCAAGGGATGGTTTTAAAATATTGGATGCATCAATAGCACCTTCCGCTCCACCTGCTCCGATAATGGTATGAAGTTCATCTATGAAAAGAAGTACATTTCCTGCTTCTGTCACTTCACGAATAACTTTCTTAATCCGCTCTTCAAATTCTCCACGATATTTAGAGCCTGCTACCATTCCGGATAAATCCAGTGTTACCACTCGTTTTCCCCGGACTGTATCCGGAACCAGTCCGGATGCAATACGCTGAGCAAGTCCTTCTGCAATAGCTGTCTTTCCAACTCCCGGCTCTCCAATCAGGCATGGATTATTTTTCGTCCTGCGGCTTAAAATCTGAATCACGCGAGCAATCTCTGCCTCTCTGCCAATCACCGGGTCTATCTCACCATAGGCTGCCATAGCAGTTAAATCCCTGGAATACTGATCTAAGGTTGGCGTTACTTCTACTGCTTTCTTTTTTCCGGATTTGCTTGCCGCAATCTCCTCTTTATAGCGGTTTACGTCTTCTCCCATGGCTACCAGAGTCTCGATATAAATCTTCTGGATATTCACACCCAGCGTATTCAACAGACGTACACCGGCACAGTCTGCCTCTTTCAATAATGCAATTAAAAGGTGTTCTGTTCCGATATTCTCATTGTCAAAACGCTCTGCCTCCTGATCAGCGGTCTCAATGATATGCTGAATCCTTGGAGAATAACCTTTCCGGTCTAATACTGCCACATCCGAAGATGGAGCGATTAAATCTTCTATCAGTTCTACCAGACGGGGTTCTTCTACTCCCGCATCCATCAGAACACAGGCAGCTACTCCACTGCCTTCTTTTAGCAATCCCAGTAAAAGGTGCTCTGTTCCAATATAATTATGATGCATGCTTCTGGCTGCTTTTGTCGTCAGTTCTATTACTTTTTGCGCTTGTTTTGTATATGGTTTATGCATAAAATCCTCCTGTCACTACGCGCCAATTCTCTTATAAATCATTTAAATCCATTACTTCTATATCATCATCTGATGATTCTTTTTCCATAAAGTCATCATGGCTTGCAAAGATTCCATTATCTTCATCATCGTCATCAAAAATATCTTTGCTCCGCCGTCTCTTCTCTTTTTTCTCTCTCTTTTCCTTTTCACGTTTCTTTCTGCCGGACATAAATTCCGGTTCTTCCTCAAATTCTTCCATAAAGTCAGTTTCACCTAACCGTTCTGCCACTTCTTCCGGTAACTGAGCGGCGGAATCCGCTTCTTCTTTTTCTTCTGACTCTGTTTTCTCCGGTAAATCCTTCACTGCACTGGTCTCTTTTTCTTTGACCGGTTCTTCTTCGACTTTACCGGTATCTTCTACGAATTTCTGTTTCTTCTTTGCCTTTCTGCGTTTTTCTTCTTCAAAGATATCTACTGCTTCTTCGATTTCATCATCGTCCTCTTCTTCATAGCCTCTTCTTCCGCGAAGCAAAAGATTGATAATGATAAAAATAAGAATTACGATTACTACAATTAATCCGGCAATTATTTTTAAATCCCGGTCTTTTCTAGCGGTATATTTGTCATTTAAGTCATTTAATGCATTCTGAAGATAGGTGGTATCGGTATCCTCCTCTGTGCTGTCACTGTACTGGTATTCGCTGAAGGTTCCATCACTGGTATTGTAATTATACCAGCCTTCCTGTCCATCATTTGTCATTCCATATACGGTATAAATATTTTCTGTATCTGTTGCGTATGCATCTTCAAATGTACTGTCCCCAACCTGAATAGGCGTGGTTGCTTCGCCCGGTACAAAGGAAGTCACTGCCGAAGGTGTCATTAAAATCAGATAATTATCCCCATTATCGATACGAATATATGGACACACACTGCCATCGGTGCCATTTACCACATAAAAGCCTGCATTTCCTGCTGCATCTGTCATATATAAAAGAGATAAATTACCATTGTTAAAAGCAGCACCACGGTATTCAGCTCCCTGATAAGTTACCTGCGCTTCTGTAAAATCTGCCGGAATCTGTTCTGCTGCGAAATCTTCTGACACGGTATAGGCAGATACAGTATCGTCCGGTGTGGCTGTATCTGTGCCATTATCTGCTCCGGTATTATTGTCCGCCGGAGTATTGCCTGTGTCTGTGCTTGTTGTAGTATCTGTTGCAGCACCTGTTGCAGACTTGGTTATGGTCAGATGATAAGTTGCAAGATTTCCATTCTCTGCCTGCACTACTACGTCAATCTTTGTATCTCCATCTGTTTTTAAGGTAGTGGTTCCCACCCCGGACTGAATCGTTGCTGCCGGATTTACCGTTTTTGCACTTACCGTCACGCTGCTTACATCCTGTGCTACCTGTACCGTATAGTACATACGGCTTCCTTCAAATGCAGGTGATAATGAACCCTCGGCTACTGTCAGTGTCTCCAGCGAATTATCCGCAGGACCTGCATATACCTGCATCGGCATTCCTGACATGGCAAAAATGCAAATCAATGCCATGAAAAGTATCTCTATCTTACGAATTGTTTTCTTCATTTTCCGTCTCCTTCAATTCCCTTTTTCTCCAAAACAACAGAAAATCTTCTTTTGATTTTCCTGTACAATATAATCAGTTTCATTATAGAAAACTATCGGGAATGCGTCAACCTCAATTCGAAAAACCATGTCGTACTTATCCCACGGATATGTCTAACGGTTTGCCCTGATTAACCATCCCCACACAACTCCGGCAAGAGAAAGTCCTGCTGTAATTGCTGCCCTGTGGTTCCAGTCTGTAATATCCTGTCCCAGCAAAGCTGCCAGCAGTAATAATGTTCCGCCGCTTACCATAAGGGCTGCAAGAGCTGCAAGCACTATCATTTCCATTCTTGACGGATGTTTCTTTCCTCTTCTTACATGTACTGTATTATCACGCATAATTGTGACCTCCCTGTGTCTTTTTTCTTATCTTTTCCTTCGCTTTTCTGCCACTTTTCTGGTATTTTTCAGTGGCTTTGCTCTCTGATAAGATTATGTTACAACAGGATGTGTCCCATATTTTGTACATATATTATGTAAACTTATTTTTCGATTTTTTCTAAATACTTTGTTCCGAATCCAGCCTTTTACAATAAATATAACGCTTGATAACCACCATAACCTGTCCTGCAGCTTCTTTGGATGCATAACAATGCAAAAGAGTTCTGCCGGCACAACACCCACAAAACTCTTTTCTCATATCCGTTATATTACTTTATTATTCGCTCTTTGTTTAATTTGCCGTACTGCCTCATAGAGCAATACGCTTACAGCTACCAGCAGACATCCCCACTGGTTCGCACTGAAAATCTTTCTGTCTTCATAATACCTCAGATAATCCAGTACGAATTTTAATATCGCATACAGCAACAGACTCTTTGGAATTATACCATTCCTTTTTCGTTCTGCCATCCTGTGAAGCAACAAAAACGCCAGCAGAAATAAGATCGTCTCTGCCAGCTGGACCGGAAAAAGGTATTCCCCCGCTGCTCCATTATCAAGATAGCGGATACTGCCAGGTCCCTGATATCTCATGCCAACACAACAGCCTGCAAAAAAGCAGCCGAGCTTTGAAACCGCATACATCAGTCCCAATGCCAGCACATATGCAGTCCATAGCTCTATCTTATGTTCCTTACTGATTTTTGCAAAAATCCACACACCGAGCAGGATGCCCGCCATACCGCCAAGACTGGAAAAACCAAATGTTTCTACTTTACCCTGTTCTGCCAGCTGCACAATAAAGGTATAAAATGCTCCAAAATATAATGCCAGAACTGTATTCAAAAGCTCTGAATAAAAGATATGACTGCCCTTTACTCCTGCTTTTTTCAAATACCATGTGACATAAAGATATGCCAGTACAAAGCTTAAGAGAAAACAGATAAAATACGGCGAAATTCTCCAGTGCAAAATCGTAATATCTATCATTTATTTTCCTGCCTCATCAGCCCGGACAGTTTCGGACACAGCTTATGAATGCCAGCCCACAGGCAATAATTGTTACTGCTATAAATACTACTACAAGAATGGCAAGTGCAATATAAAGCCACATCAGCACTTTACCAAATACACTCTGCGGATATTTTACACGGACCAAAATCATAAGTACCAGTGCTGCAATTCCACAGCCAGCCATAAGAAAAGTCAGAATTGAACCTAATACATAGCTGCTTGCGATATTATAATAAAATTCTTCTTTTCCTGCATCAAACAACAGTCCCAGAATAATATTCTTTAGAAAAATTACTACCATCGGTGCAAACATCAAAATCATGGAAATAATACATAATTTGTCTGCCTGTTTCTTATCTTCCGGAGAAAGCTCCGGCCGTGGCATTTTTCCCTGTCGTGGCGGCATATTCGGTGGCATCGGCGGTCTCTGCTGTGGCGGCATGTTTGATGGCATCTGGTTCCACTGATTATTCATAATTTATCCCTTTACCCTTTCTCAATACATATTACATTTCCTGCAACTTTTATTAGAGTGCTTTCTTCTCTTTAATCGGCTGTTCCTCATCACAACTATAGGTCAGTTTCTCTCCATAGGTCTGCTCGTAAACAGCTTTCCACGCTTCATAATTCTTATCCCGCATCTCACAGGAATTCTGTGCACGCTTTTTATTCGGATCCGGATAAATCGGTTCACAGAAATGCGCCGTATATTCCTGCACATAGAATCCGTCATCATCTAAAACATCACTGTCTTCCATGGTAATAAATACGGGAAGTACCGGCTTATTATTTCTGGCAGCGAAGGTAAATGCGCCCTTCTGCAGCGGTCTTGGTTTCCGGTAATTCCACCACATTCCCTGCTCCGGATAGACAAGTACAAACTGATTTTTCTCTAATACCCTGTCTACGGCAGCAATGAATTTCTCCATGGTCTTAAAATTAGAGCTTAACGGCAGTGTGTTGCAATGGCGCATTAACACTCCGTAAAATCCCGGAAATCCGGTATAATTGCCTTCCCGGATTACACGGTACATCTTTTTCTTTTTCAATTTAGCCTGTTCGAAGGCAAGCTGGATGGCAAAGCTGTCAAATGCATTGAATTCATCCTCTAATTCATTTTCATAGTAGTATACTCGCATATCCCACAGTTTACTATTTCTTGCTATTTTTTGCAACTTTTCTGAACAAAGAATGTACCTTGGCACATTCTCGCGCCTGTGGCGGTCGCTTGCGACATCTACCTTATACGCCGCAGTGCGCATCCTTGCGGAGCGTTTTTACTTTACAGGAAAGCAATTTCCTGTAAAGTAAAAACGCTCCTGACAAAGTATGCCAGAAGCTGCTTTTTGCATTTTAATATTTTACATGGAAACCCCGTTCCGTCTCATCCAGTGGAAGTTCTTTTCTGTCCATGCTGCGGATTTCGATGTAACGGTCCTGGCAGAGTCTTTGAATTATCATATCAATTTCTTCCGGCAGTCCCTGCAATTCTGCCTGTACCGAGCCGTCATATTCATTGCGCACCCAGCCAGTCACACCAAAATGCCCCGCCAGATGCGACATGCGATAGCGGAATCCCACACCCTGGACATATCCGTTAAACTGATAAAGAACACGAATTTTTCTATTTTCTGACATACGACCACCTCTCTTTATCATTCCAATGGTATCAATCTCTTCCATCCAGACTAACGTGCCCGTTGCCTTTTTAAGTTTCTGATCAACTGCGGCGTATGTAATGCCAGTATCCGGTTGACCTGATTGACAACATGTGAATTATTTAACATATATACGATTCCAGCACTTAATCCTAACAGGATAAAAAATGCTATCCAGCCCCAGTCACCCAGATAATCATAAATTCCGGCAAACATCAGTATATCCCGTAAAATCCGGTGCAGCATATATACCGGCATGGTATTCTGTCCGATTGCTGACAACCTTGTCTTTCCTCTCGGAATGCAAAACATAATTGCCCAGGAAATAAGAAATGCTGCAATCATCAGGGAAAGGCGGACCATCGGTCCTTTCCACACTTCTTCCAGTTCATAATAGGATATATTTTCATATACCATTCCCAGGGAATCTTTCAACCTTGCTCCATATGCCAGAATAAAGATACAGATTGCCTCCGCGCATGGAACCACCAGTCTCTGAAACTTTGGCTGCAATGCTTTTTCCAGTGTCTTCTGCTCCAGAAAATAGCCCAGATAAAAAAACGGTCCAAATACCAGAATTCGTGACAGACATAAAAAGTCTCCCACATTTTTAAAATAGCCAGCTGTTAATGCCAGCACTACCGTAAGCAAAAGAACCGGCACCGCTTTACATTTACGGACAAGTGGTATCGTCAGATACCATACAATCATTGCAAATAAATACCACGGTGCACCACTTTGGGAAAAGAAATCTATCTCCGTAAATTTTTCAAATCCCGCAATGGCATATACTGTCTGAATTGCCACAACGAACACAACATATGCTTTCAGCAGATACAATATTTTCTTAAAATTATATTGTCCATTTTTATAAATTTTCTTGGCAAAATAGCCGGAAATAAATACAAAAAGCGGCATATGAAATACATAGATGAGCCGTTTCACTACCACCAACGGATTGTCTCCACGGATTGGGAGCAGGAAATGTCCCAGCACAACTAAGAATATCAATACCGCTTTTAAATTATCAAAAAAATAGTCTCTTTCTTTATTCATCCTTTTACACCCTCGCATTACCGAAAATGTATTATAGAACTTTTGTGGGAGATGTCAAGATTTTTTATCATTTAGATTACTTTTATCTTGAAACATTTAATTTTAACATAAGTGCTTCCTGTAACACTCTGGAAACATTTATATGTGCTTTTTCTGCTTCCTGATTTAACCAATTTGGCAATGTTACATTTCTTCTTACTGTTTTATTATCTACTCTCCTTCGATACTCTGTAAAATCAATATCAACAAATGATACATAGCCCTCTCCATCTTCTGCAAAAGTACCCTTAGAAGTATCAATTTCATTTATAGAACTTGCCTCTGGAAACTTTTTTTCTTTATCTTCATAGGTTATTCCTTTTAGACCGATTGCATCCCTTGCCATTTTCACTGCATCAGCCATTCCATACCCCTCAGTTAATATTTCCCAATCCGGCACCTCTATTAATACAGTATCTTTTTTATCATTCAGTGGTGTAAAAATTACTGGATATACCTGTCTCATACAAAACAACCTCCATTCTTAATCTCATCATATCATTTATAATTATCATATAAGAAATGGGAATTCTTATAATCCCCATTTCCTTATAATTGCCTTTGCTAATCTTTCATTAATTTCTTTGTGTCTTGGAATCTGTTCTTCGTCTGAACCTCTTGTATATATATCATGATTACTACCATGTCTTTCCAACGAAAAGCCTGCTGCTTCCAGTTTCTTTACTAATTCCCTATTCTTCAAATAGTATCCCCCTTTCAATTATATTATACACATTTTTTGTGTATTTGCAAATATTTTTATGTGTGTTTAATACGCATTTTCATCAATTGAACTTGAATTAATTCTTTTTATTCCATTTTTTACTATAAAGCAGTAAAAAAGGAAGGACAAACCATATATCAATAGTAAATTCCAAGTTGCTACGCTCTATTTAACTATGATATAATATTTTTATGGAAGAAGGTGTTAAAATGAATGAAGAATCTATGTTAACAGATAAACAATATACTGGAATGTTAATAGATGAATTTCAAAGACTTGAGCGTATCCTGAAAGCTGCAAAAAATGAAAATGCAGTAGAAACAGTCAAATTAATTAATGACGAAATGAAATATCTCAGATTAAAATTAGAACCTATCAAATTACCATAGAGCAAGTCAAAAAGTTTGCTTGAAATTGCAAATATTTTCATATATACTCCACTTAGAAAGGTAATCGGATATGCTCCGATTTGCCCTCAGTGAAAACTATTTTTGAAATAGCATCTACTTTTGGACGAGTGGGATGCTATTTCTTTTTATTATTGCAATTATCTATCTGCATCTTTCCGCACAATTCCCTCTCCATCAAACTCCGGGATAAAGCTCTCCTCTGCCACATCCCCTTCCTGGATGAAACCATTCTCAATGCCAAGTCCAATCGCATAATCCACCACCTCATCATATTCCGCTTCTGTTACCCGGCGGCTTAATTCCGGATACTCCCTGTACTGCGGCAATGGCGTATACTGATTCATAATGCTGATAAAAATCTGATTGCCATAGGTCTTAAGAAGATACGATATCACACGCTTGGAATCTTCCACACAGTCCGGCATAACAAGATGGCGCACAATGACGCCTTTTCTCATCAGAAGAGACTCCCCGGCTTCGCTGCGTTCCTGATATTCTGCTGCGTCAAATATCATATTATTCTGCTGTTCCGAAATTTTCTTTTTCTCATCTGCCAGAAATTCTGCACTGCTGCCTTCTTTGCCTGCTGCCCGTTCGAAAACAAATTCCGGCTCGCCTACCTGCCGCACCATTTCTGCAATCGCTGCACTGGCACAAGTAAAATAGTCCGCTGCATGGGAATACCTGCTGCTGATTGCGCTGTCAACATATTTTAAATCAGGAAGATAAATATCCACATAACCCTCTAACAGGCGAAGTGTTTCCACCTTTTCATAGGAGCTGGTATTATAAACAACCGGAAGATAAAGTCCCTGCTGCTTTGCCAGCTTCAGTGCTTCAACCACCTGTGGTACAAAATGTCCTGCCGTTACCAGATTGATATTATTTGCACCCTTTTCCTGCAATTCCAGGAAAATTTCTGCCAGCCGCTCTATACTTATTTCAATTCCAGCTTTTCCTGTGGCAATATTGTGATTCTGGCAGAAGATACAGCCTAAATTACAGCCGCTGAAAAATACCGTTCCGGAGCCATTCTGCCCGGAAATGCACGGTTCTTCCCACATATGAAGTGCTGCTCTTGCAGCCTTTATAGCTGCTGTCTGACCGCAGACTCCCATTTCACCTTTTTTACGATTTACACCACATTCTCTTGGGCAGAGCATACAATTTTCCATCTCTTTTGCCTTTCCTCTATTTTCTTTTCCGGTTCTTCCCACTCTCGCCGGATTAGTCTTGCCTTTTCCGATTCTATCATATATAGTTATTCTTGTAGGATATTTTCTTATCGTAACTATAACTTTTTTATATATCCTAACACAAATCTTTGAAATCACAAAGGAGTCTGACTATGAATACATCGATTCAAAACTGCATGGTTGCCCAGTCCGGCGGACCAACCGTTGCAATAAATGCAAGCCTTGCCGGTGTCATTAAAGGTGCTGCCGGCTGCTATGGCACTGTTTACGGTTCCGTAAATGGAATCTTAGGTATTTTAAATGAACATTATCTTAACCTTTCCGAAATTATGGAATCAGACGATAATGCATTAGAGCGTCTGATTCACACACCGGCAATGTACCTTGGTTCCTGCCGTTTTAAGCTGCCGGATTTTATGGATGATGATTCTTCTTATAACTATATTTTCAAACAGTTTGAAAAGCTGAATATCGGTGCATTCTTCTATATCGGCGGAAATGATTCCATGGATACCGTATTAAAGCTTTCCGAATATGCCGAGCGTATCGGAAGCAATGTACACATTATTGGTATTCCAAAGACCATCGATAATGACCTGATGGTAACAGACCACACTCCGGGATTTGGCTCTGCAGCCAAATATATTGCATCTTCTTTACTTGAAATCGCACATGATACATTTATCTATGCCGTAAAGAGTGTAACAATCGTAGAAATTATGGGACGCGATGCCGGCTGGCTGACCGCCGCTTCCGCCCTTGCCAGAAACGAATACAGCGATGCACCGCATCTTATTTATCTTCCGGAATGCAATTTTGATAAAGATGAGTTCTTAACGGATGTGCGTGCTCTCTTAGAGGAACACAACAATATTATCATTGCGGTATCTGAAGGAATTCATGATGCAGAAGGCAATTATATCTGTGCCGGAGAAAGCAAGGAAGATACCTTCGGTCACAGCCAGTTAAGCGGTGCCGGTAAAGCGCTGGAATATCTGATTAAAGACAATATCAACGTAAAAGTCCGTTCTGTAGAAGTAAATGTATTACAACGTTGCGCTGCCCACCTTTCTTCTGCCACCGATTTAAATGAAGCAGTTGCTTCCGGTGAACATGCTGTTGCTTTTGCAAAACAGGGCATTACCGCTTCTATGGTAACCATGAACCGTACTTCCAATGCACCATATACCATCGAATACGGTTATGCAGAAATCAAAAATATTGCGAACGAAGCAAAATCCGTTCCAAGAGCATGGATTAACGAGCGTGGAAATGACGTTACCGGAGAAATGGTAGCATATCTTCTCCCACTGATTCAGGGCGAGACTTCCATTTCCTACGAAAATGGACTGCCAAATTATATGAACGTGTCACACCTGACTAACAAACGTTAGTTACCTGCATACACAAAATCCGCTGTCCCGGTTGAGACATTTTAATCTGTCTTTTCCGATACAGCGGATTTTTATTCCGAAATCATCTCAATGAATTTGCCGACTTCAGCCCATGCCCGCTTGGATTCCGGCATCATAAGCATTGCCATCTGGAATACATGAAACATTCCTTCGTAAATGCTTAAGCGGACTTTTACGCCCTGCTTCTTTGCCTTTTCTGCTACGGATGTGGAATCACTTAAAAGCATCTCATAAGAACCTACCTGAATCAGCATTGGCGGAAATCCTGTGAAGTCACCAAACAACGGTGAAATATAAGGATTCGTTTCGTCTGCGTCTCCTACATAATCCTTATTATAAATGAGACTGTCTCTTGTATTTCCAAATAAAGGGTCCCGCTCATAATTCGTATCATAGGATTCACCACTGGCAGTCAGATCTGTCCAGGGAGACATAGCAATCAGTCCGCAGGGAAGTGCTTTTCCATGATCCTTTAAGTACATGCAAAGTGCCAATGCCAGTCCACCTCCGGCAGAATCACCTGCCACAATAATCTGTTCCGGCTTAAATCCACAGCTTAGCAGCCATTCATAGGCTTCCACCGTATCTTCCAATGCTGCCGGGAAAGGATGCTCCGGTGCCACGCGGTAATCGATGGTCAGCACACTGATTCCTCTTCCCACCTCGCTGTAAAGTCCGGCAAAGGTGCGGTAGGCATTTCGCATTTTTCCAATATACCCGCCACCATGCAGCTGCAGAACTACTTTATCTTCCCTCGGATTCTGCATGGAGGTTAAAAGCTCCATTTCAAACTGTGGCATCTTAATTTTCTGCATCAGAAAACAGTCCGGGCATTTCCACGCCGGTTCCACCATTTTCTTACGAAGCTCTCCGGTCTTTAATTTTCTTCCTATCAAGTTATCACTTGCAAAACGGGCAATTAGGTCACGGATGACTCTGCCCTGTACACTCGTCTTACTTTCTTCCATAATCACCTTACATGAAATCTTCTCTTTAACTCTAGTCTGGCTCTGCGGTCACCGATAATCAGCGTTCCGAGGAATAAAAATACCGATATTCCAAATGCCAGTTCACTTAAACCCGGATGGGTCACGATGTGAAGTGCTATCAAAAGCAGCGGTATCAGGCTGCATACAATTCCAAACAACTGGAACATCAGATAACTCTGCCAGTTTCTGGAATTGATAATCATGAGCAGAACAATACCTGCATCTAACAGCATAATGCCTGCCGGAAGCACATAATTAACCGACCAGCCATGGAATCCCACTATCCAGTCAATCAGAATCACATATAAAATTCCGGATAATGTGGTTGCTATAATTTTCGTCCGATATCCATTATTGCTTAAAATATCCAGCCGGAAAATCAGGAACAGATACCAAAGTCCTGCAATTGCAATCAGGCTCCAGAGTTTTCCCTGATACCAGATATAATTGAGATAGCCTACTGCCACACTGCCTAATAACACCAGAAAGAATATAATATTTGTCACAAATTTTAATCTTCTGGTGGGAATCCATGCATCCGGATAGGTATTGCGTCCTTCTTCTCCCTCTTCTAATACACTGTGGCACAGCGGACAGATCTGGCTGTCATCTAAGATTTCCACATTACAGTTCTTACATTTACTCATAATACACACCATTACTTTCTATTTCCACATTCAGACCATCCTCTGACAGTTTCCGGAAAAATCCACGCTGCAGGGATGTATCTTTTAAAACAGAACTAAAGGTAAATGCCAGCGTATCCTGATAGGAACAAATCGTTCCCTTGATATTCTGTCCCTTTGACATGGCAAGGAATGCATAAAACATCTTGATATATGGCTGGTAATCCTCTTCCACTTTCACATTTCCAATGTTGGTTACGGTTGATGTATTTGCCAGTGCTGCCGATGTATACACATAACGCATGGCAATATTTTTCAAAAACAGCGGTACTGCTCTTGCAACCAACAATTTTTCATTGGAAACATTATAGGAAAACAGTTCCTCTAAATGCTCTTTATTAATCTGTTGATGAAGACTCTCTGTAGTAATCTTCAATACTTCTTCAAACGTATAGGAATCCTCCACCGGTTCAAACTCTGCAGATACTACCGTAAAAAAGTTCTTGGTGGTAATGGAATTAAAATATGGTCTTAAATTCACCGGAACCGCTACACGAATCGGACGTTTGTCCGGCATGCCATGCAGATATTCCCGATATACGCTGTAAGCAAATGCCGCAACCAGATACTCATTGATGCTGACACCATATTTATGACATACCTCTTTCAATGCCGGAATCTTTACAAATCCATGAATCACTCCAAATTCATCGGTTCGTAATTTTTCCCCTTTGATAAGATATGCTTTCTTTGTCTTATATCCCTTGGCATAGCTGTGCTTGTAATTTTTAAGGAAGCTGTCCTCACGGTTCATGGATGTGTCGCTGCTTAACTTATCTCCCAGCTTCTCCTTCAGTTCCGGATGCACCAGTCTTAAATACTGATAGGTCAGCTCCTTTAAGAAATTGATTCCGCCCATGCCATCTGTCAGTACATGAAAAACCTCAAGGTTAATCCGGCATTTATAATAAGTTACCCGGAAAAGATAGCTGTGGTTCTTATTCTGTCTGATAAAACGGCATGGAAAATGTCTTTCTTCCTGTACTCTTGGAGCACTCTTGCCATTTTCTTCAAAATAATACCAGAAAATCCCCTGACGCAGTCTTAAGTTAAAGCCCGGAAATTTTGGAAGTACGATATCCAGTGCCTGCTGCAGATACTCCGGCTGCACCTCTTCCTTTAAGGTAACTGCAATCCGGTACACATTGCTCATTGCTTCTCCTGCAATGACCGGAAAAAGATGTGCCGTATTATCCAGCCGGTCCCATTTGATATCGGTATGACGACGCTTATTATCTTCTGCTTTCCGCTGCTGCTTCTCCTGCTTTTCTAGTTCCTTTGAAGCGGCTTTTTCATGCCGGCTCTGCTCTTTGACCGCCTGCTTCTCCTGCTTGCTTTCTGCTTTGGCAGCGGCTTTCTCCTGCTTTATCTTCTCTTTATTTTGTTGTCTTAGCTTTTTTTCTTCTTTACTCATAACGAATATTATAAAATAATACGCATAAAAATACAACCGGCGTTTCTAAGCTGTCGGCATTTTTCGTCTCGGCAGGCAGACCTTAAATGTTGTCCGGCCGTTTTCACTCATTACACGGATGGTTCCTCCATGCAGATCCACCAGTTCTTTTGCGATGGCAAGTCCCAGACCCGCTCCTCCGCTGTTGGTCTGTCTCGCTTCATCCCGCCGATAGAATTTGTCAAAAATACGCTGCTGTTCTTCCGGTGATATGGTCTGCCCCTGATTACTGAACAGGATAACGGTTCCCGGTGGCTCCTCCCATGCTGAAATAACAATGGTACTGTCCGGGTTGCTGTAGGCAATGGCATTTTTTAATATGTTATTGAAAATCCGCGCCAGCTTATCTGCATCCCCATATACTTTGCAGTTTTCATCAGCCCGTATTTCCACTTTCTTATGTTCCGGTGCAAGAAGCGGGTAGACTTCATCCGACAGCTGCATCAGCATACAATAAAGGTCTATCTCTGTCGTTGCCAGTTCAATATCCTGCCGGTTAAAACGGGTAATGTCAAAAAATTCATTCACCAGAACTTCCAGTCTCAGTGCTTTGTCCAGAGTGACATGGATAAATTTATCCTGCTGCTCTTTTGAAATATCCGGCATCTCCTCTAATAATTTCAGATACCCAATCACAGAGGTAAGCGGTGTCCGGATATCGTGGGCAAGATACAATACCAGCTCATCCTTCTTCTTCTCTGCCATCTGAATATCATAAAGCTGCCGGTTTAAAGTTGCATTCACGCTGTTTAACTTTTCTTCCATGGCAGCCATTTCCTTCGACATGCGGATCTGTCTGCCATCATGATGCACCAATGCATTGATTCCGTCATCGATTTCCTGAAAATATTTTGTAAATGAATTTAAAAAGAAATAAAACATCAGACAGAATACCAGTGCAATTGCCCCAAAGAAAATCAGTTCGAAGTGATTTCCGATATTATGCCAATAGAAATCTCTCGCATCTTCATAAGTCATGCTGGTAAAATCATAAAGAAACCTTACAATTCCATCCGCAAATCTGCCCTGCAGCACATACTGGTAGAGAAACCAGATGCCAAAGAAAGCTCCTGCCATCAGTAATACAATCCGGGAAAATATTTTTCGTCTTACCGGTGCAAAATCCAGTTTTTTCTTATTATTGTCATCCTTCAATCTTATATCCCACTCCCCATACTGTCTTAATGTATTTTGGACGTTCACCGGTATCCTTAAGTTTCTCCCGCAGATGCCGGATGTGAACGGTTATGGTATTGTTGCTTTTGCTATAATATTCGTCTTTCCAGATAATATGAAACAGCTCTTCCGCACTGAGTACCCTGCCTTTTGCTTCACACAACGCCTGCAAAATCGTAAATTCTGTCGGTGTAAGTGAAATCTCATCTCCATCCAGATAGCATTCATGTGCACATTTCTTTAACAAAATTCCACGGCATATAATAGTATCATCCGATTCCGTTCCTGCATGATTTGATGCATAAGTTCCATCTGCCGCATCATATGAACCATTTGCAGTTGTATTTTCTATTATATTACCGTCGAAAGACATATTCTCTGCCGGCTGGTCCGTCCTTGCTCCATAGCGCTCATAACGGCGTAACTGTGCCTTCACTCTTGCAACCAGTTCCAGCGGAAGAAACGGTTTTGTCACATAATCATCTGCTCCTATGGTAAGTCCGGTTACTTTATCCACTTCGGAATCTTTTGCAGTTAACATAATAACCGGATAATTCTCTTTTTTTCGAATCCGGCGGCACAGCTCCAGTCCACTAATCCCCGGCAGCATAATATCCAAAATTGCAAGGTCAATTTTCTCATGCTCTATTGCATCTAATGCTGTATCTCCATCGTAACACTTGATTACGTCAAACTTCTCACTTACCAGATATATCTCTACTAAGTCCGCAATCTCCTTCTCATCATCCACCACAAGAATACGGTTTTTCATAAAAATCCCTCCCTGCCTGTCTGCTATTCCAAACACATTATAGCATACAGACAAAGGAGGGATTCCTTATTATTTATTAAGATTTACTGAACTTTGCCAACATGGCGGTGAGGATGAATCCGCCATAAACCCGGTGCAAAAATCACTAACATCGGGTATAATTCCAATCGACCAACCAGCATGTCAAACATCAATACCAGCTTGGATAAAACACTGAACCCACCAAAGTTACCGGTCGGTCCTACCATGTTAAGTCCCGGTCCGACATTATTAAAGGTTGCCATAACTGCTGTAAAGTTCGTTGTCATATCAAAATTATCAAGACTGATTAACAACACTGATACGATAAGAATAACAACATAGCCTGCCAGATAGCATAACACAGTCTTTACCACATTATCCGGTATTCGTCTTCCGTCCATATGTACCTTCTGCACACTTCTCGGATGGGTCACAGACATAATTTCATTGCGGACAGATTTTACCATAATAATGAGACGGGAAACCTTAAATCCACCGCCGGTACTTCCGGCACAGGCTCCGACAAACATTAAAAGCACCAGAATCATTCTTGAAAATTCCGGCCAGAGATTAAAATCTGCCGTGGCAAATCCTGTAGTACTGATAACAGATGCCACCTGAAAGATTGCCTGCTGGAATGCTTTTCCAAAAGAAGCAAAGCTGGCTCTGATATTAAATGCAATAAGCAGTGCCGAACCGAATACTATCAAAAGATAGTAACGCATTTCCTCACACATCAGTGCTTCCTTCGGCCGCTTAATCAAAAATATATAATATACAGTAAAATTAATGGAACAGATAATCATAAATACCGTAATGATAATCTGCACCGCTGTACTATAAGATGCTATACTACTGTTCAATAGTCCAAATCCACCGGTTCCCACGGTACCAAAGGTCAATGTCATGGAATCAAAGAGTGGCATTCCTGCTATTAACAGCGCAATAATCTCAATCACCGTAAAGACTACATAGATTCCATAGAGAATCATTGCAGTAGTCTTTACCTTTGGAACCAGTTTTCCAACAGATGGTCCCGGGCTTTCTGCACGCATCAGATGCATGCTGGAGCTGTCGGAAAGGGGCATGACTGCCATAATAAATACCAGCACACCCATACCACCGATCCAGTGGGTAAAGCAACGCCAGAAAGCTGTTCCACGGGAAAGTTTCTCTACATCACTTAAGATACTTGAACCTGTTGTCGTAAAGCCGGAAATTGTCTCAAATAACGCATCAATATAAGATGGAAATTCTCCGGTTAAATGCATTGGCAATGCGCCAATCAGACTGAGGATTATCCAGCTTAATGCAACTGCTGCAAATCCTTCTTTTGAATAAAATACACTGCTCTTCGGTTTTCTTCTTCTGCCCAAAAAACCAATCAGCATACAGGCAAGTCCGGTAATCAGATATAAAAAGCCTTCCTTTTCCTGATAAATACCTGCTGTTGCTGCCGGAAGCAGAAGAAAGATTCCCACGAAGCATATAACACTGCTTAATATGTATCGAATCATGGAATAATTCATGACAAGCCCCCTACCTTAATGCATCCCGGATATCATGTAACCCTGTCGTCGTGGTAACAAGAATTACCGTATCTCCCACTTCAATTACACTCTGTCCTTTTGGAATGGTCACTTTTCCTTTATGGGTGATACATCCAATCAGCATCTTAGGTTTCAAGCGAAGATCCTGCAATGGAATTCCAACCACCGGAGAACCCTCTTTAATTAAAAATTCCAGTGCTTCTACCCGGTTATCATTCAGCCGGTACAATGTCTCAATATTGCTTCCCATGGAGTTTTTCATAGCACGTACATACTTGATAATACTCTCGGAAGTAATAAATTTCGGATAAATAATACTTCCTACATCTAACTGGTCAATAATATCATCATAAGAAATACGATGAACTTTAGTAATCAGTTTTGCAGAAGATAAACTCTTTGCAAACAATGCCAGCATGATATTCTCTTCATCAAAATTAGTGGTTGCCACAAAGGCTTCTGTCTCTAACAATCCCTCTTCGATTAAAAGGTCTTTATCTGTTGCATCACCACAGATAATCATCGCCTTTGGAACCATTTCATTTAATTCTTCGCAGCGTTCTTCGTCACGCTCTACAATTTTGACACGGATACCCATTTCCAAAAGCTGCTTTGCAAGATAAACAGAAGTTCTTCCGCCACCGACAATCAGTGCATCTCTCGCAGAAGAAGTAGGCACGCCCAGTTTCTTAAAGAATTCAATAGTTTTAGCCGGTGTCCCTACAATAGAAATCTCATCCCTGGCTTTCAACTCAAAATTACCATCCGGAATATATACTTCATCTCCACGCTCAACCACTGCTATCAGTACGTCACAATGCAGTCTGCTTCCCATATCCTTAAGCTGCATATTACAAAGAGGGTTGTCCTCCTCAATCCGGTAGTTGACTAATTCCACCCGGCTCTTGGCAAATGAATCCACTTTGAGCGCGGAAGGGAATTTCAGCAGTCTCGCCATTTCGCGTGCTGCTGCAAGCTGTGGATTGATAATCATGGACAACCCTAATTCCTCTTTAATAAAACCTATTTCTCTACTGTATACAGGATTGCTGACTCTTGCAATCGTATGGCAGCCTCCTGCTTTTTTTGCGATCAGACAGCATAAAAGATTCAGTTCATCTGAACCTGTCACTGCAATCATAAGGTCTGCATCTGCAATCCCTGCATCTGTCTGTGCATTAAAACTTGCACCATTTCCAATAATTCCCATTACATCACAGACATTGGTCACTGCCTCTACAGCCTGCTGTCTGGTATCAATTACTGTAATATCATGTTTTTCTTTACTAAGCTGTTCTGCAAGTGTTGCACCTACATTACCACAGCCCACTATAATTATCTTCATAGCTTCTCCTATGCTTGTTCTCATACATATTGATTGGTCGTTGAAGCAAATACCTATGACGAATTATAGCAGACTTTATAAATAATGCAATCCCGGTTTTACCCAATCCTAATTCTGGGCAAATCTTGCCAGGAACTGCTTTGTTCTCTCTTCTTTCGGATGCTCGATTACTTCCTTCGGGTCACCCTGTTCAATAATATAACCGCCATCCATAAAAATGACACGGTCAGCCACATCTCTGGCAAATGCCATCTCATGAGTTACAATTACCATGGTCATATGCTCACTTGCCAGCTGACGGATTACTTTTAAGATTTCTCCGGTAAGCTCCGGATCTAATGCGGAGGTTGGCTCATCAAAGAATAAAATCTGTGGATGAAGTGCTAACGCTCTTGCAATGGCAACTCTCTGCTGCTGTCCACCAGAAAGCTGGCATGGATAGCAGTCTGCCTTATCGGATAACCCCATTTTTTCAAGAAGCTCCATTGCTTCTTTCTTTACTTCTTCTTTATTCCGCTTCTGCACATGTACCGGTGCATCCATCAGATTCTTTAACACGGAATAATGTGGAAACAGATTAAAGTTCTGAAATACCAGTCCGAAATATCCCTGAATCTTTTTTAATTCTGCGTTTCCCACATACTGGGATTTTCCATCCGCACCGGTTGACACCGCATGCTCACCGAGATAAACCAGTTCTCCTTCATCCATAGTCTCAAGAAGTGTGGCACAACGCAGCAGTGTTGATTTACCGGAACCGGAAGGACCGATAATTGCTACAACCTCACCCTGTTCCACGGAGAGTGAAATATCATGAAGTACATCTACAGCCCCAAAGCTTTTCTTTACATTCTTTATCTCTAACAGCTTCATTCTTTTCCTCTCCTTACTTATAATAACTCAGTTTCTTTTCAATTCGTTCCATGATAAATGCCACTACAAAGTTAAAGATGTAGTAGAAAAGTCCAGCTACAAACAATGGCATGATGCTGCTGACACGGGCTGCAATCTGTTTTGCAATGGTAAACATTTCTGCATAAGCCAGTACAAATGCCATGGAAGTATCTTTTACCAGTGTAATAACTTCATTGGTTACCGGCGGCACCACGCGTTTTACCATCTGCGGGAAAATGATTTTACAGAAGGTCTGTGCCTTAGAGTAGCCCAATACTTTGGCTGCTTCATACTGCCCTACCGGGATTCCTTCGATTCCTGCACGGTAAATCTCTGCGAAATATGCCGCATAATTAATGGAGAAACCAATGATTGTTGCATAAAAGCTATACTCTTTGGAGATTCGGATTCCAAATAAGTAATATGGTCCAAAATACACCACCAGAAGCTGAAGCATCAGCGGAGTTCCACGCATAATGGATATGTATAATTTTACAAGCCACTGCACCGGCTTAATCCGTGACTTTCTTCCAAATGCCACTAAAAGTCCTAACGGCAGTGAAAATACCAATGTTAATACAAATATAGAAAGTGATGCCAGCATACCGGAACCCAGCTGCTGTGCTACAGCAATAAATGACATATCTATTCTCCTAAGCAAACCATTTCTGGTAAATTATAATCTGTGTAGTTATTTACGATAGTAGTAAATGTTCCATCTTTTACCATCTCATCCAAGGTCTTCTGAACCTGGTCTTTTAACTCTGTATTACCTTTTTTAAATCCGATTGCATACTGCTCGCTGGATACCTGTTCATCCAACATACGGAAAGCATCTCCTCTGGATGACATCTGGTATTTTGCTACTCCGATATCCAATACTACTGCATCTACAGCACCGGACTCCAAGTTCATAAATGCAGTATTGTAATCAGCTACCTGCTGAAGTTCAGCAAAAGATGCAGTCAGCTCTTTATTTTCATCGGTTGCATCATCTCCCTGTAATGCTGCAAGTCCTGAAGAATCAGCCTGAACGTCTACTACTTTTCCTGCCAGATCTGATAATTTATTAATATCTGAATCTTCTGCAACAACTACAACAATACTGTTGTCTACATATGGATCAGAGAATGTATAATCATCTTCTCTTCCGTTCATGGTAAATCCGTTCCAGATACAGTCAATGGAACCTGACTCTAATTCCATATCTTTTGAATCCCAGTTAATTGGTTTCTTTACCAGTTCCCATCCGTTACGGTCGCATACTTCCTGTGCCAGTTCAAGGTCAAATCCGGTATAATCTCCATCCTCATCCATATAGCCATATGGTGGAAATTCTGCGTCAAATCCTACAACAAACTGGGTACGGTCTGAACCATTGTCGCTCTTTGCATTTTCAGTATTCTGGACAGATGCATTGTCTTTTTTATCTGCATCCTTACTTCCACAGCCAGCCAGTGACACAGTCATTGCAGCTGCCAGTAAAACAGTCAACATTTTCTTCTTCATAATAGAGTTCCTCCTCTTTTTGTAACTTCTTTTTATTAAGTTCTTTTTCTATCACTTTAGTATACTACCATGATAAATCAGTAATGTAAATCATTTTCTATATTAATTTCAGGTTGTCAGCCGATAAATTTTAGACTAAAATTGGGCATATACCTGAATAATCCATAGGTGCTTGCGAATGGGGAGAGTTTTTAAGGATAAAGAAATTTTGTGGCATTCGATGTACGTTTGATTTTTTTGGATGTGAAATGCCAACTGTTCTTAGTAGTCCATTTTTCTTTATTATAAACTGTCTTTTCACTTGCTTTGACAGAATATCGGCACTGTCTGTCAAAAGCGGATGCCACATAATGTCTGCAAGGGGCACTAGGAATTTCGGCATAATTCTGATTTCATCTGGCAACCGGCACATCCCTGCACCAGCGTTGCCTGTTGCCAGACGAAATTCCAAGTGCCCCTAACAGCCCTTAAAAGGCATCCGTACTTTGACGGACAGTACCAATATTCTGTTAAACATGGAAAAGACTGTTTTTATCCAAAAAAGAAAAATGGACTACTTAGAACTGTGGCATTTCATCATCTTAAAATCAAATGTGCCACGAATGCCTTAAAACTTTTTTTATCAGGAAATCCTCCCTCCCCTTTCGCAAGCGCCTATGCAATCAATGATAAAGGAGACATTACACCATGAATATACCAAATGACCCAGTCATGTTATTAAGTTACATCAACACGCAGCTTCGGGACTTCTACCCTACCTTGGATGAACTCTGCTCTGCCTTAAATCTTTCGAAAGATGAGCTTTGCAGCAAGCTTTCTGCCATCGACTACGAATATGATGAGGAAGCAAACCAGTTTGTATAAATATGGTCTGTTGTGGCGGTAGGGAGGACATTTTCCCTCTCAGCATCAAAAATAACCACATTTATACCAACCGTTCCGATACACATAATGAAAGGAGTATCCCATGTCACTTTACGAAGACCTCTTGCAAAAACAATTTCTGCCCCACGCCTATGAAGACTGGGCAGAGTATCGCAATGCCATCAGCAACTATCTGATTGCATCTACTGCTGCTGACAGTACTCTTGCTATCTTTGGTGCTGGCTGCTGTAACGACTGGGACTTGTCACTCCTTGCCGGACACTTTTCATCGATTACTTTAATTGATAATAATCTTCCTGCCATGAAACAGGCTCTTAAACGCTATCAACTGGAAACTTATCCTACCATTCACCTTGACGAATGCAATCTTACCGGTTTATACGGCAGTGACTACGAGAATTTCTGTGATACACTCTTTGAGCAGAAAAAGCTTTTTGGTGCTTCCATCGATACGGAGCTTCCGGTCAGTACGGCACTGGCATTTCTGCATCAGACTTATGAGAAAGCCAAAAAGCATGTCATACGCTATGGCAGCCATGCTTTTGATTATTCTGTAGCTTTTGGTCTTCACAGCCAGCTTAATAATATGGCTGCGTGGATCTGGGATACCATTGCAGAAGCCTGTCACTGGCAGGACGAACGGGTAACGGAATATATTGCCTTCCAGACCGATGAGATTGTAAAACGGGTTAATGATACCATTTTGCTTTCTACCGGGAAAGACGCTTTCTTTGGAAATGAACGGACTTCTTCCCTTAATGATTCTCCCGTAATCGGCGCCATGGAATGCATTTTAGACATCAAAAAACGTTACCCCGGCTGCCAGGCAGCTCTCGTTCCATGGAATTTTAATCCGGAACTTGGGGTAACGTACGAAATGCTGTTACAACATGTAACACTATAAATCAATTCTATGACTGTGCGAACTGGCTGTTATAAAGGGCTGCATAGAAGCCATTCTTCTGAAGCAGTTCTTCATGATTGCCCTGTTCGATAATATGTCCGTCTTTCATAACCAGAATAATGTCTGCCTCTTCAATGGTAGACAGACGATGGGCAACGATAAAACTAGTTCTTCCCTTCATCATCCGGCCAAAAGCTTCCTGAATCTTCATCTCAGTTCGTGTGTCAATGGATGAAGTTGCTTCATCCAAAATCAGCATTGGCGGCAGGCAAAGCATAACTCTGGCAATGCAAAGAAGCTGTTTCTGTCCCTGGGAAAGATTGCCACCGTCCTCTGCAATTACCGTATCATAGCCCTTGGGCAGACGTTTGATAAAATTATGGGCATGGGAAGCTTTTGCTGCCTCCATGACTTCTTCATCGGTAGCATCCGGTTTTCCCATACAGATGTTCTCACGAATGGTTCCCTCCTTTAACCAGGTTTCCTGCAATACCATACCATAGCTGCTGCGCAGGCTGCTTCTTGTCATATCTTTCACCGGCACGCCGCTGACACGGATGGTTCCGCTGTTGACATCATAGAACCGCATCAGAAGATTAATCAATGTTGTCTTACCGCATCCGGTCGGTCCGACAATTGCCACACGCTCACCCGGATTGACATGGAGATTAAAATCCTCAATCAGCTTCTGCCCCGGCTCATAAGAGAAGTAAACATGCTCTAAATCTACATCTCCCTTTACTTCCTCTAATACCACTGCATCTTCTGCATCCGGTACTTGTGCCTCTTCATCAATCAGCTCAAATACTCTTGCTGCACAAGCCAGTGCATTCTGTAACTCAGTTACGACACCGGAAATCTCATTAAAAGGCTTCGTATACTGATTTGCATAACTTAAGAAACAGGATAACTGCCCAACACTGATTCCACCATGGATAGCCGAAACTGCGCCAAACACGCCAACACCTGCATAAACTAACGCATTGATAAAACGGGTACTCGGATTGGTAATGCTGGAAAAGAATAAGGCACGAAGGGAATATTTTTCCAGTCTTTCATTAATTTCATCAAAACTTTCCAACGCCTCATCTTCATGGGAAAATGCCTGGACAATTTTCTGGTTTCCAATCATTTCATCGATTAAAGCAGTCTGTTCTCCTCTTGTCTCCGACTGCAGCTTAAACATGGAGAATGTTTTCTTTGCAATAAACCCTGCTACCACAAAAGACAACGGTGTTAAAAATACGACCACTGCCGTAATCTTTATATTGACGCTCAACATAAAACCTAAAGTTCCGATAATTGTTACCACACCGGTAAACAACTGGGTAAAACCCATCAGAAGTCCATCTGCGAACTGGTCTACATCTGCAATTACACGGCTGACTATTTCACCATAGGAATGAGCATCTAAATATTTCAGTGGAAGAATTTCTATTTTACGGATAGCATCCTTACGGATATCCCGGACAATATTATAAGTCATCTTATTGTTGCAGACATTCATAATCCACTGGGCAACTGCCGTAATCAGAATGACTACCACCATTTTCTTAAGGATTGGTGTAATATAAGTAAAATCTACTTCTCCTTTGTCTACGATATAATCAATGGCATCTCCGGTAAGAATCGGAATGTATAAGGTTAAAATTACACTGATCACCGCTAATGCAATGGACAAACCTAAGAATAACCAGTACTTTTTCATATACTTAAGGATTCTTCCAAGGCTTTCCTTCTGTCTTGATTCCTTTTTCATATCAGTGTCCTCCTTCCGTCCTCTTAAACTGCGAATAATAGATTTCCTGATATACGCTGCAATCCTTTAACAGCTCTTCATGGGTGCCGGTTCCTGCAACAGTTCCATCATCTAATACGATAATCTTATCGGCATACATAATGGATGCGGCACGCTGTGATACGATAAATACGGTCGGACGGTTTGGCATATTATGAATTGCCTGACGCAGTTTAGCATCGGTAGCATAATCCAGTGCAGATGAGCTGTCGTCCATGATAAGGATTTCCGGCTGTTTTACCAGTGCTCTGGCAATTGTAAGACGCTGCTTTTGTCCACCGGAGAAATTCTTTCCACCCTGTTCTACTTCCGCATCCAGCTTACCGTCTTTCTTATCTACAACTTCTGCTGCCTGTGCAACGGAAAGCGCCTGCTGCATCTCTTCTTCCGTCGCATCCTCTTTGCCCCAGGCAAGATTGCTTCGGACGGTTCCCGCAAACAGCACTGCTTTCTGCGGCACAATACCAATCTTATCTCTTAAATCCGTAATCTTATATTCCCGGACATCCATGCCATCTACCATAACCTGTCCCTCCGTGACATCATAGAAACGAGGAATCAGATTGACCACAGAGGACTTCCCGGAACCGGTTCCACCGATAATACCAATGGTATCTCCTGGCTTTGCTTTAAAATCAATGCCGGTTAAGGTATCTGCTCCGGCACCTTTATAACGCATGGAAACATTGCGGAATTCTACGGTATATCCGGTATCTTCCTTTTTGCTTCCATTTCCATCCACCATGGAAGTCTCCATCTCAAAAATACTCTGCACGCGGTTTCCACAGGCAATTGCCTTGGTTACCGTAATAATCAGGTTTGCAAGCTTTACTAATTCCACCAGAATCTGGGACATATAGTTTACCAGTGCTACTACTTCGCCCTGTGAAATCTTTCCGATATTTACCTGAATTGCACCTGTCCAGATAAGAATAACCAGTGCCACGTTGATGATAATATAGGTAAGCGGATTCATCAATGCTGAAATTTTTCCTACGAAGAGCTGTACATCCGTCAGCCTCTCATTACTCTCATCAAAATCTGCAATTTCTTCCTGCTCTTTATTAAAGGCACGGATAACACGGCTTCCGGTCAGATTCTCCCTTGTTACTCCAAGGACTTTATCTAAAGATGCCTGCACCCGGCGGAACAACGGAATTGTAATTATCATAATTCCAAATACCACAACGGATAAAACAGGAATCGTTACCACAAAGATAAGCGCTGCCTTTACGTCAATGGTAAATGCCATAATCATGGCACCAAATACAATAAAAGGAGAACGCAAAAACAGACGGAGTACCATATTGACACCGGACTGTGCCTGATTGATATCACTGGTCATTCTGGTAATCATGGTATCCGTTCCTGCGGTATCCATCTCTGTATAGGACAATTTCTGAATATGGTCAAATAATGCATGACGTACCTTAGTTGCAAAACCTACTGCCGCTTTTGCCGCAAAATACTGTGCAGTAATGGAACAGGTCAGTCCCACTATTGCCAGCAAAATCAAGATTCCACACATTTTCAAGATGAATCCGCCATCTTTATTGCCAATACCGGTATCAATGATTGCTGCCATAACCAAAGGCACAAACAATTCAAAGGATGCCTCTAATAATTTAAATAATGGACTTAAAATGCTCTCTTTTTTGTAATCCTTTAAAAAACGCAATAACTTTCTCACTGTACCTGCTCCTAATTAGTGATCATCTAATATTCCCTTTTTCCTATCTTTCTATGGTTGAATCTTATCTTTTTTTAATCCATCCATATAAACTTTGGTTTCAGCCACAACCACACCGCTCAATGCAGTAACTGCAATCAGGTTCGGCAGAGCCATCAGTCCGTTGAAAATATCTGCAATGGTCCATACAGCAGATACTGTCATAAACGGTCCGATAAATACCGCTAAGATGTATAACCAGCGGTATGCCTTTACAACAGCCTTCTTATGTCCGGTCAGATACTCCAGACAGCGCTCACTGTAATAATCCCATCCTAAGATTGTGGTAAATGCAAAGAATACCAGACATACCATCAGGATAAAGGATGCTACCTGATTTGGGAACGGAAGTCCGAGCTGGAATGCCTTGGTTGTAACGGCAACACCTTCCAAGCCCATGTCCCATGTACCTGTAAGTACGATTGCAAGACCTGTCATGGTACAGATAATCAGTGTATCAATTACAGTTCCAAGCATGGAAACCAGTCCCTGTTTTACCGGATAATCGGTCTGGACTGCTGCAGCCGCAATTGGTGCACTACCAAGTCCTGCTTCATTTGAGAAAATACCACGGGCAATACCTTTCTGCATTGCTACAATAATACTTCCCATTGCACCACCGGCTACCGCCTTAAATCCAAAGGCGCTCTTTATAATGGTTGCAAATGCTGCTGGAACCTCTGTAATATGCATCACAATAATAATTAATACAACTACCACATAAGTCAGTGCCATAAATGGTACAATGACCTGTGATACTGTAGAAATTCTCTTAATTCCACCGATGATAACAAGCGCCACACAGATGGTAAGAATAATACCTGCAATAATTACAGTCCAGGAATAAGTTCTTCCAAAGAGGTCAACTGTCCAGATGGTATCCGGGTCAAAGAAACCCTTTACTGCACTGGTAATACCATTAATCTGTGTAAAGGTTCCGATTCCAAATAAGCCTACACCTACACCAAAGAAGGCAAATAATTTTCCAAGCCATTTCCACTTTGGTCCCATTCCTTTTTCAATATAATAAAATGGGCCGCCGATGATATGACCATCTTCTGCCACCACACGGTACTTGATTGCCAGAAGACACTCACTATATTTTGTGGCAGTTCCTACCAGTGCTGCTATCCACATCCAGAATAACGCACCCGGTCCACCTTCTACCAATGCAGTTGCTACTCCGACAATATTTCCGGTTCCTATGGTTGCTGATAATGCAGTGCAAAGTGCTGCAAAACTGGATACTTCACCGGATTCGCCACTCTTTTCATTTTCAAACAAATATTTTACTGCTAATGGTAATTTCCTAATCTGAAGTCCCTTCAGGCGGATGGTAAGAAAAATTCCCACTAGAAGGATCAATACAATAAGTGGTACACCCCAGACAAAATTATCAATTTTACCAAGAATGTTGTTAATCTGGTCTAACATTTTTGTTCGCTCCTATTCTCTTTTGATTCCAATTTAAATGGTTAAATACACTTTAGCATAGCACAGTTATCAAGTGCAATCAATAATTCTATCTTTTTTTTGCATAATTTGTATAAAAATACTCCTTTAGGGTTATATTACGGATGAGGTGATGACAAAATGATTTTAACCGAACAAGAGACTATGCTGTTAAATGATTTAAAACAGCAGGAAGAACTTTGCCGCGACAAATATGCCTTTTACAGCAGCGAAGCAAAAGACCCTGAATTAAAACAGTTATTTGAGGTCATTCAGAAAGAAGAAGCAGAACACTATGACACCATCAGCAGTCTGCTTTCCGGTGATACGCCTGATGTTGGTATAGCTGCCCCGAAGAACTATCAGCCAAAAGCTGCTTACCATGCATCCAGTGAAAATGCCGACAAGAAGCATGATGCATTATTGTGCAGTGATTCCATTTCCAGTGAAAAGTATGTATCTTCCGCATACAACAACGATTTATTCAGCTTTGCTTCTCCAAAAGTCCGTCAGATTTTAAACCATATCCAGACGGAAGAACAGCAGCATGCAGAAATGATTTACCGTTATAAAACTGCAAATCAGATGGCTTAACCTGCAGATGCATTGCAACTGTCAAAAAGGCATCGGAACAGGAAATTTTTCTGCTCCAATGCCTTTCATGCTTTTTATACTTATTATTTATTTTCGCTGCTCACGGTTCTTACATTTCATCTCATACATTCGCTCATCTGCCCAGTTAATATACTGTTCCATGGATGCCTCGGTATCCGGCTCCTTCTGGTAATAACCGATACTCATAGACAGACGGTACGGCAGCTTCTCATCCCTCTGCCACTGCTTTAACAAGGCTGTTATCTGAGCTTTCTTTTCTTCAGCCTGTTCCCAGCATAAAGCATCAGAAACCACTAAGAATTCGTCCCCTCCATAACGGATAATCAGTTCCTTTTCACAGAACGCCTCCTGTAATGCCTCTGCTGCAAAGCAGATTGCCTGGTCACCCGCTTCATGACCAAACTCATCATTGATTTTCTTTAACCCGTCCATATCAGCAAAGATAAATAACAATCGACGTCTGCTGGTATTTGCCTGTTTTACCATATCTACCACAAAACGGTTGATTCCCATCCGGTTATAAACTCCTGTCAGGCTGTCGCGGACTGCCATATTATCAATGTTACGGGCAGCATTCCGAAGTTCTGATACATTCTTTAACTTTTCCAATGCATTACTGATATTACGAATCCAGACATAATAATTCGGAATATGTTTTGTATCCAATGTTACCGGTCAGTATCATATATCCCAGGCAATTATCCCTGAAATGAACCGGCATATAGAGATATTCCCCTGAACCTCTGCCATTCCACATTGCCGGGAACATCTGCTCACTGGTAAAAGAATAAAATTCCGGCATGCCGTCCTCATTATTTAATTTGGTTATGTATATCTTGTTTTCATAATCCCGGGTAATTGTGCGGTTGCGTAAAATGCTGTTACCACGGCCGGTCATCTCATAATAAATACTCTTATTCAGGCACAGATATACATCCTCTGTCGTAAACTTCCCAATATTCTGGCGGATACAGAAGATTAATTCTTCCAATGATTCGCACTCCATCATCTCATCTTCCATATTGCGTATCTGATAAGTATATTTTTCATTTTCTTTTTTTTCAAAGTATAACGTTTCTATCGCAGATACCACGCGCTTTTTATCCTCTAAAACACAGCCACAGCTTTCATGCACTGCAACACGGGAAGATAAAATCAGCTCCTGTTTCTTCCCTGTCTCAATTTCCTGCAAAAGTAACTGCATAGCGGTATAGCCCAGTGTCTCCTTTGGTCTGGCTACCGTAGTAATTCCCGGAATATAGCGCTGGGTATCATAAGAGCCATCAAATCCTGTTACTGCTATGTCCTGTGGCACCTGATATCCCAACTGTTTCAAACGGTTGCAGGCGCCTAATGCCATCTCATCATTGGCACAGCAAAGTGCCCGTGGTATCTTTCCAGCCTCTTCCATGGCATCCACTACCTGTACGCCACTGTCAAAGGAAAAATCCCCATGCCATACCGCATAATCTTCTGTTGAATAGTTCTTTTCTTCCACAAAATCTTCAAATGCCTTCTGGCGGATATTACTCTCTTCATTTGTTGCATTTGCAGCTACAAAATGAATTGGATGATAGCCATGACTGTCAACATGCTCTATCATCTCCCGCATTGCCTTATAATTATCTATTCCAATCAGGCTTAAGCCTTCTACCTTTTCCTCAAAGCTTACTGCAGGAATGCCAGCGTGATGTATTCTTCGAATAATTTCCTCTTTTGTTGGTTTCTCCCAAATTGTATTGGTCGCAAGAATTACGCCATCAAAACGCGAAAGATTAGCCAGCGAATATATTTTATTTTCTCCAAGCACATGCTTGTCCGAAATCTCACTCCCTGCCTGACAGGAAAAAATAGAGATTGCATAGTTTGCTTCCTTTGCCTTACGAATAATACCATTGATTAATTTGGTCTGATATTCACTATTCCATCCAGCTAAAAAGACTGCAATATTACCCAGTTCTTCCATTATGTTCCCTCCAGCATATTTCTTTTATTTTACCACAAATATTCCAACTTTCCACCTGCTTTTTATTAAACTCCTTAAATTTATTTACCAGACATTTTTATACGCCGCAGTGTGCATCCTCACGGAGCGTTTTTTACTTTACAGGAACGCAATTTCCTGTAAAGTAAAAAGAAGACCTGCAAAATAACAGGTCTCTTTTTCTACATCTTCTTTATATATTTTCTTCAGTTTTCTTATAACTGCGTTGTTACGAAAATATCGTAAATTGCCTTGATGGCATTTTCAAAATCAGAATTACTTACTCCAATGATAATATTTAACTCAGATGACCCCTGGTCAATCATCTTAACATTGACATTTGCATGTGCCAGTGCTGAGAAGATTCTTCCGGATGTTCCTCTGGTGGAACGCATACCGCGTCCTACAACTGCAATCAGGGCGATGTTAGACTCTAATTCTACGCTGTCCGGCTTTGCAAGGCGGTGAATTGCAGATACAACTGCCTGTTCCTTGCCTTCAAATTCCGGCTGATGTACAAATACGGTCATGGTATCAATACCAGATGGCATATGTTCAAAGTTAATACCGTTTTCTTCAAATGCAGAAAGCACTTTACGTCCAAAACCAACTTCTGAATTCATCATATCTTTATCAATATTTACAGATACGAAGCCTTTCTTTCCGGCAATACCGGTAATGGTATATTTGGACTGGTGACAGGTTGTTTCCACAATCCATGTTCCCTCATCTTCCGGTGCATTGGTATTACGGATGTTGATTGGAATACCGGCTTTACGGACCGGGAATACTGCATCTTCATGTAATACGCTTGCTCCCATGTAGGAAAGCTCTCTTAACTCACGGTATGTAATTACTTTAATTGGTTCCGGATTGTCAATAATTCTTGGGTCTGCAATCAGGAAACCGGAAACATCAGTCCAGTTCTCATATGCTGTAGCATGAACAGCCTTTGCAACAATAGATCCTGTAATGTCAGAGCCGCCTCTGGAGAAGGTCTTAACACTTCCGTCCGGCATGGAACCATAAAATCCAGGAACTACAGCACGTTCAATCTTGGAAAGACGTTTGCTCAACACTTTATCTGTCTTGTCTGCATCAAAGTTACCATCTTTATCAAAGAAAATCACTTCTGCCGCATCCACAAATTCATAGCCTAAATAGTTCGCCATTACAATACCATTTAAATATTCGCCTCTGGAAGCTGCATAATCAGAACCTGCCTTGGCTGCAAAGTTCTTCGCAATTACTTCAAACTCATCTTTCAGAGAAAGCTTTAAGTTCAGTCCGTTAATAATGGAATCATAACGTTCCGCAATCTTTTTTAATTCCTTATCGAAATCCTCATCATTTTCCGCCAGAGCATAACATGCATATAACATATCTGTTACCTTGGTATCTTTGGAATTTCGTTTTCCCGGTGCACTTGGTACAACATAGCGGCGTTCCGGGTCTGATGTGATAATCCTGCCTACTTTTGCAAACTGCGTTGCACTTGCAAGTGAACTTCCACCAAATTTAACTACCTTAATCATCGTCATTTGCTCCTTTACTATCTCATAACTCAAGATTGTATCTTATTTTTCCCCATTTGAAAAGAAGTAAATGTAATTTCCATTTAAAAATTTCAATTTAATTTCTATTCAATTTATGCTTCTTCCTGTTTTTTGGTCTTTAATAGTTTGGTAAAGCAGCTTGCTGCCACCATAACACCTAATACCATCAGAAGAACTGCAACAATAAGCTGCAATCCATCTACTAAAAATACTGCAGTTCCATTCATTACATTGCTTACCAGTGCAATGAATTTCTGAACCAGTGCAGTAAAGGTTACTGCCAGCATGCTTACCATTGGTACATACAGTGTCCAGCCGGTACGTCCGGTAGTCTTTAAGAATACAGCCAGTGCAATCAGAACAAGTGCTGCAAGCAACTGGTTTGCGGAACCAAACAGCGGCCATACATTGTTGTATCCGCCCAGTGTTAATAAATATCCAAAGAATAAGGTTACGATTGTTGCAAAATATTTATTGGTTAATACTCTGCGGACACCACCCATTTTTGCAGGGTCTGTTGTATCCTCATAGAATAATTCCTGGAAGGACATTCTTCCGATACGTGCTACAGAATCCAGTGAAGTAAGTGCTAATGCAGATACACACATGGTCATAAATACAGTTGCCACATCATTTGGCACACCTAACATCTCAAGGAAGCCGGCAACACCGGATGAGAAGATTGCAAATGGTGTTCCATCTGGTTTGGTACCATTTACAGCTACTGCACCAACAACGACCAATACGATAATTCCAAGTAATGACTCTACTACCATTGCACCATAACCAACCATAGGCATATCTTTTTCATTGCGGATGGTCTTAGATGATGTCTCAGAAGATACCAGACTGTGGAATCCGGAAACAGCACCGCAGGCAATGGTTACAAATAAGGTCGGGAACAGATAAGATTTGCTTCCGTCTGCTCCGGTTAAAACGAATCCGTTAAATGCATTTAACTGCATTGCAGGATGTGCAACTACTACACCAACAACTGCGCCGATAATCATACCAAGAAGCATAAATGTTGTCATATAATCTCTTGGCTGCATCAAAAGCCACATTGGAAGTACCGATGCTAAGAATAAGTAAATCATGATAATGTAGATCCACATGGTCTTATTGGTATAGATTGGAAGTTTCATACCTACTGCAAACATTACTACGATTAATGCAATTGCAACGATACCTTTTACGATTTCGTTCATCTTTGGTGCTTTCTTTAAGATAATACCAAGGATAACTGCAACACCAATAAATAACATGGAAACGGTTGCTGCTGCACCGTTAGCATATACAGCATTACCATCACCTGCCGGATATGCATTGAAGGTTCCGGCAACCATATCTGTAAATGCTGCGATTACCAAAAGGGTAAATAACCAGCAGAATAACATGAAAAGTTTTCTTCCCATCTTACCGATGTACTTTTCAATAATCATACCCATGGATTTTCCCTCATTCTTAACCGATGCATACAGAGCACCGAAGTCCTGTACTGCTCCGAAGAACAATCCACCAACTACTATCCATAAGAATACAGGTACCCATCCGAACACACTGGCAAGGATTGGTCCCGTTACAGGGCCTGCACCAGCGATAGATGAGAACTGATGTGAGAATACGGTAAATCTGGATGAAGGAACAAAGTCCTCTCCGTCTTCATATTTTACTGCAGGGGTTTCAGCTTTCGGGTCGATTCCCCATTTCTTAGCCAGCCAGCGTCCATAAAGTAAATAACCGGCAGCCAACAATACGATGGCTATTAATACAATAACTAAACCATTCATTTTCAAATTCCTCCTCATATGAATTATTTAATTATTGTTTTTACTCCCTTTTAAATTTAATGTCAAGGTCTAAATTTAATCAATTTTGTATTACTTTTTTAATCTATCCTTCCTTTAATCGTTGCTCTGTAATGCGTCATAGCCGGTCTCTCCGGTACGGATTTTCTGGGCGGAGCGAATCTCATAGCTGAAGATTTTGCCATCGCCGACTTCTCCGGTAAAGGCTGCCTTCTGAATGGCTTCGATGGTCTTTTGTTCCCATTCTTCGGAAGATACTACGATTTCAAATTTGATTTTCGGAAGCATCTGCACTGCCACTTCCATGCCCCGGACGATTTCCTTATATCCTCTCTGCACACCACAGCCCATAACCTGCGATACCGTAATACCGTTGACTCCGATGGCATTTAATGCTGCTTTTACATCTTCGAATTTTTCTTCCCGCACAATTGCATCTATTTTAATCATCATATCTGATTATCTCCTTTTCTATCCTACTGGTCTAATCCGTTGAAGCTTGGGTAAGCATTTTCTCCATGCTGTGTTACATCCAGTCCAAGCTGTTCTTCTTTTAAGCTCACACGAAGCGGAGTAAAGATTCTTACCACTGCTACACAAAGCAGGGTACCAACCACTGCAATTACAATGGTAATTAAAATTCCTTCCAGCTGTGCCAGGAAAAGACGGTAATCTCCAAACACCAGACCATCCCATTTTGCAGTACTGTTAATGGATTTCTGTGCAAAAATTCCGGTAGCAATTCCACCCCAGATACCGCCGATTCCATGGCATCCAAATGCATCCAGCGCATCATCAATTTTCAGTTTTTTCTTAATAAGTGCAACTCCGAAGTAACAAATCGGGCTGACCAAAGCTCCGATAATAAATGCTGACCAGATTGGAACAAATCCTGCACCCGGTGTAATTGCCACAAGTCCTACTACAAGTCCGGTGGATGCGCCTACCAGGGTTGGCTTTCCTTCTTTTACAACATCAATAAACATCCAGGATAATAAGGCTGCTGCTGCAGAAATTGCAGATGTCATAAATGCATGGGCTGCCAGTCCATCGGCTGCCAGTGCACTTCCTGCATTAAACCCAAACCAGCCAAACCATAAAAGGGATGCTCCCAATACAACAAACGGGATATTATGAATACGATAAGTTACCTGCTCATAGCCACGTCTTCTTCCAAGTATGATTGCCAGAACCAGTGCGCTGATTCCGGAACTGATATGTACCACATCTCCTCCTGCGAAGTCAACAGAGCCAATCTCTGCTAAAAGTCCGCCTTCTCCCCAGACCATATGTGCCAGTGGATAATATACAACAAAGGACCATAGTGTTACAAAGAGAAACAGTGCCTTAAACTTCATTCTTCCTACTAAGGAACCGGTAATCAGTGCCGGTGTAATCATGGCAAACATCATCTGAAATGCACAGAATACAAGATGTGGAATGGTATCTGCATAAGGTCCTGCCTCCCAGCCTACACCATTCAAAGCTATCCAACGGAAATCTCCGATGATACCTCCGTGGTTGCCACCAAATGCAAGGGAATAACCAAACAGTGTCCAAAGCACTACCGACAATCCCATGATTGCCACACATGCCATCATCGTGTTACATACATTCTTTCTTCGTACAAGACCTCCATAGAAAAATGCAAGTCCCGGTGTCATAAAAAACACAAGTGCTGTTGCAATCAGCATAAAGGCTGTATCTCCAGTATTCATATCTAATCCTCCTTCTTTTCACTTGAGAAACTCTTTATGCGAGTAGCGCACGGAACAAAGCATGTGCCTTGGCACATTCTCGCGCCTGCGGCGGTCGCTTGCGATATCTGCCTTATACGCCGCAGTGCGCATCCTCGCGGAGCGTTTTTTACTTTACAGGAAAGCAATTTCCTGTAAAGTAAAAAAAAGATGCCAAAAACACGTTTCCGTGTTTTTGACATCTTCGTCTACAGCTAGGACTATAGCACTTTTTTATTCCTATTGCAAGGGTATTTTTAAATCAATTAATTATTTTTTGTTCTTTTGCTAGTTTTTTTATGATGTTTCCGGCTGTTTTCTCACCCAAAAGGATGCTTTATTTCATCCATTTATCTGCTTCTTCTTTCAGCCAGGAGTACCATGCTTCCATTCCCTCTCCGGTCTTTGCGGAGATTGGGAATATCTTAAGATTCGGATTCCGTTTCCATGCATACTCCTTTACCTTATCCATATCAAAATCAAAATATGGCAGCACATCAATTTTATTGATAATAAGTGCATCGCATACAGTAAAGATTAATGGATATTTCAATGGCTTGTCGTGTCCTTCCGGTACGGACAAAATCATTGCATTCTTCACTGCTCCGGTATCAAACTCTGCCGGGCAGACAAGGTTTCCTACATTTTCAAGGATAGCAATATCTACATCCTCCGTGCCAAGCTCCTTCAAACCCTGTCTGGTCATGTCTGCATCCAGATGGCACATACCACCGGTATGAAGCTGCACAACCTTTGCCTTTGTCTTATCAGCAATCGTCCATGCATCTACATCGGAATCAATATCCGCTTCCATGACTCCTACCCGGTAGTCCTTTAACAGCTCATTGACCGTTGGCACCAGGGTAGAAGTCTTGCCACTTCCCGGTGAAGACATCAGATTTAAGAGAAATGTTTTCTCTCCCTTTAACTGTTCTCTTAAGCTGGCAGCATCCTTATCATTATTTTCAAATATACTTCTTTTTACTTCAATTACTTTCATTTCCAGTTCCTCAATTATATCTTATTTTACATCTGCTCTTGCCAGTGCATCTTTATAATACTTGAAGTCTGTAAATACTTCGTTGGTATACGGATTCTTCTTGTTCTTTACCGATTTGTAAATAATGTATCCTAATGCAATGGCATTTACAATCAGTGCCAGTGCGCTGACGATGGTCATTGCGGTCGGATCTGCGTTGTTCGAAGTTCCTGCTACAATGCCATTTACCGTTCCGTCTGCATACTGTCTGGAAACGGTTGCCCATGGATAATAGGTTGTTCCATCGGCAGTAGTCTCCTGAAACAGTGGAAAAATCTGGGCAAACATACACCAGATTGCCAGTGTATTTGCACGGTTCATAATCCAGCCACCCTTATTCCAGATTAATGCTGCAATAGTAGGTGCTAAAAGCAGTGCTACACCACAGAACCAGGAGTGGGTTGGCAGACAATTGTAGGTATAAGCGAAGTTCCAGATATCATATACTACAATGTAAACCCAGATCATATCCGGCCAGATCATATCCTTCTTGTCTTTGGAGGAATATACTTTCCACCAGCCTGTCATGCAAAGGATATTTAAGATTCCTGCGATTCCGTTCATTACATTGTGCCAGCCACCATAAAGCCATACATCTTCGGAAGATAACCACCAGGAATACCAGCCGTTGATTGCGGATTCGAAATCGCTGGCTACTGCAATCAAAATATTAATTGCTACGATTACAAATGGGAATGCGCGGAACCACTGTTTCTTTCCAATACCCCATTCATACTTAATCATCATAAAGCCGATACATCCGGCAAGTGCTGCATACAGTTTTGCATAATGGAACCATCCATTCATATAAAGATGTGTCTGGTTATTTACTGCCCATTCTACGCCCTGTCCTGCGCATACTGCAATTACAACAAAGTAAACGGTAAGTGCCAGCGGAATAATTCCAAACATCATAAGTCCACCAAACTTGGTTCTTCTTGCAAACTCATTTAATAAAATAAGTCCGGCTAAGACTGCCAGCATGGCAATCCACTGATAAATTCCATTTCCTCCATAAACATGAAACAACATTTTAACCCCTTCTTTCTTTGATAAATATTTTATCCGAAAGCCTGCCTCAGCAGGCCTCCATTTCTTTGATACTGCATTCATTTCCCGTCAGCAGATAGGTGTCATCACTCTTACAGTACGGACATTGTCTGCCGAATTTTACAGTCGGATAAGTTTTTTTGCAATTCTCGCACATGGTTACCGCCGGAAGCGTCTCGATACGCAATTCCGATTCCGATAACAGGTCCGATTTCTTCCGGTAATAGTCCCAGCAGTCTAAAAGGTATTCCGGGACAATTCCGCTGACTTCTCCAATTTCCAGAGTAACAGAACCTATCTTCGTCACTTCATTTTCTTCTGCTACTTCCTTTAATGTTTTGGAAATATGAATGATAATTCCCAGTTCATGCATACACTCACATCCTGCTTTTTATTTCTTCCTGCCTTTGAATTTAATCTTAATCTCACGCTTTAACATATATGGGAAGATTGCCTTTAACTTGTCTTCTGATTTTACCATGCGGCTTGCATCCGGCAGGTCACGGCTTAAGTGGATGGCATCAAATTCGCACTTCGTTGTACAGATTCCACAGCCGATACACTTATTCGGGTCTACTACGGTAGCACCACAGCCTAAGCAGCGGTTTGCTTCCTTCTGTACCTGCTCCTCGGTAAAGGTGCTTCGTAAATCACGGAAGGTATGCTTTGCATCTCCAGCCTTATGTCCCGGCACCTGACGTTTTGCATTGTCAAAGGTCTCAACTTTAATATTGTCTTTATCCAGCTCAATGAACTGTCTTCTATTACGTCCCAAAGTAAGGCTCTGTCCTTCATGGACAAAACGGTGAATAGATACACAGCCTTCTTTTCCTGCTGCAATAGCATCAATAGCAAATCTTGGTCCGGTATAGTTATCTCCTCCGGTAAAAATATCCGGCTCTGCAGTCTGGTATGTTACCGGGTCTGCCTTTAAGGTTCCGTTCGGATTAAATTCCACTCTGGTTCCTTCTAATAAAGCCCCCCACTTAATGGACTGTCCAATGGATAATAATACCTGGTCACAAGGAACGGTTAATAATTCTTCTTCGTCATATTTTGGTGAAAACCGTTTATTCTCATCCAGTACAGAGATACATTTTTTGAATACCACTGCGGTTACTTTGCCATTCTCGGTAAGGATTTCCTTTGGTCCCCAGGAATTATTTACCACAATGCCCTCTTCTTCTGCCTCTGCCACCTCATCATCGGCTGCCGGCATAATATCTCTTGATTCCAGGCAGAACATGGATACATCGGAAGATCCGGTACGAAGTGCGGTTCTTGCGACGTCTACTGCTACATTTCCTCCACCGATTACTACGGTCTTGCCGGATAATTTCACGCCTTCTTCATTTAAATTGACACGACGCAAGAAGTCTACTCCGGTTTCTACGCCTACGGCGTCTTCTCCCGGTACTCCGGTCATACGTCCGCCCTGTGCACCAATTGCTATGTAAAATGCTTTATACCCCTGTTCACGCAGCTGTGCTATGGTAATGTCCTCGCCAACTTCTACGCCGCACTTGAATTCTACCCCCATCTCGCGCAGCACATCGATTTCTGCATTGATCACATCTTTTTCCAGACGGAAAGATGGAATACCATTCATCAGCATACCACCCGGTCTTTTTTCTTTTTCAAACACAGTAACCGGATAACCCATTTTCTTTAAATAGAATGCGGCTGACATCCCTGCCGGTCCTGCTCCGATTACTGCTACCTTCTCCTCAAAAGGCTTTCCGGAATAATTCAACATTGGTGGAATATAACGCTTCTCTGCATGGAGCTCCTGTTCCGCAATGAATTTCTTGATTTCATCAATAGCTACTGCCTTGTCAATGGTTCCCCTGGTACATGCATCTTCGCAGCGGCGGTTACAGATTGCTCCACATACTGCCGGGAACGGATTCTCCGTCTTAATCAGCTTCAATGCATCCAGATATCTTCCCTGAGATGCCATTTTAATATATCCCTGTACCGGAAGATGTGCCGGACATGCTGTCTTACATGGTGCGGTACCGGTGTCATAACAGTTAATCTGGTTATCATCCCTGTAATTTGGATTCCATTTTTCCGGTCCCCACTTGGTGGTATCCGGAAGCTCCTGCTGCGGATAGGTAATATGCCCGCCATCTTTGGTGCATAATTTCTGTCCGAGCTTTGCTGCACCAGCCGGACAGTACTCTACACATCTTCCGCAGGCTACACATTTCTCCGGCTCTACGCTGGCACGGTATGCGGAGCGTGACATATTCGGTGTGTTGAAAAGCTGGGATGTACGCAATGCATTACATACACCGACTGCACAGTTACAGATTGCAAAGATTTTATCTTCTCCATCAATATTGGTAATCTGATGGACATAGCCATTATCCTCTGCACGCTGCAGAATCTCCATTACTTCATCATAATCAATGTAACGGCCCTTTCCGGTCTCTACACAGTAATCTGCCATATCACCGACACCAATACATAAATCATCCTCTAAGTCTCCGGTTCCCTCCCCACGGATTCGCTGTTGCCGTCTGCAGGAACATGCGCCAACGGAATATTTATCATATTTATTGAGCCAGTGGGAAATATGCTCCACGCTTGCCGACTGCTGGTTTGCCGGGATTGCTTTCTCTACCGGAATAACATGCATTCCGATTCCTGCTCCACCCAGCGGAACCATCGGTGTTACTTTCTCCAGTGGAAGTCTTGCCATCTGCTCAAAGAAATCTGCGATTTCTGTATGCTCTTCCACCTGCTCTTTGTTCATTACCATGAATTCTGCGCATCCCGGTACGAACATTGGAAGTACATACTGTTTGTGATGGTCTTCGTTCTCCCAGTTGTACTCAATGACTCCAATGACACTCATTTCTTCTAAGAGTTCTTCGGTCCGCTCTACGCTCTTCTTACATTTCTTTGCTACTTCTGCTGCGGTAACCGGTACTCTGACTTTCATTGCCAGTGCAACTTCTGCCATCTCATCCGTCACTACACTTGCCAAGCCCCAGTATTCCGGGTCATTTTCCGTAACTTTTACTCCGATTCGGTCTGTAATCTTCTGACCAAGTTTCAGAATCAATTCTCTTGGTTCTGCCATGTGCCCCTCCTTTGTATGATACCTGTATTGCTCCCCTCACAGGTTGTTTTTTGCCGTGATTCATTACAATATTTGTATATATTATACAATATCCGGTTATTTTTATCAATAATTATCACACTTTTCACAATAGTTCTTCGCAAAAAAGAAACTGTGTCTTGTGAATTTTATACACAAAACACAGTTTCCTGTTTCTTTTGATTTTCTCACTATTTGAAACTTATTTTTTCAAAATCAGTTTCCAAAATTCTTATTTTCTATTAATCCAGTGGAATCAGTTTTTCTTTTCCACCCATATATGGCTGCAATGCCTTTGGAATATTTACGCTTCCGTCCGCATTGAGGTTGTTCTCTAAGAACGCAATCAGCATACGAGGTGGTGCAACTACAGTATTATTTAAGGTATGTGCGAAATATTTATTTCCATCCTTGCCTTTAACACGGATTTTCAGTCTTCTTGCCTGTGCATCGCCTAAGTTAGAGCAGCTTCCTACTTCGAAGTATTTCTTCTGACGTGGAGACCATGCTTCTACGTCACAGGATTTCACTTTCAAGTCTGCTAAGTCTCCGGAACAGCACTCAAGGGTACGTACCGGAATATCTAAGCTGCGGAACAAATCTACGGTATTCTTCCAGAGCTTGTCATACCACTCTTTGGACTCTTCCGGCTTACATACAACAATCATTTCCTGCTTCTCAAACTGGTGGATACGATATACACCACGTTCTTCAATACCATGTGCTCCTTTTTCTTTACGGAAACATGGAGAGTAGCTGGTCAGGGTATATGGAAGTTTTTCTTCATCATTGATGGTATCAATGAATTTACCAATCATGGAATGCTCAGAAGTACCAATCAGATACAAATCCTCACCTTCGATTTTATACATCATGGCATCCATTTCATCAAAACTCATAACACCGGTTACAACATTGCTCCGAATCATAAATGGTGGTACACAGTATGTGAATCCACGGTCAATCATGAAATCTCTTGCATAAGAAATAACTGCAGAATGTACTCTTGCAATATCTCCCATCAGATAGTAGAATCCATTTCCCGCAACTTTTCCTGCTGCGTCCAAATCAATGCCATGGAAACGATCCATGATATCGGTATGATATGGGATTTCAAAATCCGGAACAACCGGCTCACCAAATTTTTCAATTTCTACGTTACAGGAATCATCTTTTCCAATCGGAACGGATGGGTCTATGATGTTTGGAATTGTCATCATAATCCTGGTAATCTTTTCCTGTAAATCTTTTTCCTGCTCTTCTAACTCTGCAAGGCGGGCTGCATCTTTGCTTACCTGCTCTTTTAATGCCATGGCTTCGTCTTTCTTGCCCTGTCCCATCAATGCACCAATCTGCTTGGAAATACTGTTACGGTTTGCACGTAATGCATCTGCTTCCTGCTGTGCACTTCTTGCCTGCTCATCTAACTCAATTACCTCGTCTACCAGTGGCAATTTGTGATCCTGGAATTTCTTCTTAATGTTCTCTTTTACGATGTCCGGATTTTCCCGTAAGAATTTTAAATCAATCATCTTTGTTCTCCTTCTTTGATATCATGTGCTTTTTTTGAAAATTTTATAGGATTGATTCGTAAGCATGCGATTTTTCTCGCTACTCGCATAAAAAATGCCTTCCATCCCATGCATTTTCATACATGGGACGAAAGGCCTATCTACCGTTCCGCGTTGCCACCCATTTTGCCGCATCTCTTTTTACGTCTTCTCTTCTTTGCCTGCGACCACTTCATTGCGTATCATAAGGGGTACGAACCCGTGGCTTTCACCACCAGCCTCCGAAAGTGGACCAATTGCTTCCTAATACCGGCTCACACCAGCCGCCGGCTCTCTGAATTATTCCGTCAATCTTAGCTTTCGTCAAACGCTGTTTTTACTCTGTTTCCTATTATAGCGCGGGGATTGGATTTACGCAAGGGGATTCTACAATCCTCTGATTATATTTAAGTAATCCTGGCGTTGGTCAACAACAGCATAGATTATAACTCTTTTATTTTCTTCATTTATCTTATAGAAAACCAGATTTTTTTCCAATATCAACACCCGATACCCTTGTCTTTTCAATACCAGATAATGCGTTTCTCCCCCCTTTAATGGATGAACTGCCAAATCAAGAATATTCTGTTCCAGTTCTTCTAATTTTTCCAGTGCAACCTTATTACCAAAATTTTCGGCTATATACAATACGATTTTTCTAATCTGCGCATCTGCCGTTTCTGTACGAACAACTTCATATTTCAATAATTCTATTCCTCCCCAAGCATTTGTCTTAAATCATCAAATGTTTCACGAACCGGTGCTACTCTACCATTCTTTACATCATCTTCCGCTTCTGTAAGAATTTCCAAAAGTTCTATTCTTGACTTCATTCTTTTATATTCCTCATACGAAAGAGAGACTGTATCACCACGACCGTTTACTGTGATTATAACCGCTTCATTTTCTTCTCTGCATTGTTTTGAAATTTCACTATAATGATTTCTTAAATCTGCAGATGGTCGTATTGTTTCCTGTAATGCATGCATAAAAAACACCTCCGCCTATATTATAGTCACATCATATCATAATTTGACTATGTTATCAAGTTTTCCATTCGTAAAACCCATCGTAAACCATCGTAAAACCATAAAACCCATAACAAAATTCGGAAGGGATTTTTGTTACTTTTTACTATATCCATGTTCATTTCTGGAATAAGAATGTGCCTTGGCACATTCACGGTCTAAGCGATTTTTCTTTTAAGAAAATTTTTGCAGTTCTTTATATCCAAAATACTGTGTTGCTGAAAAATGTGATGAATGTATGGTTAGTCGATAACTGTTGCATCTCTATCCCACAAAAACTCTCTATGTCCATTCCAATCAACCCCATAAAAGGTAGCCGCCTCTGTATCATTTTCAAAAACTTCTAATACATCAAACTCTGTTCCATTTTCCACTAAAAAGTATTCACTATATACTTCACTGCTTGGCTGGTCTGTTAAATATGCTCCATTTGAATTCGTAACCTTCACCCGAAACAGCACCGGCTCCTCCGTTGCCGTCTCCGTCACAGCCTCGGTCTCTGTCACGTCCTCATTTTCTGCCTTTGCCTCCGTTGCTGTCTCGCTCTCTGTCTCAGTTGTGACAACTGCTTCGGTCACTTCTGTGGCAGCTGAATTTTCCTGCTCCTTCGTGCTGCCGCAGGCTGTAACTGATATTGCCATAAGTATCGTCAATACTCCTGTCATAACTTTTTCCGCTATTGCTGTTGAAATCTTTCTGTTTTTCATAAATGTCCGCCTTTCCTTTTTATCTTCCTTTTATCATTTGAACTGTTCTCTATTTTAGTACATATATTTACTAAAATCAATAGTAAACATCTTTATTATGATAAATTAAAAAAGTCCTCTGCAAGACCTATTATTTTTAGGATATATTCTGGATTTTTTAGAATTATAGAAATTTGTTTTTTTAAAAATTCCGGATTTATTTTCAGATTTGGAGATTATATGGATTATATACAGCGAATGCGTAATTTACGCGAAGACCATGACAAAACCCAGCAGGAAATTGCCGACGTTCTCGGAACTTCCCAGACCATGTACGCCCGCTATGAGCGTGGTGCTAATGAGCTTCCTATCCGTCATCTTCTGAAGCTTTGCCATTACTATCAGGTTTCTTCTGATTATTTTCTTGGTCTTTCTGATATAAAAACAGCTCATTTACACCATGACAGTAAAACCTAAAAAGAGGAAAATTCAATGAAATCTGAATTTTCCTCTTTTTTTACACTTTTTCTATTTTTTACTCGTGACGCAATGCCTCGATTGGGTCTAAGTTTGCTGCCTTATAGGATGGCAGAAGACCGAAAATAATTCCGATAATCATGGAGAATACCACGCCGCCTACGGCTGCCGGTGCACTGATGGCAACCGGTGTGGTACTCAGTTTCGAGATAATCTCAGCTAATATGATTCCCACCAGAACTCCAATCAATCCGCCTAAACTGGTAAGTACTGCTGCCTCGGTTAAGAACTGTCCTAAGATAACAGACTTTCTTGCTCCGATTGCTTTCTTCAGACCAATCTCACTGGTACGCTCTGTTACGGATACCAGCATGATATTCATTACACCGATACCGCCAACCAGAAGGGAAATTCCGGCAATCCAGATTAACATGGTATTGGTGGACTGGCTCAACTGCTGAATTTGTTTTGCCTGCTCCAGTAAGTCATCGGATTTGTACTTAATGGTATCATCCGATGTTGCGAGATAGCCATTTAAAATATCAGCACTCTTCTTTCCTGCATTGGTCATATCGCTGGTGCTCTTTGCTTTAATGAGAACCTGCTGTGGTTCGTCATAACGATAGATAATCGGCCAGGTTACAGATGGTACATAAATCTTACCACTGCTGTCCTGGGAATAAGTATAATAATCATCAATGGAATTGATAACCGGCTCGAACTGCTCGCTCTTGGTTGCAATTCCTACAACAATATATGGCTGCTGCTTAATCTCAATGGTCTTTCCAATTGGATTCTCACCCTGAAATAATGCTTCTGCAGAATCTTCATCTAAGATTGAGACCTTTGCAAAATCACTGTAGTCCTCTTCGGTAAAGCAGCGTCCGCTCTTCATAATCATTCCCGCAGTATTAAAATAGCCATTGTCTACTCCCATAATATAACCGCCGGAAAGAGAAGTATTTTTATAGTATGCTCCATCATAATCCTGTCTGGAAAGGAATAAAGATGCATCCTCTACTTCATCCAGATCTTTAATCTGCTCCAGTGCTTCATTTGTAATTACCGGAATTCCACCCGGTACACTTCCATAGGAAAAATCCATGGAATAATCTCCCTGATACAACTGCACTGTAACATTGTTATCACCTGCGCCAATCAGGTTCTGCTCAATCTGTTCATTCGTTCCTTTAATCGTAGATACAATTGCAATAATCGCTGCAATACCAATAATAATACCCAGCATAGTTAAGAAGGAACGCATCTTGTGTGACCAGATACCCTGAAAAGATAATCTTAAATTTTCTAACATGTTCGTCCCTCCTACTAATACATTACAGTTCCGGAATCTTCATCCTTATTGGTTTTGACTCCTTCTTTTGCTGTCTTACCATATGGAAAAGCAAGATAATCATCCATTGTAACTCCGGATTTAATTTCTACTGCATATCCATATATGGTCTTTCCTGTCTTCACATACTGTTTTACAAGATGACCAGTTCCATCATCCTTCATGACATAGCTCTTACCATCTTCCTTACGCACATATGCTTTATCCAGATAAATCTTATCGGAAGAATCTTCATCTCCACCAAGATTAATGGAAAGACTTAAGTTGTCTCCATTGCTAAGTCCAGTGCTGTCTTCAATATATGCGGTATAGCCATAATAGGATGCATTCGGATTGCCATTGCCATAATAATAGCCATTGGAATCCTCCGGGTAATCATTAATCTCTGTTATTGTTGCATCAAATACCATTCCGGTGCTCCAGGAGGTTGCTGTAACACTCTGTCCGACTTTCACCTGTTCCAATGCAAGCTCATTTAGAGTTCCTTTTACATATAGACCATCTGAACCGGAAAGTGTCAAAAATGCACTTCCATCATTTGGAAGATTATCCGGATCTCCTGCTTTCTTTACGGTACCATTAAACTCAGCATAAACCATTCCATCTTCTGACTGGCTTTCCATCTGTTTCAACGCAAGCTCCGCTTTTCTTTTATCCAGATCAAGCTTAGTCAGTTCTTTTTCTTTATCCGCAATCTCTTTTGCCAGTTCATCTGCTGTATATCCGCTCTGCTGGTTATCATCCGGTACAGATGGTGTATCCGGTACAACCGGTTCGACCGGGGTATCCGGGACATCCGGCTCATTAATTACTTTACTTCCATCAATAACATACCATTTTGCATCCGGGTCTGCTTCCTCTAAAGCTGCACCGACTTTTGTCCATGCACTGATTAAGGTTCCGGCTACGGTATTTCCGTCATGAATTTCAAATACCGCAACCTTCCCCTCACTTTTCAATGTATTCAGATAGCTTCCATAGACATATGCTTCCTTTGTACATAAGAAGCGGTATGGATTCTCCTGGCTTCCATCTCCGGTATATGGCTGCGCCGTTGTTGAAATATAATTATAGGCATCTCCGTTCTTCTCTTCTACCGTATCCGGTGTGGTTACAGAAGTATCCGTAGATGGTGTTTCCGGTGCTGATGGCGTCACACTGTCTACAGACGGTGTACTTGTTGTGGCATTGCTGATTGGCTTGGTATTTTTAAGCTTTTCCAATTCCTTCTGTGCTACAGCACTATTATTTTCGATTGTCTGGATGTCTAATTTCTTCATCTCAATTGCCAGGTCAATATTGGTCATATCATATTGTAACAGCGGGTCACCTTCGGATACTTCCTGTCCTTCTGTTACAAACACTTTCTGAATGGTCTGCTCTGTGCTGACATAAACATCCTGCTGCTGTCCATTGGTCACGGTTCCGTCACTTTCCATGCTGTCATCCCAGGAACCAGTATTTAACATGGATACTGACTGTACCTCTGCTACCAGCTTACTATTCTGGTATGCCCGGTATCCTACTATTCCTCCGGTGATTCCACCTCCGGCTAAAACTACGATTAGAATTGCAATTACAACTTTCTTTTTCATGCCTTGCCCTCCTCATCGTCTGTAAATATTTCTCCGTCTACTATATGGAGGATTCTCTTTGCCTGTTTTGCAATGTTAATATCGTGGGTAATCATGACAATGGTAACGCCCTCATCATTCAGGCTCTGGAACAATTCCATAATCTGTTTACCGGATTTCTGGTCCAATGCTCCGGTCGGCTCGTCTGCCAGTAAAATCTTCGGATTATTTACCATGGCACGGGCAATTGCTACTCTCTGCTTCTGTCCACCGGAAAGCTGTGTCGGACGGAACCCGGAACGGTCTCCTAATCCTACACGCTCCAATGCCTTCTGTGCTCTTTCTTTCCGTTCTTTCTTCTTTACACCGGCATAGCTCAGTGGAAGTGATACGTTATCCAGTGCACTTTCCCTTGGCATCAGCTGAAAACTCTGAAATACAAATCCAATACTGTTCAGTCGGACAGCAGACATCTCGCGGTCTTTTAAGTTTAAGACATCCTTTCCCGCCAGTTCATAGGTTCCGGAAGTCGGTCTGTCCAGACACCCGATAATATTCATCAATGTTGTCTTCCCGGAACCGGACGGTCCCATGATAGCAACATATTCTCCTTCTTCTACCTGTAAAGATACATCCTTCAATACCGGAACTACCAGTTTATCCTGATTGTAATCTTTATAGATATGCTGCAGATTCAGAATCATTCAACCACCTCCGAATCTGTCGCACCTGACTCGCCGCTATCTGTAAATTCAGTTCCGGCTTCATCATACATTCCTTCGTCCATGTATTCGGTTCCGTCAGTATTATTATACATGCCTTCATCCATAGATTCAGTTCCGTATTCATCATACATTCCTTCGTCCATACCAGAATCATCTGTAGATTCCTGATTATATAACGGAGAAGAATAATCTACTTCTTCCATATTGGTAACTGCTGTTACACCCTCATACAGTCCCTGCATCGGGAATGCAATCAGGTCATCTTCAGAAAGTCCGGATTTAATCTCATATTCATCGAGATTCTCATCATACTCGCCTAATTCTACCTTGCGTTTTTCCAGTCTGTTCTTCTTGTCTGCTGCCCATACATATGGGTCTCCATCATCCTGCACAATATAATAGCCGTACAGCCAGACTCCTTCCTTTTCTTCAACCTCGCCCTGTCCGTAATCCGGCTCTATATATAAATGCTGTCCTAACATCAGTCCGTCTGTACTGTCCAAAGTAACATAGAATGAATACTTAGACGCAGAATCTCCAGAACTGCCTCCATCATACATATAAGAAGAATTACTGTCCGTCTGGGTGCTTTCAGTATCAATCTTGGAAATACTTCCTGTCCAGGTCTGCGTCTCATCTAATCTGGAACGTAAAATAACCGGTGTTCCCTCTGAAATTGTTCCTACAGAAGTCTCATCAATTGTTCCTTTTACACGGTACTCGCCTGTCGCTAATATTTTCATATATGCTGCAGTATTTCCATTGGAATCCACCCCGTTTTCATTGATTTCTTTTACAACACCAGCCATCTTACTGGTTACTTCTGAGTTGTCGATGGATTTCTGGTATTTGTCAATCTCTGCCTGTTTGCTTTTCTTGTTGTATTCTGACTGCTTAATGGAAGTCTGAAGTGTCTGAATCTGTGTGGTATATTCAAACTGCTGGTCTTCCGGTGCACTTGCTTTTTCTTTCTGCAATTCTGCAATCTGTGCATTTGAATTGGAAATGTCATTTGCAATGCCTTCCATCTCAAGCTTTGCCTGGTCTATCTGCATCTGCAGTTCTTCTGTATCATAAGAAAATAATACGGTTCCCTCTTCTACTTCATCACCAACAGAAACGTATACTTCCTTTACTTTACGTTCGGAATCCTTATTTATCTCTAAGGTCTCCTGTGGTTCTACCACACCACTGTAACGATTATTGATTCCTGCTGACTGGTTCATAATTGCAGATACTTTTTCTACATATACCTTGTCTGCAGAATTTCCACCGCTGCTTCTTCCCTTTAGGAAATAGAATCCTACTCCGGCTGCAACTACTGCCGCTGCAATAACTCCAATAATAATGCCTACCTTCTTTTTGCTCATCTGTCTCCTCCTGAATAATTCCTTTTTCCTGCCTTTTACCTGTAGAAACTGCCGTTGGCAGCTTTTTATGGGTGCCTGACTTCAAAAAAAATAGCCGTAAAGCTTTCATACTTTACGACTATTTTATCATTTTCTTATTTGAAATACAGCGTGGATAATTCCTAAGATTTCTTAAGAAATCATTAATTTCCCGACAAAAATTTTTACGATTTATTTCAGAGGATATTTTGCAGTTAATTCTGCTACAATTGCTCTTGCTTTCTCAGAAGCTGCCTCGCCCTCTTTAATCATCATGGCAATTGCCTCTGCAATCTTGTCCATATCTTCTGTATTCATGCCTCTTGATGTAACAGCTGCAGTACCAAGACGAACGCCGCTGGTTACGAATGGAGACTTCGGATCATTCGGAATGGTATTCTTATTACATGTGATGTTTACAGCATCTAATAATTTTTCTACTGCCTTACCTGTCAAATCATAATTAGTAAGGTCTACTAACATCAGATGGTTGTCAGTTCCGCCGGATACAATCTTGATATCACGGCTTAATAATCCCTTGCAAAGTGCCTGGGCATTATCAATAATACCCTGCTGATATACCTTGAATTCCGGCTGTAACGCTTCTTTTAAGCAGACTGCCTTTGCTGCAATGACATGCATTAAAGGTCCACCCTGGATTCCCGGAAATACTGCCTTATTAAAGTTATATTTATCGGCTGCTTCCTGATTGCAGAGAATCATTCCGCCTCTTGGTCCTCTTAAGGTCTTATGGGTTGTTGTTGTTACAACATCTGCATATGGGATTGGGCTTGGATGAAGTCCTGCTGCAACAAGTCCTGCGATATGTGCCATATCAACCATAAGAACTGCACCACAGGCATCTGCAATTTCACGGAATTTCTTGAAATCAATGGTTCTTGCGTATGCGGATGCACCTGCAATAATCATCTTTGGCTTACATTCCATTGCAATCTGCATAACATTGTCATAGTCAATGAAGCCTTCATCATTTACACCATAAGGCACAATATGGAAATATGTTCCGGAGAAGTTTACCGGACTTCCGTGTGTTAAATGTCCACCATGGTCTAAGTTCATTCCCATTACGGTATCACCCGGTTTTAAAATAGCAAACTGTACAGCCATGTTTGCCTGTGCACCGGAATGTGGCTGTACATTTACATAGTCACAGCCAAACAGCTCTTTTGCTCTCTCAATTGCCAGGTTCTCTACAATATCAACGCAGTCACATCCGCCGTAATATCTCTTTCCCGGATAGCCTTCTGCATATTTATTAGTCATTACACTGCCCATTGCTGACATTACTGCCGGGCTTACCCAGTTCTCAGATGCAATCAGCTCAATGTGGCTGTTCTGACGGTCAAATTCTTTGGTAATGGCATCTGCAACTTCCATGTCCACTGCCTGAATATCTTCTAATGTATACATGTTTCTTCTCCTTCTCTATGTGATTTTCTTTAGGCGATTGCGAAAGGGGACAGCTTTTCTTTCAAAATTTTGCTATGAAAGGGGATTTGGAGTTATTTGTACTGGAATGCCAGCAGTTCTTAAGTGTATGTTTTGCTTGATTGTAAACTGTCTTTCCGTTGCTTTGACGGGGTCGCTGTACTGTCCTCCAACTGCAGATGCGGCATAAAGCCTGCAAGGAGCACTAAGAATTTCGGCATGGACATCGTACATTCCGGCAACCGGCGCAAATTCACATCCATGTTCAATTGCGCCTCGCTGGCACGTCCCTGTGCCAGCGTTGCCAAAGAACAGACGAAATTCTAAGTGCCCCTAACAGCCCTTATCATGCATCTGAAGTTGACGAACAATGCAGCGACGATGTCAAACATTGGAAAGACTGTTTTTATCGCATCAAGCAAAATATACCTTTTAGAACTACGGGATTTCAGTGCAGACTCCAATGCCCTTTCTATAGAAAAATTTGAAAGACTGGTTATCCAATTTCGCAATCGCCCAATAAATTTACTTTGAGTATCATTATAAGTGATAGCCTGATTCAACGCAACAGTATTTTTACGCATTACCGTAAAAAAGTGCATTTTCAAATATCTTTTCCAGTTCCCTTTTCTAGGTGTCGTATTTCATATTATACTGCCACTTAAATATGGCAGTTCCAATGATTACAATATAGCCTGCAATACTGAGGACATCCGGTATCTGATTCAGGAACAGAATGCCAAGAAGTGCCGCAAAGACAATCTGGGTGTAATCAAAAACAGATATCGCTTTTGCCGGTGCTTTCGTATATGCTGTGGTAATGCAGATCTGTCCGCCTGCTGCACATACGCCAGCCAGCATAAGGCAGACAAACTGTGTCATGCTCATAGGCTTATATCCGATGATGAAAAACGGCAATGTGACAACACAGGAAAAGAGTGAAAAACAAAGGACGATAACCGGTCCCTTCACTCCCATTTTCCCTAATTTACGCACATAGGTATAAGCAATTCCTGCACCCAGTCCGCCCAGTGCTCCAATCAGTCCGTAAACAAACTGTATATCAAAGGATGGCTTAATGACAAGCAGTGCTCCGGTAAATGCCAGCACGACTGCTCCCCATTCTACTTTATTTGCCTTTTCCTTTAAGATAAAGGTTGACATAATAATTGCAAAGAAAGGCGATAACTTATTTAACATATTGGCATCTGCAATATTCAGCCGGTCAATGGCATAGAAATTACAGATTAATCCTACCGTTCCGCAGAAGCTTCGCATGAAGAGTCCGCCCCAGCTTTTTTTTGGTGCATAGAATGGCTCTTTTGCCCGGATGAGCAGAAAAGCTGCCACAACGGCAGCTACTGCATTTCGGAAAAAAGCCTTTTCCATCGTAGGCAGGTCTCCTGAAAGCCGGACAAAAAATGTCATCAGCGCAAAGAAGAAGCCTGCTCCTATAATAAATAAAATTCCCTGTCTTTTTTCCTGTTTCATATGATTCTTTCTATTCTGCAAGCAGTTTTTCTACGCTTGCAAGTTTGACGCAAAGTACAAAAATTTTAGTTGCTGTCTCAAGTTCTTCCATAGTCGGGAAGCTTGGTGCAATACGGATAACAGAATCCTCCGGGTCTTTTCCATAAGGGAAAGGTGCTCCTGCCGGTGTCAAAACAACGCCTGCTTCTTTTGCTTTGGCAACAACACTCTTTGCACATCCCGGTAAAGTATTAAAGCAGATGAAGTATCCACCCTTCGGGCTAATCCAGGAACCGATTCCAAGCTCGCCTAATTCATCCTGCAATGTTCTTTCTACCATTTCAAACTTCGGACGCATAATTGCTGCCTGTTTCATCATATGTGCATTGATTCCGTCAATATTTTTGAAATAACGTACATGACGAAGCTGATTAATCTTATCATGTCCGATGGTCTGCATCGTAAACTGTTTTTCAATGAAGTCAAGGTTTGCCTTGGAAGTTACGATTGCTGCAATACCGCTTCCCGGGAAGCTTACCTTTGATGTAGAGCAGAATTCGTATACCATATCCGGGTTGCCGGCTTTCTCACATTCGCTGATGATATCTAAAAGGTCATCCTGCTCATCTTCATAGAGATGATGTACTACATAGGCATTGTCCCAGTAAATACGGAAGTCTTCTGCTGCCGGCTTTAATGCTGCCATACGGCGGACAGTTTCATCGGAATAAGTGATTCCCTGAGGATTGGAATATTTTGGTACACACCAGATTCCTTTAATGGAATCATCGCTGCTTACCAGACGCTCTACCATATCCATATCCGGTCCTTCGGAAGTCATCGGTACATTTACCATTTCTACACCGAAAAATTCTGTTACTCCGAAATGACGGTCATAGCCCGGTACCGGACATAAGAATTTTACTTTATCCAGTTTGCACCATGGTGTACTTCCCATGACACCGTGGGTAAAGGAACGGGATACGGTATCGTACATAACATTTAAACTGGAATTACCGTATACAAAAACATGGTCCGGTGTGCTTCCTACCATATCTGCAATTAATTTTCTTGCTTCCGGAATTCCTTTTAATTCTCCATAATTTCTACAATCTGTACCATCTTCTGCAATTAATTCACTGCTGCTGTTTAATACATCCAGCATCGGCATGACAAGGTCGAGCTGGGTTGCTGCCGGCTTTCCTCTTGCCATATTTAAAGAAAGACCCATTCCCTTGTATTTTGCATACTCTTTTTCAAGACCTTCCTTTACCTTATACAATTCTTCTTTTGACATTTCCTGATAAGACTGCATCTTATTCCTTCCTCCTGTATCATTCATCATTTTCTTTTAACCAGTGAAGCCACTGGGCGATTTCTTTTTCTTTTCCATTGTCGGTCGGCTCGTAAAATACCGAATCCGTCAGCCCATCCGGAAGATACTGCTGTCTGACATAGTGGTGCGGGTAATCATGGGAATAAAGATAACCCAGACCATGTCCTAATTTTCCGGCGGATTTGTAATGTGCATCCTTTAAGTGATTTGGTATCGGTGCCGTTTTGGTATGTTCTACCACATCCATCGCGCGATTCAGTCCCATATAGGATGCATTACTCTTTGGTGCACTTGCCACATAGGCAACTGCTTCTGCAAGAATAATCTGTGCCTCCGGCATACCGATGCGTTCTACTGCCTGTGCTGCAGAAACCGCTACATTCAATGCCATCGGGTCTGCTGTACCAACATCCTCTGCCGCGCTGATCATGATTCTTCTTGCGATGAAACGGATATCTTCTCCTGCATATAACATTCTTGCAAGGTAATAAAGGGCTGCATCCGGGTCTGTTCCACGGATACTTTTGATAAATGCAGAAATCGTATCATAATGATTATCGCCTGCCTTATCATATTTCACTACACGCTTCTGGATACATTCCTGTGCCACATCGATTGTAATATGGATAAGTCCGTCTTCGCTTCGTGGTGTGGTTAAGATTCCAAGTTCAATGGCGGTAAGGGCTGCCCTTGCATCTCCATTGGCAACATCTGCCATGAATTCCAGTGCATCCTCGTCGATGACTGCCTGATATGCACCCATTCCCTTTTCCTTATCGGTAACTGCCCGCACCAAAAGCTTCTTAATATCTTCTTTTTCCAGTGCATGCAGTTCGAAAATAATGGAACGGGATAGTAAAGCTCCATTGACTTCAAAATATGGATTTTCCGTTGTGGCACCAATCAGGATAATCGTTCCGTCTTCTACAAAAGGCAGAAGGTAGTCCTGCTGTCCTTTATTAAAACGATGAATCTCGTCGATGAAAAGAATCGTTTTCTTTCCATACATTCCCTGATTGTTCTTTGCCTGCTGCACCACTTCCTCCATGTCCTTCTTTCCTGCAGATGTAGCATTCATCTGAAGGAATTCAGCACTGGTGGTATTGGCAATCACTTTTGCCAGCGTGGTCTTTCCGGTTCCCGGCGGTCCATAGAAAAGAATAGAACTTAACTTATCTGCTTTAATGGCACGATATAACAGCTTGTCCTTTCCGATAATATGTTCCTGCCCGACTACTTCGTCTAAGGTCGTGGGACGAAGTCTTGCCGCAAGGGGAGACTCTTTTTCCATATTCTGTTCCCGCATGTAATCAAATAAATCCATTTTTGCTCCTTGCATAATTTCAAAACGAATCTTGCATTTTTACCCTTATTTTTCTTCATTTTTATACTTTTGGGGTTTCAAAATGACATTTGAGCTTTAAAATAATTCATTTCATCCTAAGATACCATACCTTAATTTTTGCCTTTTGACAAGTCTATTCTGGTATTTTTTCTTGATTTTCCAGTGAAAACACACAAAAAATCCATTGAAACATTCTTTTTTCTCAAGGTAACTCAAATATCAGCTTATCTACCGTTACAAATTCATAACCCTGTGCCTGCAGCCGGTCAATAATCTCAAAGGCTGCCAGCATACTGCTGTCATAACCGTCATGTAATAAAATAATATCACCATCTTTGACATCCGTCATTACTTTATTGACGACTTTTTCCTTATTCTGTACCTCCCAGTCCCTTGGGTCTACATCCCAGAGCACCTCTATCATATTCATCTGACAGTCCAGATTCTTCTGGGTGCTTCCGAAAGGAGAACGCAAAAACTGCGGATATTCCCCGGTAATCTGATAAATGGCATCATTGGTCTTTCGAATCTGCTCACAGGCATCTTTCTTCGATAAGATGCCAAGGTTCACATGGGTATAGGAATGATTTCCTATGATATGCCCATCATCCTGAATTTTCTTTATCAAATCCGGATATGCCTCTGCTTTCTCTCCGATCACAAAAAAGGTTGCTTTGACATTGCGCTCCTTCAGCCCTTCCAGTAAATCTTTCGTACAATCCGGGCTTGGTCCATCGTCAAATGTCAATGCAACCTCTTTTATTCCACTTGTTTTCTTTATATTCATGCTCTCTGCATTTACCAGATAATTGACACGGATCCGACAGGCTCCGGCGGCAATTACCAATACCGCCAGTGCCAGATTCATCCATATCAATGCTTTTCGGATTCGACTCATTTTACACCGTTACTTTTCTGCTCTCCTGACAATATATGCAGCAACTGCATTTCTTATTATGTCAGGCTTGAACCATTTCAGGCGGTCGCCGGTTTTGCGCTGGCAGTCAGTTCTCCATCGGTAAGGTCGATAAGAATGGTATCTCCCTCTCTGACTTTATCTGCAAGAATCAATTTTGCTGCCAATGTCTCCACATATTTCTGCAGGAAACGTTTCAGCGGTCTTGCACCATATACCGGGTCATAACCTTTCTCGGTAATATAATCCTCGGCAGCCTTGGTCAGTTCCACTTTCAGTTCACGGTCTGCAAGACGTTTATTCAGATCTTCCATCAGTAACTTGATAATGTTGCCGATGTTGTCTTTGGTCAGCGGCTTGAACATAATGATTTCATCCAGACGGTTTAAAAATTCCGGCCGGAAGTTACCCTTCAGTTCTTCCATGACAGCTTCTTCTGCTTCCGGACGAATCTCACCATTTTCGTCAATGCCCTCCAACAGATGCATGGAGCCTAAGTTAGAAGTCATGATAATAATGGTATTCTTAAAGTCTACGGTACGTCCCTGAGAATCGGTAATTCGTCCGTCATCCAGTACCTGAAGCAGTACATTAAAGACATCCGGATGTGCTTTTTCCACCTCATCAAAGAGGACTACGGAATACGGTTTCCGGCGGACTGCCTCCGTCAGCTGACCACCTTCATCATAGCCTACATATCCAGGAGGTGCTCCAATCAGACGGGAAACGGAATATTTCTCCATATACTCGCTCATATCGAGACGGACCATATTGGATTCATCATCGAAAAGGCAGCTTGCTAATGCTTTGGCAAGCTCTGTCTTACCTACACCGGTTGGTCCTAAGAACAGGAAAGAACCGATTGGCTTGCTCGGGTCTTTGATTCCGGCTTTGGAACGGATGATTGCTTCGGTTACCTTGGTAACGCCCTCGTCCTGTCCAATGACACGTTTATGCAGTTCTTCATCAAGGTGCAGTGTCTTATTTCGTTCGCTCTCAGTCAGTTTTGCTACCGGGATTCCGGTCCAGCGGGAGATAATCTTTGCGATTTCTTCTTCGCTGACACTTTCATGTACCAGTGATAAATCTTCACCTTTGACTTTCTCTTCTTCAATTTCCAACTGCTGCTGTAACTGCGGCAGCTTACCATATTTTAATTCTGCCGCTTTATTTAAATCATAGCTCTGCTCTGCCTGCTGGATTTCATTTTTCAGGCTTTCCAAATCCTCACGCAGCTTCTGGACTTTCTCTACGGATTTCTTTTCATTGTCCCACTGTGCCTTCTTATTCTGGAACTCACTCCGAAGCTCTGCTAACTCTTTCTGTAAGTCTGCCAGACGCTCCTGGCTCAGACGGTCATCCTCTTTTTTCAATGCAGTCTCTTCAATCTCTAACTGCATGACACGACGATTCAGTTCGTCTAACTCGGTCGGCATGGAATCAAGCTCTGTCTTAATCAGTGCACAGGCTTCATCCACCAGGTCAATTGCCTTATCCGGTAAGAACCGGTCTGAGATATAACGGTTCGAAAGCACTGCTGCGGAAACCAGTGCACTGTCGGTAATCTTTACTCCATGGAATACTTCATACCTCTCCTTTAATCCACGCAGGATAGAAATAGTATCTTCTACCGTTGGTTCGTCTACCATAACCGGCTGGAATCTTCGTTCCAATGCGGCATCCTTTTCAATGTATTCCCGGTACTCATCCAATGTGGTAGCACCGATACAATGCAGTTCTCCACGGGCAAGCATTGGTTTTAAAAGCTGTCCGGCATCCATGGCTCCATCGGTTTTTCCTGCACCGACAATGGTATGCAGCTCATCGATAAAGAGGATAATCTGTCCTTCGGATTTCTTTACTTCATCCAATACTGCTTTCAGACGTTCCTCAAATTCACCACGGTATTTTGCTCCGGCTACCAATGCACCCATATCCAGTGCAAAGAGCTTCTTATCCTTTAATCCTTCCGGAACATCACCACGTACAATCCGTTGTGCCAGTCCCTCTACAACTGCGGTTTTACCTACACCGGGTTCGCCAATCAGTACCGGATTGTTTTTCGTCTTACGGGACAAAATTCGCACTACATTCCGGATTTCTGCATCTCGTCCGATGACCGGATCCAGCTTCTGGTCTCTCGCCCTCTCTACCATATCATAACCATATTTATTTAAGGTATCATAAGTAGCTTCCGGATTATCGGAGGTCACACGCTGGTTGCCACGCACCGTAGACAGTGCCTGCAGGAAACGGTCTCTTGTAATACCATATTCCTTAAAAATTTCCTTTAATGCAGGATTCGGATATCTTAATAAGGATAAAAACAGATGCTCTACAGAGACATAATCATCTCCCATCTGCTTTGCCTCATCCTCTGCACTAATCAATACCTTATTCAATGCCTGACCGACATAAACCTGTCCGCCGGACACCTTGGTTCTTGCTTCCAGATGGCGGATTGCATTGTCTACAAAATGCTCCTTCTGGATTTCCATTTTCTCAATCAGTTTTAAAATCAGTCCATCTTCCTGCTGCAGTAATGCCACTAAAAGATGTTCCTGCTCGATTTCCTGATTGCCATATTCATATGCTAATTTTTCGCAATCCTGGATTGCTTCCATTGACTTCTGTGTAAATTTCTGAATGTTCATATCTTTCACCTCATTTCCCACTGTGCTATGAACGAATTCCTTTTATTTCTGTTTCCAAGCATAAATATAGCACGCATTATTAGCACTGTCAAGAGATGAGTGCTAAAATTTTCAGACAATTTTTGTTAATTTCTATTTTTCTTCTGTTCAATCCATCTTATCAGTTCATCCACGTCTTCCATTGTCGTTGCCCAACTGGTTGCAAAACGAATTACCGTGTGAGTCTCATCCTTTTTCTCCCAGAAGCTGAATTCAACTTTTTGCGCAAGCTTTTCCATAAATGCATTGTCTACCACACAAAATACCTGATTGGTGGGAGCATCCAGATAAAGCTCAATTCCATTTTCCTTTAAGCCTTCCCGAATCTTATCTGCCGCTGCAATTGCCGGCTCTCCGATATGCTCATACAAATCATTTTCAAATAAGACATCAAACTGGATGCCAAGTATCCGTCCCTTAGCAAGCAGTGCTCCATGCTGTTTTACAATGGTAAAGAAATGCGGAATAAGTCCTGGCTTCGGAAATACCACTGCCTCTCCAAACAATGCACCGCATTTTGTTCCTCCGATATAAAAGGCATCACAGCATGCTGCAATATCTTCTAATGTCACATCATTCGCCGGGCATGCCAGTGCATAAGCCAGTCTTGCTCCATCTAAATAAAGTGGAATACCATTGCTGCGGCATACTTTACTTAATGCTCCTAATTCCTGCCGGTTATATAAGGTTCCATATTCTGTCGGCTGGGAAATGTATACCATTCCCGGCATCACCATATGATCACGGTTGCCATCCTCTTTAAATGTATTTAAGACTTCTTCTACCTTTTCTGCGCTGATTTTTCCGTCTGTCTGCGGAATCGTCAACACTTTATGTCCACCCGCTTCAATAGCTCCTGCCTCATGGGAACTGACATGTCCGGTCTCTGCCGCAACCACTCCCTGATAGGATGCTAACAGGGCACCAATTACCGTGGCATTGGTCTGCGTTCCTCCCACCAGAAAATGCACCTCTGCCTCCGGTGCATTGCAGGCCTTCCGAATCTTTTCCCTTGCAGTTTCCAAATATTCATCCAGTCCGTATCCGGCACTTTTTATCAGATTTGTCTCCGCTAACTTTTTTAGAATTTCCGGATGAGCTCCTTCCATATAATCACTTGCAAACGCTAACTGTGCTGCCATTTTTCTTTTCCTCTCTCTATTTCTATACTGACATAGATTCTTCTTCTATGATTTTTCCTACTTCCTCCGGTTTAATTTCCACAATCTCTGCTATCTGTTCTAAGGTATAGCCCTTCCTGTGCATATTGGTAATTACTTTTTTATTTGTTTCTCTTAATGTCTTTTCTGCAGCCTTTTCTGCTGCTCTTTCTTCTATTCCTTCACTCAGATTACACATCAGGTTCACTTCCTCTCTCAATTCTTCACTTACCGGAATCTGATATTCCAGTTCTATCATATTTAATTTTTCTTCTGCTTCTATTTCATTTGACAAAAGTGTGCTTATCAGCCGATGCAGCTCATAGCGTTTCTCTCTTTTGGGAACTTCATTTGTTACACCAAGCAATACAATATTCAAAAGGTCTATATTTCCTTCCCAGTCATATTCATTTACGATATCTTCTTTCATCAGATGAATATAACTCAGCGAATTCATATCCATATTCATGCAAATCCAGATACTAAATACCCGTTTTATGTCATCATAATCCGAATGCCAAAAATCACGTTCCTTTTGGGATGAAATAAGCCTGCTTACATAGAATATCGCCCGGTTCAATATTTTATATGTAACAGGTTTGTTCTTCTGAGCTTCAATATTTACTATAATTTGAGAAATTCCATCTCTCATGCGCACATAAAAAACAATATCAAACCTGACCGTTCCTTCATTTATTTCTGCATTTTCTGAATTAAATCCGCCAATATGTCCTGCCATATCGCTTGCATTTGTAAGTCCCGGTTCTATGGGCACAACACCAACCTGTGGTTCTCCTTCAATATACGGTATCACATCCTTGGGATTCATACCTTTAAATTCATCCACAGTATTCACCAAAATATGCGCCAGAATACTTTTTTGTCCTAAGAGTCTTTTGGCACATTCATCATATTGTGCCCGATTTCTTGCAGCTTTTACTGCATTTGTAATTTCGCTGTTCAGATTAATAGCCTCCTTTGTTTCCGATTCCTCTCTCAAACCCTTCACAAAGTATGCTCTATTGAATATCAATCCAATTTCATTATACGGTTCCATCCTATCAGACGCAAATAAATTTTTCATAAAGAACTCCCGGAACATCGTTTTTCCGATGCTCCGGGAGTCTGTTATCTTTTTCTTCTATCATATATTTTCCAAGCTTCTGATTACATCAGTTTACGGAATAAAGCTTTCAAATCCTCTACATTTGTATCCTTTGGATTGCCCGGTGCACAGGCATCAGCAAAAGCGGATTCTGCAAGGAATTCTAAGTCTTCTTCCTTTAATGCCTCTAATTTTGTTGGAATTCCAACATCTACAGATAACTGCTGTACCGCATCAATGGCTGCCTTTCTGTATTCTTCTACAGACATATCATCAACGCCTTTTACACCCATTGCTCTTGCAATCTCACGATATTTCTCACCAGTGCATTCTGCGTTGTATTCCATTACGATTGGAAGCATCATTGCACAGGCAACTCCATGTGGAGTATCATATACAGCACCTAATGTATGTGCCATGGAATGTGCAATTCCAAGTCCTACATTAGAAAATCCCATTCCTGCAATATACTGTCCTAATGCCATTCCTTCACGGCCTTCTTTTTCATTGGCAACTGCACTTCTTAAAGATCTGCTGATAATTTCAATCGCTTTCAAATGGAACATATCAGTCATTTCCCATGCAGCCTTTGTAGTATATCCTTCAATGGCATGTGTCAGTGCATCCATTCCGGTGGAAGCAGTCAGTCCCTTTGGCATAGATGACATCATCTCCGGGTCAATTACTGCGATAACCGGCATATCATGCGGGTCTACACATACAAATTTTCTCTTACGCTCTACATCTGTAATTACATAGTTAATGGTAACTTCTGCTGCAGTTCCGGCTGTTGTCGGTACAGCAATAATCGGAACACAAGGCTTCTTTGTCGGAGCTACACCCTCTAAGCTTCTGACATCCTCAAATTCCGGATTTGCAATAATGATACCAATTGCTTTTGATGTATCCATAGATGAACCACCACCAATTGCAATGATATAATCTGCTTTTGATGCTTTAAATGCTTCCACACCATGCTGTACGTTCTGAATGGTAGGATTTGCCTTAATATCTGAATAGATTTCATAAGCAAGTCCTGCTTCATCCAATACATCGGTTACTTTGGATGTTACACCAAACTTAATCAGATCCGGGTCGGAACAGACAAATGCTTTCTTAAATGCTCTTGCCTTTGCCTCGTTTGCGATTTCTTTAATTGCTCCTGCACCATGGTAGGAAGTCTCATTTAACATAATTCTGTTTGCCATTTTATCTTCTCCTTTGTCCTTTATTGATACCTCTATTTTACCAATGAAAAAGACAAATAAAAAGTTACAAAAAGGCAACTCTGTCACTTGATTTTTCAATATCTGTCATAGGCAAATTCCACTCTCAATCATCATCCGTCACCACTATATCATCTGCAATTTTTCAAATACCGCTTTCAGTTCCGCCGGCACCGCTTCCGTCAGTGCCTTTGCCAGTTCCCTCGGTGTAGTCTTCTTTCTTCCAAGCACCCACTGAATTGTCATATAAACTGAACCCTGGCAATACATTTCCAGAAGGAAATGAAGATGCTCCGATAATTTCTGTCCTGATTTCTTTTCTATTTTATCCGTATAAAACCGGGTAATCAGTTCAAAATCATGGTCTCTTAAGCAGTTCTGGCTGTCTGATTTAAATGCAGCCCGGAAAAATAATTTTTCCTGCTCAATATATTCAAATTTCTTTACCAGCCCCTCATATACCGTCTTCCCCTCTCCCATATGTTCAAAGGATTCTGCTAAAATTTTGTCAAAATACCAGTTTATCAGATCATATTTATCCTGAAAATGACGGTAAAATGTCTGTCTTGTCGTTCCGCTCAGTTCCACAATCTGCCGGACTGTAATCCGTTCTATCGGCATCTTCGCCATACACTGCTTCATGGCATCTGCCAGCCGGTATTTCATCTGTTCTGTTTTCTGAACATTCTGCTCCATGCCTTCTCCTCCACTTACTCTGCCAATCTACTATCGTCAGCATAGCACCAACCTGTGAAAAAGGCAACCTGACCATTTTCGCCTATAAAGTTTTCCTGCGTTTCCAACGCCAGATTACAATAGAAAGGAGAACTGCCACATAATCCGTCAATGCCTGTCCGTAGATAACACCGTGCAGACCGAGCAATGCATTCAAGCCGTAAAGCACCGGAATCAAAAGTACGCCCTGTCTCAATATAGAAAGAATCGTTGCCGGAAGTGCATTTCCGGTAGACTGCATACAGTTCATATTCATAAATAAAATGCCAATGACCGGACCGGAAATCATATAAGCAATCAGCATTTCCACACCATAATTTATGACCTCTGTATCAGAAATAAACAGGCGGATAATCGGCTCCCGGAAAAAGAAAAACAGTGCTGTCGCCAATACACCTACAATCAGACAGCATTTCTTCGTATAACGTTCCACTGCAATAAAACGCTCCCTGTTCCCTGCACCGTAACTATAGCCTAATAACGGTTGTACTCCATTTGCCAGTCCCATCTGTAAAAATGTGATAAACATATTTGCCTTAAATACAATTCCAATAGCCGCTACCGGTGCATTTCCATATGCCACCAGAATCTGGTTTAAAATAATCGTAGAAATGCTCATCAATGCAGAAAAAATAGCTGTTGGAAGTCCTGCCGAGCATACCTGGGACAGAATTCTGTCCCCACATTTAAAATACCGGAATGCCATAGACATGTTCCTGCTCTTTCTACAGAAATACCAAAGATAATATACACTCGCCATTATATTTCCAATAGTCGTTGCAATGGCTGCGCCTGCTGCACCCATACCAAATCCACTGATAAATATCGGGTCTAAAATAATATTGGCCACGGTTCCTATCATACTTCCTGTCATAGCTTCCCGGCTGGCTCCGTCCGCACGCACAACAAAGCTTGCTGCCGCAGACCAGATAATAAACGGTGCGCCATAAGAAATGTATGTTGTGTATCCTTTCGCCAGTTCATAAGTATCTGCATCTGCTCCAAACAATTGTAAAACCGGCTGCATTCCAACCAGTAAAATTACAGCAAAAACAATTCCCACGATAAGTGATGCATAGGTAATAAAAGAAGAAACCTGCTTTACTCTTTTTTCCTTCTTTTCGCCCAATGCCATAGATGCCGCCGCGCTTCCGCCCATACCAAACATATTGGCAAATGCCATAAATAATATAAAAATCGGATTCGTCTGACTGACCGCCGCCACCTGCAACGGATCCCCTGTCTGCCCTACGAAAAACGTATCCGCCATATTATAAACGACAGTAACCAGACTGCTGATGACACTTGGAATTGCCATCTTTGCTACTGCCTTCGACACCTTCATGCTGCCCATCAATTCATTTTCGTCCATTGTAACCCTTCCTTTCTGCCGGTAAAATCTGCTTTCCAAAGCCACTCATCGACCTCTTGTAACTTTAAATTTCTCATTCCAGATTCCGAAGCATCTTCTCTGCAATTCTTAAAAATTCTTTTCTTTCTTCTTCCGTAATTCCCTGTAATAAAAGTTCTTCCGATTCCGTAATTTCCTTTCGCAGAATATGTTCAATCTTCCGCGCCTGTTCTGTAAAAACAATCTTCTTATATCTTCCATCCTCTGATTCCGGCACCCGGCAGATTAGTTCTGCCTGCTCAAGATTCTTTAAAGTCTCTGTTGCAGTAGACGGACGCAAGCCAAATTCTTCCTCAATCTCTTTCTGGTATACCGGATGGTTTTCTGATTCCACCAAAATATAATTTAAAATGTTACCCTTTGCTCCGCTGATTCCGATAGATTCCTGTATTTTCTTAGAACGTCTGCGGAGCCGGTTGGATATTTTATTAATTACCTTTCCTGTTTCCATGGCAAATCTGTTCCTTTCTTTAAACTTATTACTATTTCTAATTAGTTCGGTTCCTAAGTATTTTAGTCAGATTTTATTCCATTGTCAACTTTCTATTTTATCTACTCTATTTCTTCATGCATAATATTCCTTTTCCCGGCTCATGCTAATGCCGATATCTAAACTTTTCTTAGACGATTATGAAAAAGAACGTAAGAATTTATTTCCAAAATTTTAAATATAGAAGGGCATTGGAAGTAATTTGTGCTGAAATGCCCTTCTATAGTAAAAATTTTGAAAGAAAAATATATCTTTTCGCAATCGTCCAAAAAATTTTCTATAAAAGGAGATTATCGTATGGGAAATAACATGGATTTAAATTATGAAATGTTCTGCTATCAGTGTGAACAGACAGCCGGTGGCAAAGGCTGTACAAAGCTTGGCGTATGCGGAAAGACACCGGAAATTGCCAACCTGCAGGATTTACTTATTTTTCAGATAAAGGGAATCAGCTGCTACGGAAAAGTGCTGGTGGAGCAGGGACAACATATGGACAAATCGATTGTAAGCTTTATTGAAAATGTACTTTTTACGACACTTACCAATGTAAATTTTGATGCAGATGTACATGTGGCACTGCTCCGGCAATCACAGCAAATCAAAGAAGAGCTTCACAATTTGGTAGGTGAAATTTCGAATTCCACACTCCATGCCACCTATCATCTGCCGGATTCAAAAACGGATATGTTAAAGGATGCTCCTATGGCGGGCATTATGTATGACAAATCCTTAGACCCAGACATCCGCTCCCTCCGTCAAACTATTCTCTACGGTTTAAAAGGTATCAGTGCCTATGGTCATCAGGCAAGAGAATTAGGTTACTTCAGTGATGAAGTGGATGACTTTTATATACTGACATTAGAAGCCATTACCGATGACCGGCTGACTGTCGAAGACCTGATCCGTCTGACCATGCGTACTGGTGAAATGGCTATTGAAGTCATGAAAAAACTGGACGATGCCAATACCACTATTTATGGCAATCCTTCCCCGCATAAGGTAAATGTTACTATTAAAAAAGGGCCATTTATCATTGTCTCCGGCCACGACTTAAAGGATTTGGAAATGCTGTTGAAGCAGACGGAAGGCACCGGCATCAACATCTATACCCATGGTGAAATGCTGCCCTGCCACGGTTATGATGGACTGAAAAAATATTCTCATCTTGTAGGTAACTTCGGTGGAGCCTGGCAGGATCAGCAGAAACAGTTTGACAACATTCCCGGCTGTATCCTGATGACCACCAACTGCCTGATGCGCCCGAGAGATTCCTACAAAGACAGGATTTACAGCACGAATGTAGTAGGCTGGGATGGTGTGAAACATGTCGGTCGGAAAGAAAATGGAGACAAAGATTTCAGTGAAATCATAAAACAGGCAATTGAACTTGGCGGTTTCCAGGAAGACCAGCCGGCAAAAGAGATTCTGGTAGGTTTCGGACACCACGCTGCCTTAAGCTATGCCCCACAGCTTGTGGAAGCTGTTAAAAGCGGACAAATCCGCCATTTCTTCCTTATCGGCGGCTGTGACGGTGCCCGTCCGGGTCGAAATTACTACACTGACTTTGCCCAAATGGTTCCATCTGACTGTATGATTCTAACGCTTGCCTGCGGAAAATACCGTTTTAATAAACTAGATTTTGGTGAAGTAGCCGGACTGCCACGTCTTTTGGATGTGGGACAATGTAATGATGTCTACTCTGCCATCCGCATTGCTACTGCGCTTGCAGATGCTTTTGAAACGGACGTAAACGGACTTCCACTGTCACTGATTATATCCTGGTATGAACAGAAAGCGGTTGCTGACCTGCTTGCCCTTTTAAGCCTTGGCATTCATGATATTTATTTAGGTCCAACGCTTCCTGCCTTCATCAGTCCAAATGTGCTGCAGTATCTTACCGATACCTTCCACATAAAGCCAATCAGCAATGCTTCCGATGATATCAAAACCTGCCTGAAACAAAGCCTATAAATAATAAACCTCCTTACCAGTTTTCTGGTAAAGAGGTTTTTATTTATGCAAAATCTATTTTCCTGTCTGATTTGCAATGCAGACGCAATACCATTTATCATCTGTCTGACTGACATCATGATTACAGTTGATAATCGGATGATTCAGGTCATTTGGTGGAATGTAACGCACCACACCGATTCTTCCATCGGACATCTGTACCTTTACATCCCGGTAATTTGCCACCATATTTTTCACAAATAAGTCTACCAGGCGTTCATCCAGTCCCGGAAATTCGCCCTTTTTAAATTTCTCCAGCACATCAAAAGGAATCATGGATTCCTTATAACTTCTCTGGGAAATCATGGCATCATACACATCGGAAATGGCGGTAATCCTTGCCAGCAGAGAAATCTCATCTCCTGCAATCTGATCCGGATAACCCTTTCCATCCAGCCGCTCATGATGATGTCTTGCCGCTAACCGGATATCTTCATCTACATTATCCCAAAGCAGCTCATATGAATAAACGGGATGAGCTTTTATGATTTCAAATTCTTCTTCCGTAAGTCTTCTCGGTGCATTTAAGATTTCTTCCGGTACCTTCGTCTTTCCGATATCGTGCACTAATCCGGCGCATACCAGCTTTTTAATCATCGGTTCCGGAAGCTTCAGCCACTGCCCGATAACACCATTGGTAAATGCTACGTTCAGGGAATGGCGCTGCAAATTCTCATCCATCTCTCTCGGTGCATCAATACACTGAAATATTTTAGGGAAACCCAATACCTTAATCTTAGTAAAAATATCCTTTGTAACAGTCTCCGTTGCTTCCATATTAATTTCGGAAGCATTTCTGGTTACAGAAAAAATACTGTCTACATCGTTTTTTAATGCTGTATAGCCGACTGCTTCTTCGTATACTCTCTGCAATGCAGCTCTTGGTGCTTTTCCACTGTTGAGAATTTCCTGATAAGTTTCCTCACTGGTTGTAATATATCCACCACGTTCAAACTTGGAAAGTTTATCTAACCGGTCCTGTGTCAGGACTTCGCCCCGTTTTAAAAGCAGCACCGAACCTCTGTCATTATAAATATCTCCGGAAAGTTCCATGCCTTCCCATAAAAAATCAATTGGAATTTTTCTAAGTCTCATTCTGTCACTCCGCCCTTATATATTCCTGTCACGAATCATCATGCAGCCATACTCTTCTGTCTTAAGATTTGCATTCTGTATCCGGACAATCCGATATGTCTTCTGTAACATTGTATCTCCAAGTTTCACACAAATCCGCAGTTCCGTTCCAACTGTCCCGCTTCCTGCCATTGTCTGAATCAGAATTCCATTTCCACTGATATTACAGGTTTCCATTTCAATTGGCTTCTGCAATTCAATTAATGTTCCATCCACAATAACAGATTCTATATATCCCTTTTCTTTTAAGGGATAACGGGCATGCTTCCGCTTCTCACCATTCTTACTCCTGCCCAGCTCGATTTCTACTTCATTGGCAATTATAACCTTCCGAAGATTACCGGTAGCTTCTACCAGGCTCCCATTCGGTCCAAATATGATAACCGTCACCGCATGCTCCATCCGGTTGTCAAGGCTTCCTGCACTAACCTTTACTACTTTACGGATCGGATCATAAGATTTGATTCTTGTATCTAATACCATCTTCCCGCCGGCAATTTCCTTTACAATAATCCGGCAGCCATTTAACTCCATCATTCCTGCCATAATTTGCATTTCTCCCTGATACTGTTGCTCACCTATTATCCATATCTCATTTCTGTTTGATATATTTTATCACGCCTATCCCGGTTTGAAAATATTTTTACCAAAAATAATAGTATAAAACCAGTTGCACAATCAGTATAAATGGCATTCCTATTACAAAGTACCAATGTTTTGTCTTATGACGGAACAGATACATACCTGCCCATGTCCCAATGCTTCCTCCCAGTATGCTTACCAGAAATAATGTTTTTTCTGGAATACGCCATTTATGACAGATGGCTCTGCGTTTATCTATTCCCATGACGGATAGCCCAACAATATTTGCAATTATTGCATATGCAATTGCTATTTTCTGAATTATATTCATTCTTTTCTCCTTTTTCAAACATTAATTTTCGGTGATTGCGTAGGAAGAAGATTTTCAAGATAAAATAAATTTTGTGATATTCGATGCATATTTGATTTTCAGATGATGAAATGCCACTGTTCTAAGTAGTCCATTTTTCTTTTTCTGATAAAAACAGTCTTTTCCATGTTTAACAGAATAGTGATACCGTTCGTCAAAGTACGGATGCCTGATAAGGGCTGTTAGGGGCGCTGGGAATTTCGTCTGGCAACAGGCAACGCTGGTACATGGATGTACCAGCGAGGCACAACTGAACATGGATGTGAATTTGTGCCGGTTGCCAGATGAAAATAGAATTATGCCGAAATTTCCAGTGCCCCTTGCAGGCTTTATGTGGCATCCGCTCTTGACGGACGGTACTACTATTCTGTCAAAGCAAGTGAAAAGACAGTTTATAATCAAGAAAAATGGACCACTAAGAACAGTTGGTATTTCACATCCCAAAAAATCAAATATACATCGAATTCCACAAAACATTTTATTCCAAAATTCTCTTCTCCCTACCGCAATCACCAAATACTAATCTTTAAACTGCACATAAATGTAAAAATCCCCTCTTCCAAATCAGAAGAGGGGAAATCATTTCTGTTACTTATGCATTCTTCTTTGCAAAGCGTGTTTTGAATACAAACCACAGCTCTGTTGCAATACAGATAGAAGAATAAGTTCCGCTCACAATACCTACCATAAGAGGAAGTGAGAAATCTTTAATGGATGCAACTCCAAGGATATAAAGCAGGAATACCATTACAAAGGTTGTAATTGAAGTATTTAAGCTTCGTGAAATTGTCTGGGAAATGGAGCGGTCAGCTATTTCGGTTAAGCTTTCCTTATCCACATTTCTTACCAGATGCATATTCTCACGGATTCGGTCAAAGATAACGATGGTATCATTGATGGAATATCCGATGATTGTCAGCATTACTGCAATAAATGTGCTTCCTACAGACAGCCGCAACAGAGAGTAACAGGTTAAAATAACCAGTACATCATGAATCAGTGCTAAAATAGCAGAGGTTGCAAAACGAATGTCTTTAAACCGGAACCAGATATAAACCAGCATACAGATTGTTGCAATTACTACTGCCCAGACTGCATCTTTTGTCATTTCACCACTGATAGTGGAACTGATATTGGTAGAGGAAACAGTTGAAGTATCTACACCAAGATTTTCTTCTAATGTAGTATTTAACTGCTCTCTTTCGTCCAAATCAAGGCTTCTGGTCTTAAATACAACCTGTGTACTTCCTTCTACCTTCTGAGCCTGTACACTGGAATCTCCAGTCACATCCTCAATCAGAGGAATTACTTCAGAATCTAATTCTGCAAGAGTATAATCTTTGCCCATATCTACGGTTGTAGATGTACCACCGACAAATTCAAGGCTTAAGTTCAATGCGCCCTTGCCATTGGCTTTGTTTACGCCCATTCCCACAAATCCGGCAATGATAATTACTGCTGAAATAATAAAGAATACGTGGCGTTTTGCAATAAAATGCATTGGACGGCGGTCTTTCTGTCTTCCATAGAATTTTGCATCACGGAAACCAATTACATACAGTCCATGTAATACCAGTCTTGTTACAACTAATGCGGTAAACATAGATAAAACGATACCGATTGCCAGTGTATAAGCAAATCCTTTTACGAAACCGCTTCCCTTAAATGCCAGCACTGCTGCAGCAATCAGGGTGGTGATATTTCCGTCTAAAATTGCAGATAACGCTTTCTGGAATCCGGTCTTAATCGCTGTCGAAACAGTCTTGCCGGATGCAATTTCTTCCCTGATACGGGCGAAGATAATAACATTTGCATCTACCGCCATACCAATGGAAAGGATGATACCTGCGATACCCGGAAGGGTAAGTGTAATTTCAAAAAGATAAATAACTGCAACTACCATTGTAGTATAAATTCCAAGTGCTATAGTTGCTGCCACACCTGAAATCCAGTAGTAAGCAATCATGAATACCGCAATCAGGGCAAGACCGATTGCTGCTGCCTTTAATGCCGTTGAAATTGCTTCTGTACCAAGCTGTGCTGCTACTATCTGGGACTGTAACTCAGATAACTCTAAGGAAAGAGAACCGATACGGATGTTAGAAGCTAAAGTCTCTGCTTCTTCATAGGAACTCATTCCATCGATTACTGCGCTTCCGCCGGTAATTGCTTCTTTTACACGAGGAGTACTGATTGCCTCATCATCATATACAATTGGGCAGACCTTTCCAACATTGGCAGTGGTTGCATCTGCAAATTTCTGTGCGCCTTCATCCGTAAGTGTAAGCTGGACCACATACTGCTTGTTGCCAAGGTTGTCCTGCTGTGTTGCAGCCTGTGCATCCTTTACATCATTACCGGTCATGTAAACATTTCCGTCCGGATCCCGGAACTCTAAGGAACCCGGTTTTCCAAGTTCGTCCAAAATCTTGTTGGCATCCTTTACTCCTGGAATTTCAACGGTGATACGGTCATCACCTTCCTGATATACAGATGCTTCTGTACTGTAGCCTTCCACACGCTTCTGAAGCTTGTAAATAGTATCCTTCATCTGCTCGGAAGTCGGATTCTCAGATTCTACCTGATATGTGATGCTGACACCACCTGCCAAGTCCAATCCAAGCTTAATGTTCTTATCTTCACCTTTTCCGGTTGAAGATAAGATGATAGACGCATAATACGACAGTCCTGCTAAAACCAAGAGAACTGCAAGTAATATGGCTACGCCCTTACTTTTCTTCATTTTCTTCTTCCTTTCTCCTGACTTAAATTTCCGCCTCTGCGGCTTTTATCATAATTGCGCATTCCACACGTTTCTTCTGTAATGCACAACCAATGTCATAGGTATTATGAATATCACCATGGAAATTATAAGAGTTCGCTGCACATCCACCGCTACAGTAGAATCTTGCAAAACACTCTCTGCATTTTTCCTTGGAATAAACATTACAGCTCTTAAAGGAATCCCGGATATCGGTACGTTTTAAGCCTTCAAAAACATTTCCCATCAGGAAATCTTCATTTCCAACAAACTGATGACATGGATATAAGTCTCCCCAAGGTGTTACTGCCAGATACTCGGTTCCGGAACCACATCCGGAAAGTCTCTTGGCAACACAAGGACCACCCTCCAAATCAATCATAAAATGGAAGAAGTTGAATGCTTTTCCTTCTTTTTTCCGTTTTACCATCTCTTTTGCCAGTGCATCATATTCTGCAAAAAGCTGTGGCAGGTCTTCCTCACGGATGGCATAATCATCTGTCTCCTGTGCCACAACCGGCTCTACGGAAATCTGCTTAAACCCAAGGTCTGCCAGATGCAGTACATCCTTGGAAAAATCTAAATTATGATGGGTATAGGTTCCACGCACGTAGTAGCGTTCCTGATTTCTGCTGTCTGCAAATTTCTGGAATTTCGGAACAATCACATCATAGCTTCCCTGGCCACCACGGAACGGACGCATATAATCATTGACTTCTTTTCTTCCGTCAATACTTAATACAACATTGTCCATCTCTTTATTGGCAAACTCCATAATATCGTCATTTAAAAGAACGCCATTTGTGGTCAGTGTAAACCGGAAATTCTTATTATGTATTTTCTCCTGCTCTCTTCCGTATGCTACTAAATCTTTTACCACCTGGAAGTTTAAGGTAGGTTCTCCACCGAAGAAGTCCACCTCTAAGTTCCGACGGTTGCCGGAATTGGCAATCAGGAAATCCAATGCAGCTTTTCCTACTTCATAGGTCATTAACGCACGTCTGCCGTGATATTCTCCCTCTTCTGCAAAACAGTATCTGCAGGCAAGGTTACAATCATGGGCAATATGCAGACACAGTGCTTTTACTACAGTAGGACGCTTTGTTACATCACCGATGTATTCTTCATAATCATCCGGTGTGAACAAATCTCCGTTCTTCTGCAATTCCTCTATCTCTTCAATTGCTTCTTTTATCTCCGCCTCATCATAGGTCTTATTCAGTCTCTGTATGATTTCTTCACGGCTTGTCTCTTCCCACAATGCAATGACATCATAGGTTAAGTCATCCACAATATGGATGGCGCCGCTGTTTACATCCAGGACAATATTATAGCCGTTGTTTTTATACTGGTGAACCACTACAATATTTCCTCACTTTCTTACAACATTATAACGACCGTCCGCGCAGGCGTACGGTCGTTTCGTTCGTTCTCAATCTGAACTTCTGGTAATTATTTGCAATGCTCGCAAGTCTGGTTTCCTACAGTACAGGAAGTCTTGCATGCTGACTGACAAGATGTCTGGCACTCGCCGCATCCGCCCTTCTTTACTGTATTCTGTAACTTTCTTGTATTCAGGGTCTTAATATGTTTCATCTCGTTATCTCCTTTCGAAAAAATACCTCTAGTTAGTATAACACATAGTCTTTCATAAGAAAAGCACTTTTTTTAACTGAGCATTCCTCCCACAGTTCCCGAAGCAGTGCATAAAATCAGTGTTGTAAGGATGTGCTGCATTCCGGAATCCAGTCCCTTTTTCAATATCAGCGACACAATGAGCAGCACTGCAAAATATAATAGCCCCATCACGGCTCCCCACAGATATTTCCGGCTCTTCTTAATCTTTCCAATGATGAAGCCGCCGACAAATCCCACTACAATATAGCTTATGATAATGCTGATATTTACCGCAGCTTCGCTTAATTCCATTTTATATAAGACTGCCGCCAGAATAAAAAGCAGTATTCCCGTCAGAATATACATGACCAGCAACACTTTGCCCATTGTCGTAAAAAGATTTCCTTTTCCTGCCACCTTCTCTTTTCCCATATATCCTCCATCCATCTTCGTACCTTACGCCTGCATCCGTAACTTATTTTTTATATCATGTTCCGGATACAGTTTCGCTTTGTACTATATATGAAAAAAAGATTTATATTATGTATAAAAATGTCTCCTGCCGCTTAACTTTCCAATCACGGATAAAAATACCAAAAATGTCGGAATATTTTTCCATCCTGATTTATCTTCTCTGTTTCCTGAAAGCCAAGTTTATGAAGCAGTCCCAACGATGCTTCATTCCCCGGCTCCACCAGACAGTCAATTCTTCGAAAATCAAGATTGCTTTTTGCCCACGCCATGATTGCCTGACAGACCTCATATGCATAACCCTGCCTCTGGTATTCCGGTGCAATGACATAACCCATCTCAATAATTTCTTCTTCTCCCAGCATGCGATAGTCGATTCCGGCTCTTCCAATCAGCCGGTGGGTACCTTTTTCCTTTGCCAGCCACATGCCATATCCATAGTAGCCATACATATTTTCAATATATGCTCTCTGGTACTCCTCCTCTTCCTGCCTTTCGTAAAGGGGCTCGATATAATCGGTGATTCCCTTCTTATTATATAAATCAAATAAATCGTCCATGTCATCTAACGTAATCTCTCTCAGATAGCACCGCTTTGTCTCTAATATCCGCCACGGCAGGTGATGCTTCCGCTGAAATGTCCGAAGTAAAAATTCTGTATCCACTTCTTCCAGTCCAAGAAGCAGCATATCCACATTGTTTAAAGGCATCTGTTTTGAGAAATCCGGTACTTCATAGCCAATGATGGTAAGCTGGTCTGAGTCAGAATCTGCATCCTTTTTCGCCCATGCCACTTCTTCCGGTTCTGTTGCAAGCAGAATGCATTCCTCCGGCTTTACATGATGTCCGCTCAGGAAAAATGTGATATCTTTTTCCATATCAGCATCTGTAAAAAGAAGTTCCACTTTTTTCTGCTCTGACAGTTCTTTTTGCAGGCGGCTTAATGCATGTTTCTCTTCTTCAGAAAGTTTTTCTTCTAATGTTTCTTTTCGTATGATACAGTTCCAGTTCCAGTTTACAGTATTCCAGTGACACATATTTCCTTCTCTCTTTCTTTACAAAAAAGCCTTTTTCCGCTATAGTAGAACTACATTCTGTTATGCAGGATGAATTCAATGAACAGAAATGAGGTATCTTACAATGGCTCAGAATCCTATTATTACATTTGAAATGGAAAACGGAGATATTATGAAAGCGGAATTATATCCGCAGGTTGCTCCTAACACAGTAAATAACTTTATCAGCCTTGTCAACAAGGGATTTTATGATGGACTTATCTTCCATCGTGTCATCAACGGTTTTATGATTCAGGGTGGTGACCCGGAAGGAACCGGAATGGGCGGTCCAGGATATGGTATCAAGGGTGAATTTGCACAGAACGGCTTTGCAAATGACTTAAAGCATTCTGCAGGCGTTCTTTCCATGGCTCGTTCCATGATGCCAAACTCTGCCGGCTCCCAGTTCTTTATCATGCATAAGGATGCTCCACACTTAGATGGTGCTTACGCTGCTTTCGGTAAAATCATTGAAGGCATGGATGTGGTAAATAAAATTGCAGAAGTTGCAACCGACTACAGCGACCGTCCAATGGAAGACCAGCGAATGAAAACCGTTACCGTAGAAACCTTTGGTGTTGATTACGACGAACCGGAAACCGTATAATGCCATCGCAACAGCCGTATCAGTGTATACACTGGCGCGGCTGTTGTTTTTTTGCAAAGCTTCTCTTTTTATTCTTTCAGTTTCCGGTAAAGCTTCTGTACAAACTGCACATCCTCTCTGGTAAGTTTCTTATGGCTATACGCTGCCACTTCAAGAATCTGAAGATAACGCTCCTTTTCTTCCATGCTCCAGCCCCCATAATTTAAAAGCTGTTCCCGGAATGTCCGGTCGGATTGTACTTTTGCATTTACAATGCCCTTCCGCCGTAAAATGCGATAAATCTGGTTCGAATTCCAACGGATGATACGCTTGTAACTATGTGTTCCCTTCTTCCGTTTTCCTTCTATCTCTCTTAAGTAATACCAGATACCTGCTGTAAGAAGCAGAATGATGATTACCACAACAATCAAAATGACCTTTAAACGGCTTCCCTTTTGATTCTGTTTTCCTGCCTTGCTGCCATCCTGCATGGAATTTTCTGTATTCCGGTTTTCCGTGCCCCGATTTTCCGTATCCGGGTTTTCTGTATCTGGGTTTTCTGTATCCTGACTTTCTGTATTCTGATTTTCCGTATTTTGCATTCCGCTGCCGGATAAATCCGACTGACTGTCATCTTTGGAACTGTCCTGATAATCACTTCGCTCCAGCGTAATTAGGTCTGCTGTTCTGCCATCATTCATCCGGATGGTAATGCTGTCACTTTCCTGCTGAATCTCCAGACGGTCAATGCCGGTTTTATTTCCCGGCGTCATTTCCACCGGCACCCAGCCAACACTGTCTATATAGATTTCCGTCCAGGCATGTGCCTGATTATCAAGAACCTCTGCCGTATAATTACCATCACTGTCCTTCTTAAACTTCGATGTACTTACAGCATAGCCGCTGACATACCGTGCCTTAATTCCCATCTGCCGCAGAAGCAGTGTTCCCGCACTGGCAAAATGCTGGCAGAAGCCTTCCTTCGTATCAAACAGAAAATGTTCTGTTACATCCTGTCCCCATGGCACATTGTCCAATTCCAGATTATAGTTACACTTCGCCAGTTCCCGTTTCACCAGATAGACTGCATAGATTTCCTTAAAGTTATAAATATTATCATAATAAGTACCATTCACAGTAAATCGGTTATCTACAAAATCCGAATAATCTCTTTCATACTCCGCTTCCAACTGATTTCCCAGTTCCCGGATTCTTGTGAGATTTTCCGGCACATACGTATACTTTTCCGTATACTTATTATATTTCTTTATAAATGCCCATTCGTCTTCCGGTAATTTGCTGTTAAACCCTGCCAAATCATACCGCCAGCTATTCATATTCTCTATAATTTCATTTACTTCCGATTCGCTCAGTGTCTCATTCCGGTCCACATAAGCACCATCTGCCAAATCTGCTGTAAACAAAGCATTCATATAAAGATGTGACATGCTGTTTCTTATGGTTCCGTCTACTTCCAGAACGTCATTGCCATTCCGGAGCACAGTACGGTCTCCATCCATAAGAACCCCGGCGGGCTGCCGTTCATCCTGATAATAGCTTGCCAACGTATAGTATGGCAGGTATGCATAGGGGTCTTTCTCATCAAAATACTGCACCCGGTAAATGGTATCCCAGTAATAGGTATAATAGCTCTGGGTATATGCCAGAATATTCTGTACCTGTTGTCCCGCGGTCTGTTCCTTAAGACTGCTGTCCACTTCCTGCATGGCAGTCACAAAATCACTGGAATCATAAGTCTTCCAGCTTCCATTTTTGTAATAATCGCCTACATAACCTCTTAAATATACCGTATCATCCGGTATCTGATAAGCAGTCACTTCCATAACCGGCTTGTCCTCAAATTCCGGTGCCATATTGCTGACCCGTCCCGGCTGATGGAAGGAGAAAATATCGTTACCAAAAGGAATTTCTGCCAAAAGATTGGCAGCTGTCATTGCCATTTCTGTTACCATATCCTGCGCAGTTTTTTCAATTTCACTTCTTCTTGCCACCATTTCTTTGGCTTTCGGTTCTGCCACTCTAAATACCAGCGAAGAAACAACTACCGCCACCACCAGAAAAAGGCATACTGCTTTCTGCCTTAGATATTCCAACTGCTTTAATTCCACCCGGCCGGCAGCCCGGTAACCAAAGCTTCCTGCCGCAGCCAGTGAGAAACAAATCAATGCCCTCTTTGATGGTGCATAGCCCACCGCAAAATCCAGCATTATAAGAAGTAGCGGTGGAATCAACACTCCAGCCAGCCGTTTTCTTACCACCAGAAAATAAATCTGCAGAATAGACAAGATAACTAACAGCCATGCTGTTACTGCTACCACCGGATTTAAATCAAGATACCGTTCAAATCCGGATACAATCTGCACATTATAGTACATATTGATTTTCTGCACTACCAGCCGGATCAGTCCTGCCAGCCCTGGGTAAAGCTCTTTCCGGCTAAGCACCAGTCCCACCAGCAGTTCTCCCACAGGCAGCAGCCACTTGTCCGCCTTCTTAAAATAGGAAAAAGAAACCGTCAATGCTGCCGCAGAAACAGAAACCCATATCAATGCAGGCTTTCCAAACCGGTTAGTCAGAAAGATGTCTCCAAATATAAAGAACATGGCAATCTCCCAAAGCACAGCCAGCAGGCTCTGCATTCCCACACGCATGACCTGCGGCGGCAATGCAATTTTTCCTGCCCGCCGTCCTTTCTGCGAATACCGTATGTTTCCAGTCTTTTTCATAACCGATGCATATGTTTTCTTCTTTTTTCTCATACTCTAATCTCCGCTTTTGCGAAATCTTCTATTTCCGTTCCTGCCACAATAAGTTTTCCTGCAAGGTTCATTTCTATCTTTGTAACTGCTGTCTCACCCCGGTATTTCTCCTGATATAAAAGTGCAATATCCATCTTTTCCCGGCTCTGAACTGCTCCATACAAAAGCAGAATAAAATAATATACCTTCTCTTCTGTATCTACCCTTACCCGGATAAGGTCATGTTCCTTTTCATCATACCATGCGATATAATGAGGGCACTGTTTTTCCACCAGTCCAAAAGAAATCGAAATTACCATTTCAAAAAAGTGGTTTCTCTGCTTCTCCGTCTCTTTCTGCCCTCCGCTGATGTCAAGCAGAATCACCACCGGACAGCCCATCGGCAGACTGTTTTCCCGAACCATCAGCTCATCTTCTTTTGCAGATAACTTCCAGTGGATATTCTGGATTTTATCTCCCGGCTGAAAGGAACGGATCTGAAATACCTCCGATACATCATCTCCTCCGGTTTTATCATCATATACTTCCGCTTCTCCCTGAAAATACCGGGAAGCTAATCCCACCTCTATCATTACCGGTGTTATCTTTGGCATAATGGAAAGCCGTTCCTCATAGCGCACATACCTGATCAGATAGCCGATTCCAAGCAGGCCATAAAATCTTACCCGAACCAGCCGGAATGTATAATTTCCACTGCTTTTTGCTGCTACCTCCACGCTCATCCGGCTGCTGCTCTTTGCATCCGCTGCCGTCTGTATGGATAACTTTCTCTTTTTCCTGCCAAAGGAGTTCTGATAATCGATCCGGTATACCACCTTCGGCAATGGCAGCCTGCTCCGGTTTTCCGTCACCGCACAGATCATAATGCCTTCTTCCTGCTCTGCCATAACAATCGGAATCTGAATCCGGCATTTTACCCGAAACATCATATATAAAATATAGCCATAGCCTAAAAACAGCATTACTCCGCAGCAAATTGACAAAAGTATCAATGCCGGGCTGGTATAAATGGTTCCAAGATATCCTAATGCACCAACAATAAGTACAAGTATCAGTCCTGTTGCCATAGGCTACTCTTTTCCCTTAAACGAAGTTGGTTTTGTGGTATCTTCCATAATTTTTTCAAGAACTGCTTCCCCGGACACCCCGGTGACCCGTGCTTTGGTATTTAATACGATTCTATGCTTTGTGACATCATAAAAAACATCCTCCACATCAGCCGGAATCACATAATCTCTCTCATTTAAAAATGCATTGGCACGCACCATTTTCGTCAGTGCCACCATTCCACGCGGACTGACGCCCAGCTCAATATAAGGATTTTTTCTGGTGGCATGAATCAGTGCCATCATATATTCATAAATTCTGTCATGTATAAAAATATTTTCTACGGTTTCTTTCATTGCCTGCAGCTGCGCCCCTGTCATCACACCTTCTATACTCTCATAGCTCTGTCCGATGCTCTTTCCTTTGGCAATCTCAATCTCACTTTTCAAATCCGGGTATCCCATGCTCATACAAATCATGAAACGGTCTAACTGGGATTCCGGCAGCATCTGTGTCCCGGCACTTCCCTTCGGATTCTGGGTTGCCATTACAAGAAATGGTTTCGGAACCGGATGACTGATGCCATCTACCGTCACTTTTCCCTCTTCCATAACCTCTAACAGGGCTGACTGGGTCTTTGGAGAAGTACGGTTGATTTCATCTGCCAAAAACAGATTGCACATGACTGCACCCGGATGATAATAAAAGCCGCCCTGCTCCTTATCATACATAGAAAATCCCAAAATATCTGCCGGCAGTACATCCGGTGTAAACTGTACTCTGTGATTTTCAAGGCTCAATGCCCTCGAAAAAGCCAGTGCCAGCGTTGTCTTTCCCACTCCCGGTACATCTTCAATTAAAATATGTCCTCCTGCTAAAATTGCACAGAATGCCTTTCTGATACAATCATCTTTTCCTTTTACGCTTTTTTTGATTTCATTTTGAACCCGCTTTGATAATTCCACCGCCTGCTGTAATTCCATCCTTCTCCTCCTGCTTTGAGTCTGCTTTCTGTTTTCTGGCTCTTCTCTGTTTCCTATCATTCTCTATTTTTTGTCTCTAGTTCAGAAATGTTTCTCTTACTTCACAAGTTTCTTCTGCCCCTGAATCTTTTTTACCAGCCATACCGAAACTAACGCCAGTACGGTTCCAATCACCACTCCTGCCAACACATCCGATGGATAATGCACCCCTACATATAACCGTGAATATGCAATCAGAACAGCTACAATTAATGCCATTACTCCATATTTTCTAGGAAGCTCTTTCCATAATACAATTGCTGATGCGAAAGAACTTCCGGTATGTCCCGATGGGAAAGAATAATCTGACTGCTTTTCAATTAAAAGCTTCAATCCATCAATCACTTCATAGGGTCTGGTTCTTGCCACCAGATTTTTAAGTAAAATATTGTCTACAATTAACGAACCAATTAATGCCAGTGCCGACATATAGCCTACGTTTCTCGTCTTCTTGTCCAGCAAAAGCACAATGGTTATCAGAATCCATAAGATTCCCGCATTTCCAAGATTCGTAATATCCTTCATCACAGAAGTCAGTGCCGGGAATCGCAGATACTCCTGTATCCATAATAAAATCTGCCCATCTATATGTAATAACTGTTCTAACATGATATGTTCCTCTTCTTTCTCCACATTTTCATCACTTTTACTGCTGCTTATAGTATACCGTGTTTCCTTTGATTTCGAAACAACTTAATGAAATATTAAAAAACTAAACGCCAGCTATTCCAAAGCAACGCAAAACAGGTCACCCCAGCCCTCACAAGCTGGATATGACCTGTTTCTTTCTAAATGAATTGCTTTCTGTTTCTTACTGAATATCTTCTTCCTGAATCGGATTCATATCAAGTCCACGGTTGGCATCTGCCTTTGGATCATCTCCGAAATGATAATCTTTACCAGGTAAGATTGCATTTAAGATAATTCCGGCTAAGGCTGCGATTGCAAGTCCGGTTAAAGTAATGCTGGTTCCTGCAATGGTAAAGGTAAGTCCATTGGAAAATCCAAGTCCGCTGACTAAGATTACTGCTGCAATGATTAAGTTACGGGATTTGGTGAAATCAACGTGATTTTCTACTACATTTCTGACACCGATTGCAGAAATCATACCATAAAGCATGAAGCTGACACCACCGATGATTGCAGATGGCATAGAACCAATGATTTCAGCCATTTTCGGAATAAAGCTTAAGATAACTGCAAATACAGCTGCAATACGGATCACTCTAGGGTCATGCACACGGCTTAATTCCAATACACCGGTATTCTCACCATATGTAGTATTTGCAGGACCACCAACCATACCTGCAAATGCGGTTGCAAGTCCATCACCGATTAAGGTTCTGTGAAGTCCCGGATCTTCGATAAAGTTCTCACCAACAGTTGCAGAAATTGCAGACATATCTCCGATATGCTCCATCATAGTTGCCAGTGCGATTGGTGCCATAACCAGGATTGCAGTCAGGTTAAATTTGCATAACTGGAATGGAGGAAGTCCTACCCAGCTTGCAGATGCTACTTCGGTAAAGTTTAAGATAGCACTTCCATCCGGATTAGTCAGTCCTGCTGCCTGCATAATCAGTGCTGCTGCATAGGAAATGACAACACCTAAAAGAATTGGGATAATGCGGAACATTCCTTTTCCCCAGATGTTAAAGATAATGATAACTGCCAGTGCAATCAGTGCAAGAATCCAATTGGTGGATGCATTGTTTACTGCAGATGGTGCAAGGGAAAGGCCGATACAGATGATGATTGGTCCTGTTACAACAGGTGGCAGGAAACGCATTACTTTCTTTACTCCTACGACTTTGATAACAAGTGCAAGAATCAGATATAAAGCTCCTGCGACAACAATACCACCACAGGCATATGGAAGCTTCTCTCCCATGGTCATGTCTGCAAAGATTCCAGTATCCAACTGTGCAATCGTAGAAAATCCTCCTAAAAATGCAAAAGATGAACCTAAGAATGCAGGTACTTTTAATTTAGTACAAAGGTGGAAGAATAAAGTTCCAAGACCGGCACAGATTAAAGTAACCTGTACGGAAAGGCCTTCTCCCTCAAAATAGCTGTTCACCAGAATCGGCACAAGAATGGTTGCACCAAACATTGCGAACATGTGCTGAAGTCCTAACAACAGCATCTTTGGAACACCAAGTGTCCGTGCGTCGCGAATTGCGTCTTTTCGTTCGTTCATAACGAAAGCTCCTCCTTAAAATATAATGTGTGATATCCGTGGAATTTTATTTTCCACGTCTGCGGTGCTTTTCATGCATTTTTCTGTTGCTATGCTGCATCCGCTTTAACTACGGGAAACATATTTTCCCGCATAAAACAGGTAACCCACCGAAATGGCAGATTACCTGTTATTATCTAAATTTGTTCCAACGCTTCAATTGCTTTGGCAATATATGGGTTGTCCATAGTATAAAATTGTCCTGCATCGGCAGCTTTTGCATATGCCGGGTCCAATGGGAGTTTTCCAAGAACGGACAAATCAAGGTCTGCTGCGATTTCATCAATATGGCTTTCTCCAAATAAGGAAATCTCTTTTCCACAATCCGGACATTTTAAATAGCTGTAATTTTCAACGATTCCAAGGACAGGAACATTCATCATCCCTGCCATGTTATATGCTTTCTTTACAATCATCTGAACCAGTTCCTGCGGAGAAGTTACGATAATGATTCCTTCTACCGGAAGAGACTGGAATACAGTCAGTGGAACATCTCCGGTTCCCGGTGGCATATCTACGAAAAGGTAATCAATGTCACCCCATACCACGTCACTCCAGAACTGCTTTACCACGCCGGCAACGACAGGTCCACGCCATACAACCGGTGTTTCTTCTGTATCTACCAATAAGTTTACAGACATAATCCTGGTTCCGTCTTCTGCTACTGCCGGAAGAATCTCTTTTCCATCTCCGACTGCTTTTCCGTGAATTCCATACATCTTTGGAATGGATGGTCCGGTAATGTCGGCATCCATAATACCTACTTCATAACCTTTCTTACGCATAGCGGCTGCCATGGATGCTGTGACAAAAGATTTTCCAACACCACCTTTACCGCTGACTACGCCGATTACATGCTTTATGGATGAATGTGTATTCATTGGCTCTTTCTGAAACTTTATTGCCATTTCTATTCCCTCTTTTCGCTAAACAGGCGGTGTACGTGATCGACACCGCCTATATTTTTATTAAAACCTCATTATTACTATCATACCTTACTGATAGCCACTTTTCAAGATATCAGTTTGCACAAAAATTGATACCTTATGCATTTCTCTTCGAAAGGATTTCTTTTAAACTCTCCGTATATGGCTCTCTTGCGATTCCATACTCTGTTACAATTCCGCTGATTAAATCGTGATCTGTCACATCAAATGCCGGATTGTATACTTTGACGCCTTCCGGTGCCATCCGCTCCTGATACCACATTTCCGTCACTTCCTCTGCCGGACGCTCTTCAATGCAGATGTCATCTCCGGTTGCTGTATTCAAGTCAATGGTAGAGGTCGGTGCACAGACATAAAAAGGTACATGATACCGCTTTGCTACCGTTGCCACAACGGAGGTTCCGATTTTATTTGCGGTGTCTCCATTGGCTGCCACCCGGTCGCAGCCTACAAATACTGCCTGTACCAGTCCTTGTTTCATGACGGTGCCAGACATATTATCACAAATCAGGGTCACATCCACCCCTGCTGCATGCAGTTCAAAAGAAGTAAGTCTCGCCCCCTGCAAAAGAGGTCTTGTCTCATCTGCAAATACATGAAAATGATAACCTCTTTCTTCCCCCAGATAAATCGGTGCTGTAGCAGTCCCATATTTACTGGTGGCAAGCTGTCCGGCATTGCAATGGGTCAAAATGCCATCACCCGGCTTCACCAGTGTCAGCCCGTGTTCTCCGATACTTTTGCAGACCCGGATATCTTCTTCCTGAATCTCAAGGGCTTCTTTATGAAGCAATTCTTTTATCTCTGCAACCGGCTTATTTTTATTTGCAATACAGACTTTCTCCATCCGGTTTAATGCCCAGGAGAGATTGACTGCGGTCGGGCGGGAAGAATTCAAATATTCTTTCTGTTTCTGAAAAGCTTCATAAAAGACTTCATAATCCTCTGTTTCAATTTCTTTTGCCAGAAGATAAATGCCAAAGCCTGCTGCTACACCTATTGCCGGTGCGCCACGGACTTTCAATAAATAAATGGCATTCCAGATTTCCTGTGCACTCTTTAACCGAATCAGTTCTATCGTTCCCGGCAGCTTTGTCTGGTCGATGATTTCAATGGCATTCTCTGCATCTAAGAGTGTAACCGTTGCATAATCCATAATATTCTTACTGTTTTTTTCCTTCTCCATAGCCTTATCTCCTACCTGTCCTGAGCCTTTATTCTGGCATTCAGTTCTTCTAAATATTCCCATCGTTCCATCTTATGCTCTAATTCATCTTCCACTTTTATCTTCTCCTGGGTCAGCTCATTTAATTTTACAAAATCACTGGCACAGCTCCCCATCTTCTCATCCAGTTCTTCTAACTTTGCTTCCAAAGCTGCAATATCGTCCTCGATGGTCTCATAATCCTTCTGCTCCTGCCAGGTAAATTTCAACTTCCTGCCGCTCTTCCAGGTCGCCCTGGAATCCTTCTTTTCGGTATTCTCTGTGGCATCTGCGTTTTCCGTCTGGTCTGCTTTCTTCCCGGAAGTCTCTGTGCCTGCATTTCCCACTGCTGTCTCATCCTCCGGCCGCTTGGCAAGATAATCCGTATAACCGCCCTCATACTGTCTTATGTTTCCCTGTTCAAATGCAAAAATCCGCTTTGCGATACGGTCAAGGAAATACCGGTCATGGGATACTGTAATGACGATTCCATCATAATTATCAAGATAATCCTCTAAAATTGCCAGTGTGGTAATATCAAGATCATTGGTTGGCTCGTCCAAAATCAGTACATTCGGTGCTTCCATCAATACACGAAGCAGATTCAGTCTCCGCTTTTCTCCACCGGAAAGTTTTCCGATAATACCATACTGTTCTTCCGGTGGGAATAAGAAACGCTCCAACATGGCTGATGCGGACACCAGTCCATCCTCTGTCCGGACATATTCTGCAGTATTGCGGATATATTCAATAACCTTTAAAGACGGATCCATATAGGCAACTCCCGCCGATGCATCCTTTTCAATCTCCTGGGAATAATAGCCTATCTTTATGGTCTGTCCGATAACCAGTTCTCCGGCATCCGGCTTTACCCTGCCATCGATAATCTTCATCAAAGTGGTCTTACCGCATCCATTATGTCCCACAAATCCGACTCTGTCATTCTTAAGAAAGATATAGGAAAAATCCTCAATCAGCTTTTTTTCTCCATAGGATTTACTGATATGATGAAGCTCTACCGTCGTCTTTCCCATACGGCTGGAAACCGAACTCAATTCCACCTGCTTATCAAACTGTGGTCCCGACTGGTCTCTAAGATTCTCATAACGTTTGATATGGGCTTTCTGCTTGGTAGACCTTGCCCTTGCGCCCCGCTGCATCCAGGCGATCTCCTTGCGAAGGATGGACTGCCGCTTCCGTTCCCCGGCAACTGCCATATCCATACGCTCCTGCTTCAGATTCAGATAACCGGAATAATTTTCCTGATAACTGTAAATGGAGCCTTTATCAATTTCTGCAATACGGTTACATACGCTGTCCAGAAAATACCGGTCATGGGTTACCATAATCAGTGTTCCCTTAAAGCCCTTTAAGTATCCTTCCAGCCACTCTGCCATATCTGCATCCAGGTGGTTGGTAGGCTCGTCTAACAGCAGAATATCGCAGGGTGTTAAAAGCACTGCCACAAGAGCCAGACGTTTTCTTTCCCCACCGGATAAATTTTTCGTCTTTTCCTCAAAATTATATACGCCAAGTCTTGTGAGCATGGATTTTGCCTTGCTCTCTAAATTCCACATCTGATAATCTTCCCCGGAAGCATCTGCCTGATTTTTCCGGTGTGCCGTTACCAGTACACTTTCTAAAACAGTCTCTTCTTCTCCAAATTCCGGCATCTGCGGAAGATAGCGGATTACCGCATGATTTGCCTTGGTGATTTCTCCGGCATCCGGTTCCTCTAAGCCTGCCAGCATTTTCAGTAAAGTGGATTTTCCGGTTCCGTTAATTCCCACAATTCCGACTTTCTCTCCTTCCTGCAAATAAAAGGAGGCATTGGAAAATAACTTTCTTCCGGTAAATGTCTTGGTTATATTCTCTGCTGATAATAAATTCATAAAGGTCTCCTGTATTTCTTTTTCATTCTTATTGGCAATAATTTTCTATCACAATACATATTTACATTTGACTGCTCACTGACTATACTGTAATGCATAGCACAACTATTCAGGAGGTAATATATGTATCATAGAGCATCTGAATTAAAACATATTTTTAACGAAAATATGAAAGGCGGAACCGGCACCGTTGAGATTATCCGTTCCGTCAATCCTATAGACTATGAAAGCCCAGCCAAGATGATTGCAAAACTCATCTTAAGACCGGGCTGTTCTCTCGGAAAGCATATGCATGAAGGGGAAGAAGAAATCATCACCATTCTCTCCGGTCATGCAGCCTATGACGATAACGGAACCATCGTTGCTTTAGAAGCCGGTGATACCTGCGTCTGCAAAAGCGGAGAGTCCCACAGCATTGCAAATGCTTCTCCAAAAGAAGATCTCATTCTCTTTGCTGTCATTAATTATCTTGCCTAATTACCGGCAAAATAAGCATCAATCCCATTGGCGATTCCCTGTGCGATCTGAGTCTGATAAGAGTCCGTTGCCATATTGGAATCTTCGGTGGGATTTGTCATATATCCCATTTCTACAATTGTTACCGGTACGGTACTCCAGTTAATTCCACTCATGGTATCAGTCTCCCACACATATTCCTTCTTTGCACCAGTCTGTGCACACAGACTATCCAGTATATTCTGGGAAAGAGAACGGCTCTGGCTGTAAAAGTTTCCTACATACGGATTGGACGCCGTCTGGCAGATTGTCATAGCCCCATTGGCTCCGCTGTTGGTAGATCCGTTGGCATGTATACGGACAAATGCTTCTGCTCCCGCATTGGTTGCAATGGCTGCCCGCTCGCTGTTACTGAGATTCACATCATTGGTTTCTCTTGTCATGACTACGGTATAACCTCTTGCTACCAGTTCATCCCGCAATTTTAAGCTGACGGATAAATTAAGCTGATACTCTGTCTGTCCGGTTGCAACGCCGGATGTTCCTCCGGTTACTCTTGCCTTGGTCTCAGAAGCTCCCGGTGCTACCGGCTCCGGTGTACTGTCTCCTCTGCTCTGATGTCCCGGGTCAATGCAGATGACATGTCCACCGCTTCCGGATGTAATTCCGGTTCCCGCACTTCCAGTCAATGCTACCGGCTCCTGCGGCTTCTCTGTGGTCAGATAATCGGATGCTATATAATAAGTTCCTTCATCCAATGAAACCTGGCTCCAGCTTCCATCATTTGCAGTGCGGGTAAGTTCTTTTCCTGCAGATAATTTCTTATAAACCTCTGCATCGGTAGAAGGTTCTACCCTCACATTGACTCTTGTTGTCGTATAAACAGTCTCTTCTGCATAAACTACCGTATCCGGATTCAATACTGCCGGAACATGCTCTGTTTCCGTCTCTGTTTCTGTTTCCGTATCTACAACTTCTTCGGTGTCAATTACACTTTCTGTTGTTGGTACCTCTGTATTTGTTAATGTTTCTTCGGTATTCACATTCGCAACTGTATCGTCTTTTTTATCCTTCCCGCAAGCGGTCAGAAATACCAGACACATAACAAGCAACAGGCATACGGTAACTGCCGAGTGCCTGCTGCCCTTATGGAATGTGCTTCTTTCTGATGTTCTCATAGATTTCCTCACATTTCCCTTATATTATCTTACTTATGAATCAAAGTTCCCTTTAATCCGCTGACGCCATCTAATGCTTCCTCTAAGTTTGCAATCAGTACGGAACGGACTGCAGAATTGCCGATGTAATCGATTGCTGCCTGAATCTTCGGAAGCATGGTTCCTTCTTCAAACTGACCCTCGTCCATATACTGTTTTGCTTCTTCTACCGTCATCTCATCTAATGGCTGTTCATTGGCTGTGCCATAATTTAAACACACATGCTCAACACTGGTTAAGATAATAAGCTGGTCAGCGTCTAAAAGCTCTGCAAGTCTGCCTGCTGCAAGGTCTTTTTCAATAACTGCACTGGCACCTTTTAGATTATTATCCTGCTCTAATACAGGAATACCGCCACCACCACAGGCAATTACTACCTGGTCTGCATCGGAAAGTGCACGGATGGCATCAATTTCTACGATGTCCATTGGCTTTGGAGCTGCTACGATACGGCGGTATCCTTCACCCTGTTTTACCGTATGGTTACCTTTCTTCTCCTCAGCTTCTGCCTCTTCCTCTGTCATGACACGGCCGATAATTTTGGTTGGATGATAAAATGCTTCATCGTATGGGTCTACGGTTACCTGTGTTAAAATAGTAGATACCGGTTTGTAAATTCCACGGTTTAATAATTCGGTACGAATGGCATTCTGCAAATCGTATCCGATATAGCCCTGGCTCATAGCAGAGCAGACAGACATCGGAGTAGCAGTATATTCCGGATAAATTCTTGCAAATTCAGCCATTGCAGTATGTATCATTCCCACCTGTGGTCCATTGCTGTGGGAAAGAACCACCTGACAGTCATCCTTAATATAATCTCCGATTGCTTTTGCGGTAAGCTTGGTTGCTTTCTTCTGTTCCGGAAGTGTTGTTCCCAATGCTTCATGTCCTAATGCAATCACAATTCTCTTCTTTTTCATGTTACAATCCTCCAATTCTATGCCCAAAGATTTTCCGGATAGACACCGTCTTTAATCAGTCCGCGGATGGAATCCACAACAAATGGTTTGTCCTCTAAATAAGTAACTCCAAACCAGCGGTCTGCTGTCTCATAAACTTTTACGGTTGCCTTATCCTGATTCAAAAGCAATTCCACAATATTTGGCAGCAGATACTCTTTCTTCATCGGATTGTCTTCAATATGTGCCAAGAACTCACGGAAGCCCTCTTCCAGATAATCAATAAAATCCGGATAGCCAGCCCACATGTTCATAGATACATTTACATCCGGGTGAATCCATTCTGCCACATCAGCTTCTTCACAATGTACTTTTCCTTTTTCATCGGCATAGATGCTGTGTGTCTCTAAAATTTTTTCAAGATAGCCACTCTTTTCATCTACCACACAGACACCACGGGTAACGGTTCCGTTATCACTCAGTGTGTTCTTCAGGATATATCCAGCCATTCCAAGGCGGAATCTTTCCTTATCCTCTTCATGATTTAACAGAAAATCATGCATCTTTACAAATGCTTCTTTTCCGTAATAATCATCTGCATTGATGACTAAAAACGGTTCCTTCACTACGCCTTTGCAGCATAATACTGCCTGTCCGGTTCCCCATGGTTTTGTTCTGCCTTCCGGCACTGTAAAGCCTTCCGGTATGTCATTGATATCCTGGAATACATAATCTACTTCTACCTGCTTTCCAATTCTGTTTCCAATGATTTCTTTAAAATCCGCCTCAATATCCTTGCGAATGATAAATACAACCTTGTCAAAACCTGCTTCCACCGCGTCATAAATGGAATAGTCCATAATAATCTCGCCATTTGGTCCCATTTTCTCAAGCTGCTTAATTCCGCCACCAAAACGGGAGCCAATGCCTGCCGCCATAATAATCAGTGTAGTTTTCATTCGTATTCTCCTCAACCTTATTTTAAAACTTTTTTCTCTCTACCCTTTTCTTTTTTCCTCTATTTCACTGCTCTTACCTAATGATTTCGCCACTCGCCAGCTCTAAAAGCGTGTTGACTCACTTACGCCTGCTATTTCATGTATTCTTTATAGCCGACTTCCTGAAGCTTCTTATCCTTTGCTTCTACCTGCTCTTTTAAATTCTTAGAATATTCTTTTAATCGTGCTAATAATGCATCATCTGATGTTGCAAGAATCTTCGCTGCAAGAATTCCTGCATTTGCTCCACCATTGATTGCAACGGTTGCTACCGGAATACCGGTTGGCATCTGTACGATAGAATAAAGAGAATCTCTTCCGCCTAAGGATGTGGTATGCATCGGAATTCCGATTACCGGCATAGGGAAGATTGCTGCACACATTCCAGGAAGATGCGCCGCCATTCCTGCTCCTGCGATAATTACTTTAAATCCTTTGCTCTCTGCGCTCTTTGCATATTCAAAAAATACATCCGGCTCACGATGTGCGGAAATAATTGTCATCTCATACTCGATTCCAAGCTGTTCCAAAATATCTGCTGCTTTTGCCATTACAGGCATATCTGAATCACTGCCCATTACAATTCCTACTTTTGCCATTTTCTTTCTCCTTTTCTCATAGATACTTGTCCTTTTAGTATACACTGTTTTACGCCGGAAATGAAGTCTTATTTTCCAACGGCTCATTGAGTTTTTCTGTGCCCGGCACTACAAATCTGCCATCTCTTATAATATCCCCGGTACTGCCATCTGCCCGTTCGATATAAATGCAGTCTAATTCATCATACGGTATCGTAATATCCGTATGGCAGTTAAAGTATGCCTTACTTTCGTCTTCTTTCCGAAGAATTGAGATTTCATTATCCCTTGCCACAATTTCTTTTCCATCCGGATTATAAACCGGCGTATCCTCCGCCTGGGAATAACAGGTATCTCCCACTGCAAAATGTGGACCTGTCTTCTCTGCAATCAGAATCGGCATTTTATCTGCAATATCAAAATCCTTTGCCATCCGGTATGCCGTGGTGTTGGTTCCAATAGCAAACTCCCCTAACGGCAGCGTATCATGGTGCATCAGCACATTATCATAAATATATTTATGGTTCTCTTCTTCACTGTCAAAATTACTGCAGCTGTAATCCACAACTTTTCCATCTTCAAACGTCATTTTCAAGTTCTCATACCGGAGTCCGTTAAGATAGACATAAGATACATGCAGCACGCCGTGGGTTCCGGTCAGCACCGGTGAAGTAAACACTTCCCCTACCGGAATATTGACATCTGCCACGCAATTTTCAAAGATAGTCTCTTTCTGTGGATTCTTAAGGCGGTATAATTCCACTGTCATATCTGTTTCGTTATCGCCTTTTCCTCTGATATGTGCCCTGACTCCCTGGTCTAATACTTCAATAATTTTCGCCTGCATATCCCGGTACAGGGTATAATCCAGTGTATTTAATTCTACCGTCTTATCAAAGATTTCTTCAAAGTTGCTGCCAATCTGCGGGAGCGGATAAGCAATAATCGTAAAGCTTCTTTCCTCTCCCTTAATATACTGATTGGTAATCTGCCCAGCCTGTGACGCATAATAGACATTTAATTCATTCTGCTTGTCGCTGTAATGGCAGGCAGTTTTTTTATTTTCCGGTTCAAATAACGGTTCTCCGAACACCTCGATTACAGCCGGACCTGCGTAGCCTGCTGCAAGTTCTTTCTTATCTTCATATACAGTCCGGAGTGTCTCTAATCGGCGTTCCACAAAGGCTTTATCTAAATATACTGCTTTATCTGCTTTATGGTCATAATCAAACTGACGGTTCACAGAAGTCGCATAGCAGCCCCGCTTGGAATTGCCGCGGTTACGGAAGGAAGAAAACGCATCCCGGTAAATCGTCGGTTTTAATCCCATCTTCTCAAAATTAGCAATTGCTGCCCGCACCATACGTTCCATTCCGATGGCATATTCCACATTTACGGTAGATTTTATGGATAAGTCTTTTCCGGTGGTAATAAAGCCAATCCGATAGCCTTCCGTATAAGTATCCGCCATTGCCTGAATCTTCTCCTGCGGAAGCTGGTTCATATACTCTGCCATACGGATTTCATTTTCTCCGATTGGCTCTCCATAATAATAAAGGTATTTTAAATCCTGTAAATCAGAATCCATTACTATCCGGGTAAAGAAATCCCGGCTGGCATCTACCATTTCGCAGACGCTGCGCTCGGTAAACAATTCACTGTAATCGTGGAAGAACCAGTAAATTGCCTGCTGCACTTCTTTCGGGGTTGTTCCCTCTTCGTCATTAAAACAGGTATAAACCTGGATAAACAATTCACAGAAGCAGGTATAGGCTTCCACATCGCCCTCATAAGCATAAGGAATCAGGCTCCGAAGCTCTGCATAGAGCATGCTAAGGAGTGTGCCGTATTCCTCGCCCAGGGTTATACAGGCATAATCCGGGTTGGCATAGCTTTCTTTATAATGTTCCGGCAAAATGTCCTCATACAATGCTTCATTTATCTTCTGTAATGTTTCCCTGCTCTGGCTGCAGAAGCTGTCATTTAATACCTGCCGCAATACTTCTTCCGTTTTTACAATAAATGCTGCCGTTCCTTTAAAATAAGCACGGAACGGCTCACAAACCTCCGGTTCTGCCGCAAGTTCATGTATCCGTTCCGTTACCAAATCCAGTCGCTCTGTAATTGCTTCTCTTTCTTCTGCGTTTAAATTCTGATATTCCATACTTTCTATCCTTTATATTTCTAATTTTTCCTACAACAGAATACCGCCTGCATAGACAGCAATCCAGATAAGCAGTGAAAAAATTGACAAAAATGTAGCAGCATACGGAATGCTGCGAAATGAATTTTCCTCCTTCAGGCTTATGATTGCAAGAATCACTGCGGCTAATGCTGCAAAAAAGGCTAGGATTCCATAGCAGGCTATGTATATGCTTAAATTACCGGCACTTCTGAATGCAAGAACTACCATCACCACAAAACTGACCAGTGACAGTAGTGCCAGAACAAGTGCTGTAATTCCTCTTTTCGAAAGTGTTTTTTCAGTAAATTTATATTTTCTGTATCCTCTTCGTCTTTTTCTCATGTTCTTTCTCCCGATACCATATTTGTACCGAAGTCTATTCTTTCTGCTCAAATTTGTGACACCGAATATGATTTGCCAGCAAAAATCCAACATATCCAATCGCCCCACCAATGGTATTTAAAATCAAATCATCTACATCAAAGCTTCCTACCTTGGATACAAGCTGTACCAGTTCTACCAGCAGACTGAAGTCAAAACTCAAAAGCACTACCCGGTAGAACTTTCTCTGGTTATGTGCCAGTAATGGCAGAAGCATTCCATAAGGAATAAAAGCGACAATATTTCCCAGAAGGTTAAAGCAGACTGCTTTCGTGCCCAATGCCTTCCGGTAAATAATAAACCGCTTGATTTCTTTTAAGGGCATAAGATTATAATGGTAGCTTCTTTCGGAATAGGTTCTTCCCAGCATTTCTGAGAAGAACAGGAAATAGCAAAGCAGACCCAGATATATTACGAATAAAATCCATGCTCCGATACGAAGCAGTTTTCTCGTCTTCTGACTCAATTCCTTTTCCCCATTTCATTTTTGCTGTTTATTTTGCCCCATACTGCTCATAATATTTATCAATTGCTTCTTTCATCTTATCATCAATGATAAGCCTGCCCTGGCAAGGACGGTTGTATAAACACTCTACCACATCTGCCATGCTGACAATTGCATTTGCAGGGAAACCATATTTCTCCCGAATCTCATCCAATGCGCATTTGTCTGTCTCAAGGCCTTTTTCCATACGGTTTAAGGATACCATCAGTCCAAGGATAGTTACGTCTCCCTGTGCCTGAATGATTGGGAATGTCTCCTGAATAGATTTTCCGGATGTCGTTACATCCTCAATAATAACAACACGGTCACCATCTTTGATTTTGCTTCCAAGCAAAATTCCGGTATCGCCATGGTCTTTTACTTCTTTACGGTTAGAACAGTAACGAATCTCTTTGCCATAAAGACGGCTGAATGCGATTGTTGTTGCAACAGAAAGCGGAATTCCCTTATATGCCGGTCCAAACAGCACATCAAAATCGGTACCATAGTGGTCGTGAATTGCTTTTGCATAATATTCTCCAAGGCGGGATAACTGTGAACCGGTTACATATGCACCTGCATTCATAAAGAATGGAGACTTTCTTCCACTCTTTAATGTGAAGTCACCAAATTTCAAAACCTCACTCTCCACCATAAATTCAATAAACTCTTTCTTATATGCTTCCATGTATGAAACCTCCTGAATATGTCAACAGTGAAATATCACTTTTTTCTTTTACCTAATTTCTTATGCTACCATACTTCCCTGAAAACCTCAATGCATTTTTCTTAATGGCGCCGGTCTATACCGGCATTATTATAATAAGCTGCTTTTTCCTGATACATTCTGCGTTCAGCTTCCATCAGCAAGAGGTCAAATCCACGCTCCCAGCTTTCCTGCCATACTGATCCGACTGCCATTACTACATCTTTTTTCTTCATGCCAGCCTTCATACGTTCTATCCGCTGCTTCAGTTCCTCTTCTCCGATACCTGCACACAGTGCCAGAAGTTCATCCCCTCCAATACGGAACAGTCCATAGTCTGAAAATTCCTCACGGAGTAATTCGCCGGCACGCAGAATGAGCTGGTCACCTGCCTGATGACCTAAAGTATCATTTACCCTTTTCAGTCCTGTAATATCGCAATACACCACACCAAAGCCTGAAGTCCCTGATGCATCTGTAACATACTGTTCCATGGCAAACCGGTTTCCAAGTTTCGTAAGCTGGTCACTATAGCTCATCCGTTCCAATTCCCGCACCAGATTACGCCTTCTGATGCTGGAGACAATAAAATATCCCATAATCTGAAGCATATTAGAAGTATAATCCAACATTTTTTCGGGAGGATTATCAACTCCATAAAAACCGATGATTTTCTGCCCTTCATACAGTGGAACTACTACCAGCGTTGAAATATTCTGTTGTTTCAGATTCTCATACTGCAGTGGATCACTCTCACGTATATTTTCCAGATTACCAATGATAATATTTTTGCCTTCCCTAAAATTGCGGTACCAGTTCTCGCATACTTCAGCCGGAACATTCTGCAAATTATCTTTCTCAGGCCCGATACCATTCGCTACCCATTCATAGGTGTTATCGTCATTTCCCAATAAGTTTTTTTCAAAAATATAGGTACGTTCTCCATTCAATGCCTTTCCAAGATATTCCAGAATAATTTCCAGCGACTGTTCTGACGTAGGGGCATTTAACGAAATTCTTATGCCCTCATTTATAATAGCCTCCATATTTTCATAGTTTTGAATCAGACTTCCCTGTTTTTCTTCGTTGCTGACATCCAGTGCAATTTCTACCCGGTAACGTCGACCATCCTGTTCCAGCATAGTATCCTTCAACAACAGATGTTTGCCAAGAACCGGATTATAATACTTCCATTCTTTAAACTCACCTTCTACCAGTTCCTGATTATTGCACATACTACAAGGGGCGGCATTATGCTGCATCACCTCATAACATTTCTTTCCTTTTATTTCCTCCTGGGTCTGAAATCCAAAGTTTTCCCGTGTTTTCCGGTTCATATACACAAGCTCATATGTATCAACATCTGAGACATATACAAATTCATTAAGATTTTCAAAGAAATTCCAAATCTTTTCCACTGTTTCTATCCTTTCCGTCAATTACATTACTTACCTTTTATCCCTGGACATCATTTTATCTCTCCGGCAGCACCAAAAACAGTCCCATTAATCAGTGACTGCACCAATCAGTTCATTGATATCTTCAACTCCATTATTTTCCATATAATCCTGTATACCATTGATAATATCAATCGTTGCGGTAGGATTAGTAAAGTTTGCAGTTCCCACAGATACTGCGGTTGCTCCTGCCAGTATCAGTTCCAATGCATCTTCAGTGCTCTGTACACCTCCCATTCCGATAATCGGAATATTCACTGCCTGGGCTGCCTGATATACCATACGCACTGCAATTGGATGCACTGCCGGTCCGGACATCCCACCAGTTCTGTTTGCCAAAGCAAATTTTCTGCGGTTTACATCAATCTTCATTCCAGTCAGTGTATTAATCAGGGAAATTACATCTGCTCCGCCTGCTTCTGCCGCTTTTGCCATCTCTGTAATATCCGTTACATTCGGGCTCAATTTCATAATAACCGGCTGTCTTGCATATTTTTTCACTTCTTTTGTAATTTCTTCTACAGAAGCAGCATTCTGTCCAAAGGCAATACCGCCTTCTTTGACATTTGGGCAGGAAATATTGATTTCCAGCATATCTACCGGCTGTTCGGCCAGTCTTTCCACAACTTCTATATAATCGGAGGCTGTTTTTCCACAAACATTTACAATAATGCGTGTGTCATAGTGGGTAAGAAATGGAATATCACGCTGTACAAATACATCAATACCAGGATTCTGTAAACCGATAGCATTTAACATTCCACCGTACACTTCTGCCACACGAGGGGTCGGATTCCCCGGCCATGGTACATTGGCAACACCTTTCGTCACTACTGCACCCAATTTATTCAAATCTACAAATTCACTGTATTCCTGACCGGAGCCAAAGGTTCCGGATGCTGTCATAATCGGGTTCTTCAATAATACTCCTGCCAGATTTACTCTTGTATTCATTAAAGTTCCACCTCCTCAGCCCGGAAAACCGGTCCTTCTTTACATACACGTTTGTTATTGACATTGGAATGTTCGTCCTTGTCCTTAGACTGGCACACGCAGGCTAAACAGGCTCCGATTCCACAAGCCATACGTTCTTCCATGGAAATCCAGCACTCAATCTGTTTCTCTTTTGCATATTCCTTAATTGCTGCCAGCATCGGCTTTGGTCCGCAGGCATAGATAATATCTGCTGTCAGCCCATTTTCACGGATGGCATCCAATACATTTCCTTCTGTCCCGGCACTTCCGTCCTCAGTTGCCACATAGACTTCTCCTTCTTCACGAAATTCATCCATCAGGAAAAGCTCATCCCGGAAACCAAGTACCATCTGCTTTTCACAGTCCAATTCTTTTGCCAGCTCTAACATTGGCGGAATACCAATTCCACCACCAATTAAGAACGCTTTCTTTTCTTTCTTCGGAAATCCATTTCCCAGCGGTCCTGTTATATTAAGAATTCCGCCGGTATGCATACCGGAAAACTCTTCTGTTCCCTTTCCAACTTTACGGTATACCAGACGGATGGCATTATCCTTTTTATCAATTTCACAGATACTGATTGGTCTTGGAAGCAGCCTGCTTCCTTCATTACAATATACAGATACAAACTGACCTGCTTTTGCATGTGCTGCAATCTCTTCCGTACGCAGCCACATACTGTAAATGTCATCCGCAATTTCTTCCTGGCGAATAATAATCGCCTGTTCTTTAAACTTCTCTGCCATCTTCTTCTCCTATCTTGCCTGTAAAGCTCCATCGATATCTTTTATCATTGCCTCTACTGCTGCTCTGGATGCATCTGCAAAATGCTCTGCTCCAAAAGATGCATAAGCCTCCTGCTTATATGCTGCAATGATTCCACGGGATGAATTGACAATTGCACCCAGTCCGTTTTCGTCGAAGTAATGTACTAAGTCCGCTCCTTTTCCACCCTGGGCACCGTATCCCGGAACCAGGATAAAGCTCTTTGGCATTACTTTACGAAGGACTTTTCCTATCTCCGGATAGGTTGCTCCTACTACTGCTCCCACATAGCTGTAGTTATCTCCCATGACTTCTTCGCCCCACTGAGCTACCTTTTCACCGACATATTCATACAGTGGTCTGCCATCAATTAATCTGTCCTGGAATTCTCCACTGGATGGATTGCTAGTCTTAACTAAAATGAAGATACCTTTTTTCTCTTCTTTACATACTTCCAGGAAAGGCTTGATTCCGTCTGAACCAAGATATGGATTAACGGTTGCAAAGTCTTCATCAAAAGCAGAAAGCTTCTTACTTCCCACCTGGACTTTACCAAGATGTCCCACTGCATAAGCTGCGGATGTAGAACCGATATCGCCACGTTTTACATCTCCGATTACCACAAGGTCTTTGGAGTGGCAGTAATCTACTGTCTTCTGATATGCTTTCACACCCTCTGTTCCAAACTGCTCATACATGGCAATCTGTGGTTTTACAGCAGGAATCAGATCATAAGTGGCATCTACAATTGCTTTGTTAAACTGCCAGATTGCTTCTGCTGCACCCTCTAAAGTCTCACCACGCTCCTTAAATGCTGCTGCCTTAATATGTTCCGGAACATAATCTAACATCGGATCTAAGCCGACAACGATTGGTGCATGGGTTTTCTCGATTTTTTTAATTAATTTGTTAATCATATCTTTAAGCCTTTCTTTTTCTTATTCTTCTGCTGCATCATATACAATTTTGCCGTCACAGATAGTCATCATTACTTTACCGGTTACTTTTCTGCCGTGGAATGGTGTATTCTTTGCTTTCGACCAGAACTTGTTCTTATCAATGGCATAAGTGCATTCCGGATCAAAAAGCATGACATCTGCCATTCTTCCCTCTTCCAAAGTTCCTTTCTTCAAATGAAGAATCTGTGCCGGGTTATAGCTCATCTTCTCTACCATCTGCATCGGTGTTAAGTATCCACCCAGCACGAGTTCTGTATAAGTCAGTGCTGCTGCAGTTTCCATTCCAACAATTCCGAATGGTGCCTTTACCATGCTGCTATTTTTTTCATCTGCTGTATGCGGTGCATGGTCTGTAGAAATGACTTCCATGGTTCCGTCGGAAAGTCCCTTTTTCAATGCCTCCACATCCTCTTTACGGCGAAGTGGCGGATTCATCTTATAATTGGTATCTCCCTCTACCATATCATCTGATGTCAGTGTGAAATGATGCGGACATACCTCTGCGGATACCGGAATATGCTCTAACTTGGCATATTTTACCATGATTACACTGTTCTTTGTGGAGCAGTGGCAAAGATGCAGGTGTGCACCGGTATCTTTGGATAACAGGATATTTCTTGCAATCATGATATCTTCTACGGAATTGGTAATTCCAGCCAGTCCCCACCGTTTTGCATTCTCATCCTCGTTGACCACGCCGGAGCCAACCAGATTCTTATCTTCGCAATGTGACAGTACCGGAATGTTACAGTCTCTTGCTACCAGCATGGCATCTCTTGCAAGAAGTGAATTCATGACTGATTTGCCATCTTCACTGATTGCAGGGCTTCCTGCCTCCACCATCTCTTTGATGTCAGCTAATTCCTCTCCCTGCTGTCCTTTTGTTACAGCACCAACCTGTAATACATGCACCAGTCCGACACTTTCTGCCTTATGATGTACATAACGTACCACATCAGCATTATCTACCACCGGCTTGGTATTTGGCATTGCAAGTACCGTGGTATATCCGCCTCTTGCTGCGGAACGGGTTTCTGTTTCAACATCACCCTTATGAGTAAATCCTGGATCCCGCAAATGCACATGCATATCAACGAGTCCCGGCATTACATACAGTCCTTTGGCATCGATAGTCTTCTCTGCCTTTTTCTTGATATTTTTCCCTCTTTTGGTAATGACTCCATCTTCTATGAAAAGGTCCATTACATCATCTGTTTTCGTAGCCGGATCTAAAATGCGGCCACCTTTTATTAAGATTGTCATGTGGAATACCTCCTGTTGCTCCTATTTTAGCATACAAGCAGTTCTGGGGCAATCTGCTCATGCATGTATTTTCTCAAATAGCTCCGGAGGTACATATGCTTCTATACGGATTCCCTCCGGCAGATATTCTTCTGCTATTAATTCTCCTGTTTCTCTTATCTGCTGCAGCAATCCACCCTTGTCATATGGCAGCACTGTCTCAAGATAGTGTTTGTTCTCCCGCAGTATCCGGGCGAGGCAGTCTTTCAGTTCTTCTAGTCCATCACCTCTTGCTGCAGATACCCGTAAAGTAATATCTGCCCTGCCATCCCGCAATGGTTCCCAGTCTGTAATGGCATCCTGCTTATTAAACAATGTCAATATCTTTTTATCTGTAACCTCTAACTGGTGCAATGTCTCATATACAATATGCATCTGCTTGGCAGCCTGTGGATTGGATGCATCCACCACATGAATGATAAAATCTGCATACTTAGCTTCCTCTAAAGTACTACGGAAGGCATCAATCAGATGATGCGGCAGTTTTCGGATAAACCCTACCGTATCCGTAAGCAAAAGCTTCTGGCTTCCCGGAAGTTCTAACATTCTGGTAGTCGGGTCTAAGGTTGCAAAAAGTTTATCCTCTGCAAGAATTCCAGCTCCGGTCAGAGCATTTAAAAGGGTTGATTTACCGGCATTGGTATACCCTACAATCGCTGCCACCGGAACATGATTCCGCTGTCTTGCCACACGATTCACTTCCCGGTGCCTTTTCACTTCCTCTAACTCCCGTTTGAGCTGGCTGATTCTTGATGCAATCAGACGACGGTCTACCTCTAACTTTTTCTCTCCCGGACCTCTCGTTCCAATTCCTCCTCCCAGCCTTGACATACTCTTTCCTATGCCGGAAAGACGACTCATGCGGTAACGAAGCTGTGCCAGTTCCACCTGTATCTTTCCTTCACTGGTAGATGCTCTGGCAGCAAAAATATCAAGGATAATTAAGGTTCTGTCCATCACTTTTACGTTCAGGGCATCTGAAAGATTCCGAAGCTGTGCCGGGCTTAGTTCGTCATCGCAGACAATTCCTGTTGCATTGGTCCATGCAATTTCATCCAGCAGCTCTTCTACTTTTCCGCTACCAATATAAAGCCCCGGATGTATTGTCTGACGGTTCTGGATTACCCTGCCCACCGTTACTGCTCCGGCAGTCTTCACCAGCTCCTCCAATTCATCCAGGGAGTCTTCTGTATCATCGCCATCCTGGCTGCTTACGCCAACCAGGATGACTCTTTCTTCCATTTCATTGTTTTCAAAAAATTCAGGCATAAAATATCCTTTTCTTACTTTCTGTTTATGCAAACACACTCTGTCCGTTCTGGGATAATCCTGCAGAAATATTTAAAATTGCAGCAAAATCATTCTGTAATTCATTTGAGCATTTCTCTGCTTCCAGATAAATTTCTTCTGCTTTTTCCGCGTTCTCATCAAACAGTGCCTGCTGCACTTCTTTTCCATATCCATGGAATCTTCTGTGTTTCTCTGCCAGTGCATTCCAGACCGGTGCAATTGCCGGATTTTCCGGATGCATGGAATAGTAAAAATGACCAAAGCCACATTTTGTATCATCAAATTGTAACGTAAGGACATTCTTCTCAGTTACCATGGTATGTAAAGTCTCAAGCCATGCCCTATGTGCTTCCATTGCTTTTTGTACATAAGCATCAAAAACTGCATTATCCATACGGTAAAATGCATCACGGCTCATTTCTCCTATAACCTTCGCCACATTATCCATACCCGTTTCAACCTGGGTTAATGGTTCTACCGAACCTTTTAAATTTCCATTTATAACGGTCAGCAATTCTGCATCATTGCTGAGATTACTGCACTGGTCTTCAATACAGGACACCTGGGTTTCCAGCACATTCATGGAGCTGCTGATTTCTTCACTGATACCAGCAAGGGAACCAATCGATTCGCTGATGGTTCCAACATTTTTCTTGTTCTCGTCATTAATATTCCATACAGCATTAATCTTCTGATCAATATTGTCAAGAGATGTAATTGCAACATCCACACTCTTAGAACTCTTCTCAGAAGCATCACGGATTCCTTCTACGAATTCACCCATATTTCCAGTTAACTGTTTGGTTCCCTCTGCCAGCTGACGGATTTCTTCCGCTACAACGGCAAATCCCTTTCCTGCTTCTCCTGCTCTTGCTGCCTCGATTGATGCGTTCAATGCCAGCAGGTTGGTCTGTTCGGAAATTGCATTGATACCTTCAATGACTTCATTCATATGATTGATAACATCCATCAATGCATCCATATTCTTCTTCATTTCTGTGGATTCTGAGATTGCATCTTTGGATAAATCCCGGATAGCTGTCAGTTCTTCCTGGCCATTCTCTATCTTCTTATAAATATCAGTAGTTTTCTCTGATACATCAACAATTGTATTGGTCAGACCCTCATGGGCATTTCTTACTTCCTCTGCAATACTGGATGTTTCTGCTGCTGCATCATGGATTGCCTTTGTTGCTGTATTGACATCCTCTGCTGTCGTTGTCATCTTTTCGGTATCATGTCCAACTTTCAGGCCTAAGGCACTCATTGTCATAACTGCCTGCATATCTTCCCCATATACCTGTGCAAGCTGACGTCTGCCAGCGCTCATGCGTTCATACATATTCTGCAGTTCCGGTGAACCTGCAGCATAATTCTCTTCTTTCATCTCACTAATTGACTGAACCAGATTTATAATTTTTTTATTCTTTCCCAATGCCATATATTTCCTCCAATCAATGCACTTTCTGTGCATTACGTTATACTACTAATTTTGTACTGAATCTTACCGATTGTCAACGACATTTTGTGATATTTTTCCAAAAAATTCAACTTTTTTTGCAATTTCTTTATGCAGAAAATATTTTCAAAAACATTACCAATGCCTGATAATCTCTCATATCTGCCAGTTCTCTTGCAGAATGCATGGCAAGCATCGGAATTCCAATATCCGCTCCCTGCATCGGCAGATAGGAAACCACAATCGGTCCAAGGGTCTGTCCACCCGGCATGCCGGAACGGTTTACCTGCACCTGATATGGAATATCTGTCTTTTTACAAAGCTGCATCACCACCGCTGTTGCCTCACTGTCAGAAAGATACCGCTGGCTGGCAGAAGTCTTTACGGTAATTCCTTTTCCCAATATCACATCATTCGTAATATCTGATTTATTTGTGTAATTCGGGTGTACGGCATGAGCTCCGTCTATAGACAAGAGAAAGCCTCCCCGGAGCATATCATTTACCTCTGTTTCTGCCATTCCAAAGGCTGCACCAATCTTCATTATGATATCCTTAAGAAGACTGCTGTCTGCTCCCTGCTTGGAGCGGCTGCCGATTTCCTCATTATCAAATAATCCTGCCACAACCAGTGAATCTCCGGTCGTTTTTTCACACATTGTCTCCACAATTGCTGCTACCGATGCCAGATTATCGATTCTCGGAGAAGAAAGAAGCTTCTTATCACTTCCTATTAATTCCGGTTCATCCATATTGGTAAGGAATAAATCATAGCTTAAAACCTCATTTGCCTCTGCCCCAAGCTGTTCTTTTAAGTAATCCGTGAAAAAATTCTCTGTAACGTCTCCGTCCTGCTCTATTCCAAGCAGTGGAAGCAGTTCTCTTTGCATATCATATTCCTGTTTTCCGCCTGCCTCACGGTTCAGGTGTGGTGCTAATGACGGAATCACTGCTGCCGGTTCCTCACTTCCGAAAAGCTTTACTTCCGGTGCAAATGGATGTTCCGATTCTAATACCACTTTCCCATAAATTCCAAGTGGACGGTCAAACCATGTATTTTTGAGCATACCGCCATATGGCTCCACATTTAACTGCCTGTAATCCTTCGTCTTCACTTCAGGATTCGGTTTTATTTTAAAACATGGAAAATCTGTATGGGCCAGCATCAGGCGGAGTGCCGTCTTTCTGTCCAGCTGTTCCGGAACAGAGAATGCTGCTACCATACCGGAATACGGTCTTACATAGTATTTACCGCCTGCATGAAGCTGCCAGGATTCCTGCAGCTTTAATTCTTCATACCCTGCCTCCTGTAACTGCTTTCCTGTCCATTCTGTTACATGATATGGTGATTTTCCCTTTGACAATAGTTCTGTTATTTTCTGCATGCCATACGCCTTCCTTACATGAATCTATCTATTACAAGCGCCACTCCGTCTTCATCATTGGAAGTGGTAATATAATCTGCGACCTCTTTTACCTCCGGCTGTGCGTTTGCCATTGCCACACCAAGCCCGGCAAATGCAATCATAGACTTGTCATTAAAGCCATCTCCACAGCAGATCATCTGCTCCTTCTTTTCTCCCAGATATTCTAACAGTTTTCCAAGAGAATATGCCTTATCAATGGATGGTGGAACAATTTCTAAGAAAAACGGTTCTGAGCGAAAAATGTTTAATTGTTCTCCAAAGGTCTGCCGCATCACATCCTGTGCTTTTGCAATCTTTTCCGGTTCTCCTGTCATCAGGAATTTATTTACCGGATAATCTACATATTCTGCGAAATTATCTACCTCTTTTATCGGCATTCCGTTAATTTTTCCCTCGTTACGGCTATATTCATTCACTCCGTTTCCATGGATGATGGTATTTCCTTTATAAGTAAGCACGCCTACACCCAGTCTGCATGCCTGCTCATACACTGCCGGCACCAGTTCTACCGGTATTGTCTTATTGTATACAATCTCTCCGGTCTCATAATTAATAATCTTTCCACCATTAAATGCCAGTACAAATCCGCCATAGCTCTTCAAATCCAGTTCGTCTGCCAGCTTTACGATGCCCCCGGTAGGACGGCCGGATGCCAGCACTACTTTTTTCCCTTCCTTTTGAATCCGCATCAGTGCGTCTTTCGTCTTTGGTGTAATGACTTTCTTTGAATTGGTTAAGGTGCCATCTAAATCCAGCACGATAATCTCATAGGTTTCGCTCATTTTCGTATTGTTCCTCTCTGCCTTTTTCCCTCGTTTTCCTGTCCCATACATTTTGCCCTTTTTGCTTAACGTGTCATCAAAAACAAGTATTCCCGGGCAGCTTCTTCGTCATTCGGATAATTCTTTGTATAATCCTCCATCTCGCTTTTTGCAGATGTGAAATCTCCGCTCTGTTCATATGCCAGTATCAGATTACGCTGCGCCTCCTGCTTCTGTGAGCCTGCATCTAAATCCAGTGCCATCTTAAGATAGTTTATTGCACTGTCATAATTACCTTTTTCTAATTCCATTCCTCCCAGACAGATCAATGCTGTCGGATTATCCTGATTTTCATCGATATATTCTTTATATAATCCGGCTGCCTTCTCATCTTCGCCTTTCACTTCATAGAGCTGTGCCATATACAAAGAAGCTTCCGTGCTCTTTTTATTAATAGCTGTCGTAAGCTCTGTTTCCGCATTATCATAATCTCCCAGTAATAGATAAATTCTGCCTCTCTGGGCATAGTCCTCCGCTGATTTACCACCTGCTTCAATACCTTTTTTCAGATACTCCTGACCTTCGGTCTGCATTCCTGCGGCATAACACTCCTGGTACAAAGCAATATACATTTCATAGTCACTGCCGGCATACTGTGCTGCCAGATTAAAATTTTCTTTTGCTTTATCCATGTCATTTTCTTTCCGGTACAGTTCTCCTAACAGGAAATATGCCTGGGCATTTTTCTTGTCATAATTGATTAACGCCTGATAGGTCTCAATGGCATCCTCTTTCTTTCCTGCGGCATACTGTGCTGCTGCTTTATAATAACAGGTATCTATTTCTTCTTCTCCCACAACTGCCAGCGACTGGTCCAGTGCATTCTGAAATGCATCAATGGCGCCTTCATAGTCACCCTCCTGCATACAGTTGATGCCTATCTGCCGATATGCATCTTTATTATTCTGTGTCTCATCCTCCTCACAGCCGGCCAACAGTAGTCCTGTGGCAAGTACAACTGCCATATATTTTATTTTCTTCATAATTGCCTCGCTTTCATCCGCTTTAGTATAGCAAATTAAGGCTCTTCTTTCAACCTCGCCCCGGCTTGTTTTTCTTCGTTTCCTGTGATACACTGCAAGAAAAATCATGAGTTATTCTCATGCATATGGTTAGGCGATTGCGAAGCGGGACAGAAAGATGATTGCCCCAATAATATCACGGATTCACAGGGGATTATCTTTCGCTACGAAATACCGCAGTTCTAAAATGCGTGTCTTTCTTCTTGCTATTAAAACAGTCTTTCCAATGTTTGTCAGAATATCGGCACAGTTCGCCGAAGCACAGATGCCTGATAAGGGCTGTTAGGGGCACTGGGAATTTTGTCTGGCAACAGGCAACGCTGGTACAGGGATGTACCAGCGAGGCACAATTGAACATGGATGTGAATTTGTGCCGGTTGCCAGGCAAAAGAAAAAGTATGCCGAAATTCCCAGTGCCCCTTGCAGGCATTATGTGGCATCTGTGCCCGGCGGACAGCGTCGATATTCAGCCAAAGCAACCGGAAAGACAGTTTACAATTAAGAAAAACACGCATTATAAGAACTGTTGGCATTTCATACCGGATAAAGATAAATCCCCTGTGAATCCCGTAATATTCTTCCGGCAGCTCCTGTCCCCTTTCGCAATCGCCTAACCAGAATCAGATAAGAAAAGAGGTTTTACTATGTCAGAAAACGAAGCAAAAGAAACCATGCAGGACTTTGAAGCAGAGCTTGAGGCTTCCTTCCGGAAAATCAACGAAGGAGACATCTTAACCGGAACCGTTATCTCTGTGGATGAAGACGCCATCACATTGGACTTAAAGTATTATGCCCCGGGAATCATCAAAGCAGATGAAGTCAGCAACGACCCATCCTTTGTCATTGACGAACACATTCATCCGGGAGATATCTTAGAAGCAACGGTCATCCGCCGGGATGATGGAGAAGGCAACATTTTACTTTCCATGAAAGAAGCCAACGAAGTGCTTGCCTGGGATAAGTTAAAAGAGCTGTTGGAAAACGAAACCATTGTTACCGTAAAGGTCAGTGAAGCGGTAAAAGCCGGTGTGGTTGCATACCTTTATGGCATTCGCGGATTTATTCCGGCTTCACAGATTACCACAGCCTATGTAGAAGATACCGAAAGCTATGTTGGCAAAGAATTAGAAGTCCGTGTCATTACTGTAGACGAGGAAGATGACCGTCTGGTGCTCTCCGGTAAATCCGTTGCTCTTGAAAAAGAAACAGAAGAAAGAAATCATAAGATTGCCATGCTTGTTCCAGGAAGTATCGTAGAAGGAACGGTAGAAAGTCTGATGCCATATGGTGCATTTATCAACCTTGGGGACGGACTTACGGGACTTGTCCACATTTCCCAGATTTGTGAACGCCGTATCAACAAGCCTTCCGAAGTATTAAAGGAAGGACAGCATGTAAAAGCCAAGCTTTTAAATACCAACGACGGCAAAATCAGCTTAAGCATGCGTGCATTGGAAGAAGAAATGGTAGATACTTCTGTAGAAGAAAAAGAAGACTTATCCGCCTACACCTCTGATGAAAGTGCTTCTACCAGCCTTGGCGCACTGTTAAAGGGATTGAAGCTCTAAGTCGTATTTCATAAAACGCAACAAGGGACAGATATTTCTATCTGTCCCTCATTGTTTTTAAAGGTTGGAGAATACTTTTATCAAAATTTAGTCTAATTTCCAAATATCTTTGTTGTACTGCTCAATTGTACGGTCCGATGAGAAGAAGCCGGCTTTGCTGATGTTTGTCAGCATCATTTTTGCCCATGCTTTTCTATCTTCATAATCTGCAAGCATTTCATCTTTCTTTGCACGATAAGATTCGAAATCCGGAAGAGTCATGAACCAGTCTTTATTGATTAACTCATTGAAAAGTCTCTCTAAGTTCTCTGCATTTCCGATTGCTTTCATTTCATCACTTACGATGAAGTCGATTGCACGTTTGATATCTGCATCATTATCATAATACTTGCGTGATACATAATCAGCTTTTGCGTAATGCTCAATTACTTCGTCAGAAGACTCTCCGAAGATGTAGATGTTATCATCTCCTACTAACTGATGCATTTCTACGTTTGCTCCGTCCATGGTTCCGATTGCTACTGCACCATTTAACATGAACTTCATGTTAGATGTTCCGGATGCCTCTTTAGAAGCTAAGGAAATCTGCTCATGGATATCTGCTGCCGGGATTAATTTCTCAGCTAAAGTAACATTGTAGTTCTCTACCATAACAACCTGTAAGTACGGACTTACTTCCGGGTCATTTGCAATTAACTGCTGTAAGCAGAGAATTAAATGGATAATGTCTTTTGCAATGATGTAAGCCGGAGCTGCCTTTGCACCAAAGATTGCAGTAATCTTTCTTGCCGGTTTCTTTCCTGCTTTGATTTCAAAATATTTGTTAATTACATAGAGTGCATTCATCTGCTGTCTCTTGTACTCATGTAATCTCTTAATCTGGATATCAAATACTGAGTTCTCATCTAAGTCGATGTTCTGTGTTGCCTTTAAGTAGTTCTTAAGAACAACTTTGTTCTCAGTCTTGATTGCAAGTAATTTATCTAATACTGCATCATCATTTACGAACTGTCCTAATTTTTCCAGTTCCATTGCATCTTTCTTGAATCCTGGTCCAATCAGTTCTTCGATTAAGGATGTTAATCCCTTATCACAGTGTAATAACCAACGACGGAATGTGATACCGTTTGTCTTGTTATTGAACTTCTCAGGATAAATCTTGTAGAAGTTATTTAACTCAGAATCTTTTAAGATTTCTGTATGAAGGTATGCAACACCATTTACGCTGAATCCGTAGTGGATATCCATATGAGCCATGTGTACACGTTTTTCATCATCAATGATGTATACAGACTTGTCATCATATTTAGCAACTACACGGTTGTTTAATTCGTAGATGATTGGCATTAACTGTGGAACAACTTTCTCTAAGAAAGAGATTGGCCATTTCTCTAATGCTTCTGCTAAGATGGTGTGATTGGTATATGCACAACACTTGGAAACGATTGCAATAGCCTCGTCCATGCCGATTCCTCTTTCCATTAACAGACGAATCATCTCCGGGATTACCATAGATGGATGGGTATCATTAATCTGGATTACTGCATAATCAGCAAGATCATGTAAGTTACATCCTCTTTCTACCGCCTCATCTAAGATTAACTGTGCAGCGTTGCTTACCATGAAGTACTGCTGGTAAACACGAAGGAGACGTCCCTTGTCATCACTGTCATCCGGATATAAGAATAATGTCAGGTTTTTCTTGATATCCTCTTTGTCAAAGTCAATTCCATCCCCAACGATGCTCTCATCTACTGTTTCGATATCGAATAAATGAAGCTTGTTGGTTGTGTTTTCATATCCGGTAACATCAATATCATATAATTTTGAAGTTACATTAAATCCACCAAACTGTACCTGATAGCTCTTATCTGTCTTTGTCAGCCAGCTTTCATCCTGAATCCAAGGATTCTTGGTTTCTTTCTGAAGGTTGTTTTCAAATACCTGTTTGAATAATCCGTAATGATAGTTAAGTCCAACTCCATCACCGTTTAATCCTAATGTTGCAATAGAATCAAGGAAGCATGCTGCAAGTCTTCCAAGACCACCGTTACCAAGTGATGGTTCCGGCTCAACCTCTTCAATTGCACAGATGTCTTTGCCATTTGCTGCAAGTACATCTCTCACTTCATCATATACACCTAAATTAATCAGGTTGTTGGAGAGAAGTTTTCCAATTAAGAACTCTGCGGAAATATAATATAATTTTTTCTTTCCGTTGTGGTTTTCTTTCTTCTCAGCCATTGCTTTTGTCATCTCTAATAATGCGAAGTATAATTCTTCATTAGAGCAATCAGCAATTCCCTTGTTATATTTCTTTGTTACGATTTCCTGTAAATTCATTTTTGACCCTCCGTAAAATTTGAATTCAGTTCGTTCTCTTATGTATGCATTATCTAACATTTCTTTTACATTTTCTTGTAATATACCGGTCAAAAGTGGTACAATACTATCATATTTCGGTGATTTTAGAAAAAATCACTTTTTTGTACATTTTGACGAAAGGCGTTTCCCATGAATATTCTCGAATATGAAAATTACCAGGAAAAGAAATCACATGGTTCAGAAAGTTTCCCATATATCACCTATCCCTGTTCAATTCCCTTAGATTTTGAGCGGGTGCCTGCCCACTGGCATGATGAAACGGAAATTATCTACATCAAAAAAGGCTGCGGACTGATTACCGTAGATTTGGAAGAATATCCGGTTCAGGAAGGAAGTATTCTTCTGATTCTTCCGGGACAGGTTCATTCCATTGAACAGTATCTCGATTACAAAATGGAATATATTAATATTATTTTTAAACTGGAAATGCTCCTTGCCAAACAGACAGACATCTGTAACAGCCGCTACTTTACACCGCTTTTAGACGGCACACTGCGGCTTACCACACATTTTACACCGGGTATGCCATTCTATAACGAGGTTGCCGGCTGTATCAATGCTGCGGATGAAGTCTGCAGGACCAATCCCCCGGCCTTCCAGCTTGTGATTAAAGGACAGCTTTTCCTGCTCTTTTCCATTCTGATTTCTAACTGCTGCGAAACAAGTGCCTCCCGCAAGAACCAGAAATCCCTGGAAAAGATGAAACGCATCATTAAATATATTGAGACAAATTATGCCAGTAAAATTTCCATTGAAGAAATGGCAGATGCGCTGGACTTAAGCCAGTCTCATTTTATGAAGTTTTTCAAAAATACCATGGGAACTACTTTTACAGAATATTTAAATGATTACCGGCTGACCATGGCCAGCCGGCTGCTTATTTCGTCTGAAGCTTCTATATTAGACATTGCCGCTGAAGTAGGCTTTGACAACCTCTCTTACTTCAACCGGCTGTTTAAGAAACGCTTTTATGTTACACCCCGTGAGTACCGGAAGCGTTTTGCAGGATAAGTTCTTTTACTTTTTTCATATCCATTGCAGGCAGGTAATAGGTACTGTCCGGCTTTTTGTCATCTTTTGGAGAAATATTCGAATGAATGTAAAAAGTGTCAAGACCTGCCTCTTTGGCCCCGTTGATGTCACAACGTACATCATTTCCTATCATCAGTGTTTTCTTCACATCCAGATGATACTTTTCTATCAGTTGTTCAAAAAAACGGATGTCCGGTTTCTTGGTTCCATAATCGGATGAAATTAAAATATCGTCAAAATATTTTGTAATATCCAAATAATTCATCTCATATTCCGTAAAGATTCTCTGGGCATTGGATAAAAGATATACCTTTTTACCACATTTTTTCAATGCTTTTAATAATTCTCTTACGCCATCATAAATCCGCACATACTCCATGGTCAGTACCCGGAAGAACTGTCCGGTATGAACTGCCAGCGCATCATCAGCCTTTATCCCCTTCTTCGCATAAAGCTCTTTGAATACTTCTTCAATACGAATCTCCGGAAATGCCTCATGGGCATAGTGCGGCTCCTTTTCCAACTCTCCCTTTAAATCTGTCTCTTTGCTTTGAATCAATGCCAGATAAGATTCCTGTAATTCCTGCGGGTCATATAAAGCTCCATAAAATCCGTAAAACAGACTCAGTTTTTCCCATACCCTAGCATCATTTTCCTCTGTATGGATATCTACCAGTGTTCCATACAGATCAAACACATAATTGTCGTACATATTACCTTCCATTTCCTGCTTTTATTTAAACATCTTTGTCTTAGCAAAGATTAATGCAACAATAAGACTGCATACCACTGCAATTAATACGATAATAACAAATCCATAAGGACTCTCTGCGAACGGCATTCCCTTTGCAGCTACATTCATGCCATACGCTGAGAATATCATAGTCGGAACAGAAAGTACAGCTGTTATTATGGCAAGCACCTTCATTACCACATTCAGATTGTTGGAAATAACTGATGCAAAAGCATCCATCATTCCGCTCAAAATGCCGCTGTAAATATTTGCCATCTCAATTGCCTGCTTGTTTTCAACAATAACATCCTCAAGAAGTTCTTCATCTTCCTGATATTTTTTAATATTGTCATTTTTAAATAATTTTTCCAGTACCACCTCATTGGAGCGGAGTGCTGTCGTAAAGTAAACCAGACTCTTTTCCAGTTTCAAAAGCTCGATTAACTCCCGGTTCTGTGTGGACTTGTGCAGCTTGTTTTCCACAATTTCACTCTGGCGGTCAATACTTCTTAAGTACTGTAAGAAAAGAGAGGATGTCCGGTACAAAATCTGAAGCACAAAGCGGGAACGCATGGCAGGATTAAAATCTCGCACCGTGCCATTGGCAAATGCTTCTAATATTGGAGTCTTCTCAAGACTTACTGTAATGACTGCTTTTTTTACCACAAAAATAGAAAGTGGAATGGTATCATAAAGTTCCTTATCATTATGGGTTTCAATATTCGGGATATTAACCAATACCATAGTATAATTCTCATCTGTTTCAATACGCGAGCGCTCGTCCGTATCCAGTGCGGAACGCATGGCATCTGCATCAATTCCATACTGATTTACCATTGCTGCGACTTCTGCCTCTGTTGGATTTACAAGGGAAATCCAGCAATCCTCCCCTGGTGATTCAATTTCGGTGATACGGTTCTGTTCACTGCAATAGTACTTAATCATCTTTCCACTTCCTTTCTCTTCATTTCCTGTAAAAAAAATCCCCATCAAAGCCGGAACACTTTGACAAGGGAATCTCGCTTAATCCTTTTTTAGTATATTTCCACCCCCTTTGTTTGTCAACCCTGACTCATGTATTTTCTCATCTGCAGTAATATTTTCTTCTCCATGCGGCTGACCTGTACCTGACTGGTGCCAAGCTTTGCAGCAATCTGGCTTTGCGTGGCATTTTCAAAATAACGCATCTTAATCAGCTGCTGCTCCCTTCCGGATAACTGTTGCAGCAATTCTTCTATCAGAAGCTTATTTTCCAGTTCTTCCTGCGCATTCTTCTTATCCTTTAACCGGTCCAACAGATAGATTTCACTGCCATCCGACTGATAGACGCTCTGGTAAATGGATTCTACTTCTCCATTGGCTTCCACTGCGAGGACAATCTCTTCCTCCGAAAGCCCGGTTTTTTCTGCCAGTTCCTTTAACTCCGGCTCCCTTCCAAGCATGTCTGTCAGTTCCTTTCTTGCATTGCTGATAAGATAGCCTTTTTCTTTCATGCTCCTGCTGACCTTCACCATGCCGTCATCCCTCAGGAAGCGGCGTATTTCTCCCATAATCACCGGCACTGCATAAGTGGAAAAGCATACCTCATAACTTACATCAAATTTATCCACTGCCTTCATCAGTCCAATGCATCCGATCTGAAACAGTTCTTCTTTATCATGTCCTCTTCCTAAAAATCTTTGTACCACACTCCAGACCAGCCCCTGATTTCCAAGCACCAGCGTATCTCTTGCCTGCTTATCCCCTTTGTGTGCCCGTTTGATATAAGCAATTGTCTGTTCCATTCTCCACTTAACTTTCCCGCACCAGATTTTTTTTCATTTTTATAACAGTTCCTTCTCCGACCTTTGACCGTACTTCTACTTCATCCATGAAAGCCTCCATAAAAGAAAAGCCCATACCGGACCGCTCCAGCTCCGGCCTTGTCGTAAAAAACGGCTCCTTTGCCCGTTCAATATCCGCAATTCCCTTCCCGCTGTCTTTTACGGTAATATGTACGGTACTTCCGGAAAGACAGCACTGCATCACTACCGTTCCTTCCTTTTCTTCATAGCCATGGATAATGGCATTGGTTACCGCCTCCGATACCGCAGTTTTAATATCCTCTAACTCATCCAGTGTGGGATTCATCTGGGCGCAAAATGCTGCTACCGCTACTCTGGCAAATCCTTCATTTACGGATAATGCCTCAAATTCCAGTTTCATCTTATTTCTTCTTCCCATATTTATAGCCTCCATTTTCATACCTACTTCTTCTCCCCTTCTTTCATCTGAACCAGTTTATGCAGACCTGATACCACAAAAATTTTCCGGATCCGCTCATTCATATTCTCTGCCACCACTTTTCCGCCGCTGTAATTCATGTTCCGGCACCTTCCGATTACCACGCCAATCCCTGAGCTGTCCATAAATTCTGTACCGGCAAAATCAAAAACCAGTTTGTTAACCCGGTAAGAATCAATCAGTAAATCTGCCTCTGCCCGCAGCTGTGTGGCGCAATGATGATCCAACTCCTTTGGCACCCGGATGGTAAGACATCCATTTTCTAATTCATACTTAAATTCCATTCTTCTATCCTCCATATACATTACGTAAAAAGAATGTGCCCTGGCACATTCTCGCGCCTGCGGCGGTCGCTTGCGACATCTACCTTATACGCCGCAGTGTGCATCCTCGCGGTGCGTTTTGTAGTTTACAGGAAAGCAATTTCCTGTAAACTACAAAAGACGCCCGGCAATCTGCCTGACGTCTTTTGTAAACTGTTTTTCTTTATTCTGTTACTGTTCTGCATTCTGTAATTCTTCCAGATAGCGGGAAGAATTGGCTGCACGTTCCGTATTCGGATAACCATCAATCACTTTCTGATAGTATTCGATGGCTTTTTCATTCTCGCCCAGATTCCGGTAGGTCTGTGCCAGATAATAAATCGCATTGCCATCCTGGTATGCCTCATCCATCTCTACTACTTTTTCAAATCCGGTCTTCGCTTCTTCATAGTTATAATTACTGTATGCCTGATAACTGTCTGCATAAGTCACCTGAAGATACTGGTCATTTACAGTTGCGTTGATATTCTGATAAATTTCCTTTGCGGTATCGGAAAGGTTTTCTTCCTTCACACCGGAAAGTGCATCTCCTGCTGCTGTAATATCTCCCTCCTGGAAGGATTTATATGCTGAAAGCAGCTGGTCATAGCTGCTAATCTTATTGGAAGTCTCCTCGGAATCGCTTTTTGCAGAAGACACCTGCTGGTTCAGGTCATCAATCTGATTTTCCAGATTGGTAATCTGCTGATTCTTCGTGGTTATGGTATCATTTGCCTGAACCACTGATGTATTGGCATCACTCTTTGCCTTCTGCTTTACACTTGGCACTACAAGGAAACAGGTGACTGCAACACCAATTGCCACCCCAAGCAAAATGGTCAGTATTGTGGCAAAACCTGAAGTATCTTTGAATTTTGTCGGCTGGATAATGAGGTCATTTCCACTCTTATAGGAAATAAGGTCATCTTCTTTCTTTTTCTTCTTACCGCTGTTGGCACTGCGCAGCATCTGATTGGTCTCTTTCATGTAACGCAGTGTAATCGTATTGCTGGAATCAATTTTCATAGCTGCCCGCAATGACTTCTTTGCCTGCTCGAATTTATTCTCTTTCATGTACAAAAGAGCCAGCAGCTGATGTCCCTTTACCAGTTTCGGGTTTAAGGACAATACCTTCTTCAACTGGATAATTGCAAGATCTGTACTATTCTGTCTGCAATATAACAATGCCTGATTGTATTTCTTAATGGTCTGATTTACCGTTTCTAACTGTGCCGGATTCTTCTGCACAGCGTCCAGATAACGTCCTGCATCATTATCCTTTGGCTGAAGGCTCTTACTAATCACCCATTCACCCATGGCAGATACCGCCTCACCGGTCTCAAAAAGTACCAGTCCCAGGAGATTTCTTGCCTGAATGTTCGTCTTATCAAACCGAAGACTCTTCTTAAGACTTTCAATCGCTCCGGATAAATCACGGACATTGCTTCGCTCTAATCCCTGATTATAATAATAATTAGAGGTCATCACAATTTTCTTATATACTTTTACGTCAATTCCACAGTTCGGACAACGGTTGTCCCCTGTCAGATCTGCTCCGCAATTATAACATTTCATACTTTACCTCACTTAACGAATTCTACTGTCGTCTTGCTTCTTTCATCATTTCTCTTAAAATGTCTGTCATATCCGTTAAGTCCTGATTGTAAATAGCTTCCTCTGCCTCTTCTACTTCCAGGCTTGGTTTGAATTTCTTTAATTCTTCTTCAAAATCTATCATGCTTCATTTCCTCCTGCTATCTTTTCCAATTCTCCAATCAAATACAGGGAACCCGCACAGAATACCATCTGGTTGTCCTTCCTGTATTCCTTTACATATCTGTATGCCTGTGCACAGTCTTCTATTACTACTGTTTCCCGGTCGTTTGCCATAAATTCATCCTGCAATTTCAATGGGTCTATTCCACGGCTGTCCGGGATGCGGGTCAGCACAATACTATCCCACGAAACTTCCTTGCACAGTACTTTTACTGCTTCTTTATGATTCTTCTCTTCCATCATGGAAAAAAGAAGAACTGGCTTTTCTTCCGCAATCTTCTGCACATTTTTCACAAAGTGGGCAATACCATCTGCATTATGTGCTCCGTCAAAATAGATAAATGGCTCTGCCTGCTGCATTCTGCCCATCCATCTGGTATGTTCCATTGCAGAGATAATCTCTGCTTTTCCAATTCCGGTTTCCACCTGAAGGACAGATAACGCCCGATATGCCAGTGACGCATTCATCATCTGATATTCTGCCGGAAACGGGATTTTCAAATCAACAACATCATACCCATTGGTATAACAAAAATCAATAGTTTTCCCGGTTATTTTATGAATTTTAAGACTTTCTAAAGAAATACAGTAATAAGGTGCTCTTTTTGCCCTTGCAGTCTGCCTTATCACTTCTGCCGCTGTTTCATTACTTCCATCAAAGATAACAGGAACGCCTTCTTTGATAATCCCTGCCTTTTCTCCTGCAATTGCTTCAATGGAATTTCCTAAAATCTGTGTATGCTCGAGACTGATAGATGTAATAATCGTAAGCAACGGTTCCTCAAATACATTCGTTGCATCTAACCTTCCGCCAAGTCCGGTCTCTAAAATAAGATAATGTACTTTCCGCTTCTGAAAAAGATACATGCCCATGGCAAAAAGATATTCAAAAAATGCTGGATGCGGCAGTCCTTCTGCTTCCATCTGCTCTACCACCTTCTGCACTGCCTCAAAGCTTTCTACAAATTCTTCCTGACTGCACTTTTCGCCATTGATTACGAAACGTTCTTCCATGCATACAAGGTGCGGAGAAGTAAAGAGTCCCACTTCACATCCATGTTCCACCAGCACCTGATTGATAAATGCACAGACACTTCCTTTGCCATTGCTTCCTGCCACATGGATGATTTCAAACTGATGCTCTCTGATAGAAAGCCTCTGCAGCATTTCTTTCGTATGCTCTAAACTGTTTTTCTTTGTGAACTTTGGTATTTCATATATATAATTACAAATCTCTTCATAAGTCATTTTTGTCACCACTTTTCTAAGTATAATATAGTGGAAAATTTTTTCAAGAGGTTATCCTGTTTCCATAAAAAGTTTTCGCCGCAGAAACTGCGGCGAATCGACAATACCTGTCTTTTAACTTTTGTAACTATTTCATCTGAGCCAGACGCTCCTGTACGGTAGCCATCATCTGCTCATATTTTGCAAGCTTATCTTTCTCTTCCTGAATCTTTGCAGCAGGTGCCTTGCTTACAAACTTCTCATTATTTAACATGCCATGGGAGCGGGCAAGTTCTTTCTTAAGACGCTCTTCTTCTTTCAAAAGACGCTCTTTTTCTTTTTCCATATCTACCAAGTCTTCCAACGGCATGTATACAACAGCTCCCGGAATAACTACGGATACTGCATCTTCTCCGATGCCTGCCTTATCGGACTGAACATCAACCTCGCTGGCACTGATAAGATTCTGGTATGTTTTCTTCATGCTCTCAAAGGTCTCACAAAGTGCTTTGTCTTCAGATACAATAAATACCTTTGCCTTTCTGGATGGTGGAACATCCATCTCTGTTCTTAAGTTACGGATGCCTTTTACCAGCTCTTTTACATGAGCAAGCATCTCTTCTTCTGCCGGGAAATTCCACTCTTCTTTGTAAACCGGCCAGTCAGCCAGCATAATGGTCTCTTCCTGCGGATTTAAGGTACAGTAGATTTCTTCTGTGATAAATGGCATATATGGATGTAATAATTTTAATGCCTGTCCTAATACAGTACGAAGTGTCCAGAGTGCACTGTTGGCAGCCCTGGCATCCTCGTCTTTCTTATAAGTACGAACTTTGGCAATCTCGATATACCAGTCACAGAATTCATCCCAGATAAAGTCATATACTTTCTGTACTGCAATACCAAGTTCGAATTTATCCATATTTTCTGTTACATCTTTGGTCAATGTATTAACTGCTGAAAGAATCCATTTATCTTCCGGTGCCAGGTCAGAAATTGCAGGCTTTGTTACTTCCATACCCTCTAAGTTCATCATAATGAAACGGGATGCATTCCACACTTTATTGGCAAAGTTACGGGATGCTTCTACACGCTCCCAGTAGAAACGCATATCATTTCCCGGTGCATTTCCGGTAATCAGTGTCAGTCTCAAGGCATCTGCACCATATTTATCAATGACCTCTAACGGGTCAATTCCATTTCCAAGAGATTTACTCATCTTACGACCCTGGGAATCACGAACCAGTCCGTGGAATAATACAGTATGGAATGGTGCTTTGCCCATCTGCTCATATCCTGAGAAAATCATACGGATTACCCAGAAGAAAATAATATCGTATCCGGTTACTAATACATCATTCGGATAGAAATAATCTAAGTCTTCTGTTTTCTCCGGCCAGCCTAAGGTTGAGAATGGCCATAATGCAGAAGAGAACCAGGTATCCAGAGTATCCGGATCCTGTGTCATATGGGTGCAACCGCACTTCGGACATTTCTCCGGTGCATTCTTAGATACTACCATTTCTCCGCATTCATCACAGTAATATGCAGGAATACGATGTCCCCACCAGAGCTGTCTGGAAATACACCAGTCACGGATATTATCCGTCCAGTTGAAGTAGGTTTTCTCCATACGTTTTGGAAGGAGCTTGATATCTCCATTCTTTACACCTTCTACTGCCGGTTTGATTAAATCATCCATTTTTACAAACCACTGCTGTTTAATCATTGGCTCTACGGTTGTGCCACAGCGGTCATGGGTTCCTACGTTATGGGAATGCGGAACAACTTTTACCAAAAGTCCTTCCTTCTCTAAATCCTCTACCAGTGCTTTCCGGCATTCGTATCTGTCCATGCCCGCATATTTGCCGGCTTTGCTGTTCATGGTTGCATCATCATTGATAACAACGATTTCTTCCAGATTATGACGTTTTCCAACTTCAAAGTCGTTCGGGTCATGAGCCGGTGTAATCTTTACACATCCGGTTCCAAATTCTTTATCTACATAGGAGTCTGCAATAACCGGAATCTCACGGTCTGTCATCGGAAGCTTTAACATTTTTCCGATAATATCCTGATAACGTTCATCATCCGGATTTACTGCTACTGCAGTATCACCAAATAAAGTCTCCGGACGGGTGGTTGCGATTTCTACGAATCTTCCCGCTTCTCCTACTACCGGATAATTGATATGCCAGAAGAAGCCATCCTGTTCTTCATGTTCTACCTCGGCATCGGAAATAGATGTCTTGCAGACAGGACACCAGTTTACAATACGGGAGCCTTTATAAATAAGACCTTTTTCATATAATTTTATAAATACTTCAAGAACTGCATCAGAGCATCCTTTATCCATGGTAAAACGTTCTCTGCTCCAGTCCGCGGAAGAACCCATTTTCTTTAACTGGTTGATGATGCGGCTGCCATACTCATCCTTCCACTCCCAGCATTTTTCTAAGAAGCCTTCTCTTCCGAGGTCATTCTTGTCAATTCCCTGTTTCTTTAAGGAATCAATAACCTTTACCTCTGTTGCAATGGCTGCATGGTCTGTTCCCGGCTGCCATAATGCATTGTATCCCTGCATTCTCTTGTAACGGATTAATATATCCTGCATGGTATTATCCAATGCATGTCCCATATGAAGCTGTCCGGTAATATTTGGCGGCGGCATTACAATGGTAAACGGTTTCTTGCTGCGGTCAGCCTGTGCATGGAAATATCCATTGTCTTCCCATTTCTTATAAAGTCGGTCTTCAATCCCTTTTGGGTCGTAGGTTTTTGCAAGTTCTTTGCTCATAATTGTTCTCCTTTTTCTAAATTGGACGTTTCGTAATTTGTAAAAGCATTATTTTTATTCATAGACATTTCAGTTATCTGAAAGGTATGGGACTTTTGATAGGAAATACTGCTGTTCTAAAGGCACATGTTTTTCTTTTTGCTATAAAGGCTGTCTTTCCAATATTTGACAAGCCAGCTTCACTGTTCGCCAATACGCGGATGCTATTTTAGTTTCCTATAAACTGTCTACAAGCACTGTCCCGCATCCGCCTCTGTCGGACAGTACCGCCGTCCTGTCAAAGTAACGGAAAGACAGCCTGCAAGCAAGAAAAATATGCACCTTAGAGCAGCTAGTATTTCCTATCAGATAAAGTCCTACATCTTTCAGATAACTGAAATGCCTCAAACAAATATTCTATCTTCCACAAATACTATACTCATGCAGAAACAAAGAATGTGCCTTGGCACATTCTCGCGCCTGCGGCGGTCGCTTGCGACATCTACCTTATACGCCGCGGTGCGCATCCTCGCGGAGCGTTTTTAACTTTACAGAAAAGCAATTTCCTGTAAAGTTAAAAAGCCCTCCCTATCCAACTGGATAAGAAGGGCGAATCAGCGCGGTACCACCTTCGTTATGCATAGTATCTATGCATATCTCTTCTCCGTAACGTGGAGTGTCGGGAAAACTTATGCCTTGTTGAAATTCTTTATATGATTCCGGTTACAGGCTTTCTGGGTCTTCCGGTTCAAAAGCTACCTTCCATCTGTCGTATTCAGACGACCTTCCAGCCGATGAGCCGTCCTCTCTTAGAACCGTACCGATGTACTTCTCTTTCTCATTACCTTTATCTCTAGGCTTTATATTAAATTTGCCAGGCACTTTTGTCAAGGGTGAGTTTTATAAAGTATACTTTCCCAACAACTCTTTTGCCCACTCTTCACTTATCTGTAACTCTTCCTGCAATAACGCCAAAATCTCTTCCTCTGATTTTCCGAATTTGCGACCAAGTCTTATGATTTCCTGTGTCTGACCTTCTCTTCTGATTCTCGCTTCTCGCTCAAAACTCTTCATATATGCAAGACCTACCTCTCCATCCCGCTTTACTGCAGTTACCATCCGATGAAGCTTTTTCAGGCTTTCGGTGGAAGCATTCTCTATGGACGAATGCTCCATGTAATGCAGCAGCTGCTTTAATTCTTCCGGTGGGTTTCCTTCTTTTCCTCTTGTATACAAGAATATGGTCTTTGCACCATCCTCATACTCTAATTCCGGCACTTCTACACAGCTATTCTTAATGGTATATACCATTCGGTTCTCACTAAAAGGGTCATAGGTTGTGATAAAAATCACAATTACATTTCGAAGCTTTCCATATTCTTCGCCTGCCGGCAAATTTCCTGCATCGATCTTTGCATGATAAAAACGTGCTCTACGGGGAAGTGCTGCGAGATCTCCCTTTCCGTCATTCTGGTCCGGCTCAATATCAAAAATTTCTCCATTCTCTTCATCCAGATATACGTCCAGCCGGATACCATGGGCTTCTGTATTTTCTCCACCGAAGAATCGTTGTGGCACCACTGTAAGCTTTCCAATCGGACGGTGCAGAATACATTCCAAAATATACCTTGCTGACTGTTCCCCATAAACTTTGTGGCTGGTCAGGCTGTTTACCAGAAAGTCATCCACCAGATTCAGTTCTTCTAAAGTTTTCATTTTTCCTCCTTTTCCCATAGCACATAGAAAAGCAGGATTGCATACACTATTTCTTCCTCTGATGTTCCGTCCATTCAATGCACTATGCGTTTGTTAATTGTAATTAGAATTTAAAAGCATAGAATTCATTGAATTGTTACCAGAAATTTAGATTGGCTTTTGCCATTCGAAAAATAGAATATATGCTTTGTGCTGATTGTAACAAATAAAAAGGGAGAATACAAGCAGAATTTTTATTCTTCAAATTCTCTTCAAAATTCTTTATAATTCCTTTCGAAATGCCATAAAAATCCATTCTCATTGCCTGTATCCTATGTTATAATAAATGAAAACGAGAAAAATTTATACTGTAATGACAAAGGGAGAGTTTTTATGTCTATGCTAAATTTAAAAGAACTGGATTCTATACATTTAAGCGTTCTAGCTGAAATTGGCAACATCGGTTCCGGTAATGCTGCTACTGCACTGGCAGGTCTCTTAAATACACCGGTAGATATTGAAGTGCCAAATATCTGCCTGATGGATTATACCAAAGCTGCAGATTATCTTGGTGGGGCAGATAAAACTGCTATTGGTATGACTGTAAATGTAAAAGGTGATATGAATGGTGTTATGCTTCAGATTGTGGAGAAAGAATTTACCAGCCGGCTTATCAACACCTTTTATGAAAAAAATGTCGATTCCATTGATTCACTGGATGATATGGATTTATCCGTATTGCGCGAAATGGCAAACATCACAACTGCTGCTTATGTAAATTCTATTGCAAAAATGACAAATACCTTTATTGATATTGAACCACCGCAGAACCATCTTGGTACCATTGGTGAAATTCTGGCTGTCCCGGAAAAAGAATTTACAAAACTGGATTATCAGGTTCTCTTTATTGATGAAAGGTTAAGTTTTGCCCATACCCAGATTAAAAGTGCCATGATTCTGATTCTTGAAATAGACTCTATGAAAGTGCTTTTTGAAGGACTTGGTATCGATTTATAACATTGTAAAAGACAAAAAAGGACGTTCCCGTCTGGAATAATTTCCATTCAGGAACGTTCTTTTTCTCTACTCTTCTTCTTTGTCCTCATCTGCAATTGCCGCTGCTGCCCCGGATACTGCGGCTACTACCGCTATTACAGCTACAATTATTACAAATAAGATTAAAATTCCAAGGAAAATCAGAAGTCCACCCTCTGTCATCTTATTACCTCCTCCTTGTGCCAGATATCTATAGTATACTACGATTCTGTATTATCGTCTATAAATTCTATCATATGACGAATATCCTGCATCTCGCAGTCCATTTCTGTAATTACATCTGCAACATGCTTTAATTTATCTGCTATTTCTTCTGAATTATTAATATGTTTCTTATAGCGAAGCTTGTGCTCAAGACTCGCCCAGAAATCCATGGCAATGGTCCGGAGCTGCACCTCCACTTTCATATGGCGCTTCTCGTTCGATAAAAATATCGGCACATCTACAATCAGATGCAGACTACGGTATCCGTTATCCTTCGGATGTGCAATATAATCTTTCTTCTCTACCAGAATGATATCATCCTGCTGCAGCAGCAAATCTGCCATAGTATAAATATCTTCCTGAAAAGAACAGATGACACGCACTCCCGCAATATCAAACATATTCTCCTCAATTGCTTTCATGGAAAATCCAATGTTCTTCCGTTTGATTTTTTCAATAATACTTACCGGTTTCTTCAGTCTTGTTTTTATGGACTCAATCGGATTCCTGTTATATTGTGTGGAAAACTGCTCATTTAATACCTTAAACTTTGTTTCCACTTCCATCATGGCACACCGGTAATACATCATCAAATCCCCAAAGGGTTTCATCTCACTTAAAAAATCCTCCGGATGTGCCTCGTCTTTTATTCTGCTAAAATCTAATGGATTCATCTTTTACTTTCCTCATAAGTTTATTTTTCTTACTTTTCTATCATATCAGAAAATACCCGAAACAACTATTAATTTTTTCTAAAGTTATCGCAGCGCTCACCAAAGTCTAGCAGAAAAGAAGTTCGCTCAAACAAACTTGGCTCCTTCTTTTCTGCGGCGGTCGCTTGCGACATCTACCTTATACGCCGCAGTGTGCATCCTCGCGGAGCGTTTTTTACTTTACAGGAAAGCAATTTCCTGTAAAGTAAAAAAACAGCAGTGTCCATGTTTTCTTCAACATATTTAAGACACTGCTGTTTTATCTGCCTTATCGGTAGCTTTGCTTTATAGATGACTAAGGGTTACATTTTGTTATCCGTTTTTAGTTTTTCTGCCCTAAAGTTACGGTTACCGTCTGTTCCTGATACTGTCCATCTGTCTGACGTTCAAATACAACTTCTACAGAATCACCTGCTGCACAATACTTAATCGCATCATTTAATTCTGTTGTAGATGAAACCTTGCTTCCATCAAAGGATGTGATAATATCTCCTGCCTGTAAGCCTGCCTGCTCTGCCGGTGAACCTTCCTTTACCTGATAGAGATATATTCCTTCCGGCATATTATAGGTCTGTGCAACGGTGGAGGATACATCTACACCGGAGATTCCAAGATATGCGGAACGGGATTCATCCACCTGTTCCCGGTTGATTAATTTTTCAATAATCGGAGACGCTGTATTAATCGGGATAGCATAGCCCATACCTTCTACACTGGTATCAGAATATTTTACAGAACTGATACCGATTACTTCACCCTTGGCGTTCAGTAATGCGCCACCACTATTACCAGGGTTAATAGCCGCATCAGTCTGAATCAGTTCATTGGTTGTGGTAGAACCGTCTTCATTTTCTACGGACACCTCTCGGTTCAATGCACTGATAACACCGGTTGTAACAGACTGCCCATAACCTAACGCATTTCCAATTGCGACTGCTGCCTGACCTACACTTAAGTCATCAGAATTGCCAAGGGTTGCAACCTTAATGGTACTTAAGGTGTCTGCGCTGATATCGGAAATCGGAACTGCAACGACTGCTAAGTCACTTCCTGCATCTGTTCCTTTTACTTCTGCGGCTACTGTGCTGTCATCTGAGAACTGCACGGTAATACTTTGGGCACCGGATACCACATGATTATTCGTTGCTACATAGATGTACTGGTCATCCTGGCTTACTATGATTCCGGAACCACAGCTTTCCTGTGGCTGTGATGCAGTATATCCATACCAGGTGCTTACCTGTTTTTCACTCATATTCGTAATTGCAACAATAGATGGCATTACATTATCTGCAATATCTGAGACATCCGTCAAATCGGTTACTGCTTTGGATGAAGTATTTGCTGCCTTAACGGTATCTCCGCTGCTGCTCTTATTCAGGGAAGCCTCTGTCTTAGCAGATTCAGAGTTGCTCCACTTCGTTCCAAGCAGCTGATTTGTTCCCGCAAATACGCTTCCTGAAATCAATCCAAAGACTAATGCAATAGCTGCACATTTTGCAAGTTTTACACCAAATCCGCCTTTACCATGTTCTTTCTTTACTTTTTCTTTCCGTTTTTTCTTCTGCTGATTCTGTCCATATGGCTGTGTTCCCTGACTATAATAGGCATTTCCCTGTCCATACTGGGTTCCCTGACTATAATAGGCATTTTCCTGTCCATACTGGGTTCCCTGACTGTAGCCCTGTGAAGTATTTCCGTTCACCTGACTGCTCCATGAAGTATTTGTTCCGTCTCCTGTCTGCTGGTTCGTCTGATTATATGAATAAGGAGAGCCGGAGTTAAAATTGTTGTTATAATTGTTTTCCATAAAGATTACTCCTTTCATCTCTTTGTTACTTTCTGATTATGATAATATCCATAAATTGTGTTAGTTCTGTGTCTATTTATTGAGAAAAATATGTTTCTTTTATGTTTAATTTGTAAAAAGCTCTGCAAAAGAGGATATATTTTACATTAGAATTTTTTCTATAAAAAAGGACATTTTATTTTCACACCGAAATACCACCGTTCTTAATATTTCGTTTTGCTTTTTGCTATAAAAACAGTCTTTCCAATGTTTGACATAGATAGCTCCACCGTTCGTCGAAGTACGGATGCCTGATAAGGACTGTTAGGGGCACTTAGGATTTCGTCTGGCACCCGGCAACGCTGGCACAGGACGTGCCAGCGAGGCGCATCTGAACATGGATGTGAATATGCGCCGGTTGCCAGATGAATTAAACTTTATCCGAAATCCTTAGTGCCCCTTGCAGGCATTATGTGGCATCCGTATTCAACGGACGGTGGAGCTATCTTAAGTCAAAGCAACGGAAAGACAGTTTACAAGCAAGCAAAACAAAATTTTAGAACGGCTGGCATTTTAGTGTGCACAAAATAAAATGTCCTTTCATAGAAATAGAATTCTAAGTAAAACCGCATCTTCTTTTCCAATTGCTCTATAAATTACTCAACCGTAACAGATTTAGCAAGATTTCTTGGTTTATCCACATCACAGCCCTTTCCAACTGCTACATAGTAGCTGAACAGCTGTAACGGAATAATTGCCAGTGAATTTGCAAAATATGCATTGGTCTGTGGAATATAGATGACATAATCTGCTGTCTTTTCAATCTCTGTATTGCCTTCATTGGTGACTGCCATGACAAATGCGCCTCTGGTCTTCACTTCTACAATGTTGCTGATGGTCTTTTTCAGCAGTGCATCCTGTGTTGCCACTGCAACGACCGGTGTACCATCTTCAATCAGGGAAATAGTTCCATGCTTTAACTCACCTGCTGCATATGCCTCAGAATGAATATAGGAAATCTCCTTTAATTTTAAAGAGCCTTCCATCGAAATCGCATAATCAATTCCTCTTCCGATAAAGAAAATATCCTTTGCTGCAATAAAACGGTTCGCAAATTTCTGGATCTTCTCTTTATGGCTCAGTAACATTTCTACCTGATCCGGCAGTTTCTTAAGGTCACGAAGCATTTCTCCTACTTCTGCTTCCGTAACTTTACCACGAACCTGTGCAAATTTAATTGCCAGAAGATATTGTGCTACAAGCTGTGCACTGTATGCCTTTGTAGTTGCAACTGCAATTTCCGGTCCAGCCCAGGTATACATTACTTTATCTGCCTCTCTTGCAATGGAGCTTCCAACCACGTTTACAATACCAAGAGTCTTAATGCCACGCTCTTTTGCCATACGGAGTGCAGCCAGGGAATCTGCGGTCTCTCCAGACTGACTGATAATAATGACAAGGGCTCCATCCTCTAAAATCGGATTCCGGTAGCGGAACTCGGATGCCACATCTACATCTACCGGAATTCTTGCCATTCCTTCGAAAATATACTTACTGGTAAATCCGGTATGATAAGCAGAACCGCAGGCAACAATGTGAATTCTGCTGATATTTCTGATTTCTTCGTCACTCATTCCAAGCTCGTCGATGACAATTCTGCCATCCTTGATACGTGGACTGATGGTATCTCTTATGGTCTTTGGCTGTTCATTCATTTCTTTTAACATGAAATGCTCATAGCCGCCTTTTTCAGCTGCATGAATATCCCACTCGATATGTCTGCATTCTTTTTCGATAGATTCCCCGTCTACATTAAAGAATTCTATTTTTTCCTCGGACAGGCGGGCAATTTCTTCATTTTCAATAAAATATACATCTCTGGTATATTTTAAAATTGCCGGAACATCGGATGCAATCAGATTCTCCCCCTCACCTCTTCCTACAATCAGAGGACTGTCCTTACGGACTGCATAGATAACATCCGGATTCTCTGCAAAGATAATTCCCAGTGCATAGGAGCCTTCTACACGATGCATAACTTTGGTAATGGTCTCCAATGGGTCTCCGGTATAGTAATAATCCAGCAGCTGGGCCACAACCTCAGTGTCCGTGTCTGACTGGAACTTATAGCCTTTTTCTGATAACTTTTTCTTTAATTTCATATAGTTTTCAATGATACCATTGTGTACCACGGCAATCGTACCGGCTTCATTGAAATGTGGATGCGCATTGATATCACTCGGTGCACCATGGGTTGCCCAGCGTGTGTGACCGATTCCAACCGTTCCCGGCAAGGTAGCACCCTCATGGGTCAGCTCAGATAATACCTTTAATCTTCCGGTCGCCTTAGCCATGTTAATCTTCTTCCCATCAAAGATTGCCATACCTGCCGAATCATAACCACGGTACTCCAGTTTTGAAAGTCCATCCAACAAAATTGGTGCAGCCTGTTTCTTCCCTATATATCCAACAATTCCACACATAATTCTTCCTCCTGCTTTTCTTTTACATTCTATTCCAATTGCTGTTGTTTCATCCTGTCTTTTATAGAACTGTCTTTATCGTCCTTTTGACATTATATAAGAAAAACCGGGGATTATCCAGTCCTTTTTTGAAATCTATATCAGCGCATGAACATAATAAAAACTTGCTGCAGATATCAATATGAAAAACATATAAATTCCACCGTATAACATACGATTTACTTTTTGTGGTATCTTTTCAAGTACCAAAGTCAGTCCTGTCGTGACAAAATAAAGAAACGGAATCAGCATCGGCATCAGATACCGCCCCTGTGGCTGATAGTCACTATAAAAAGAATAATAAATACTCAATCCGCATGGAATTACCATGCATATCAGAAATGTGATATGCAGCAGTCTGTCTGACGAAAATATTTTTCTTTTCCACCCGCCTGCCAGATAACCAATGATTCCAGCAAGAAAAAGTATTCCAATCCCCAGATAGCCCCTGCCCATCAGACTCCAGTCGCAGGTCCTTAATATTCCAATAAAGCTGATCAGTGATGTTCTCAGCCAGCCGGAAGTAAATAACATCTGGTACCATGACCAGCCCTGATGATATGGCGTCGGCCGTTCTGACGGACGGAATCCCGGCTGTGCATACATTTCCCCATATTTATCCGTTGTTCGAAGTCCAAGGAAATCACCATCATATAATATTGCACTCCGGATAAACCACCAGCCAGCTAAAAGTATTGCTACAATAGCAATTACTGCTGCCATCCTGAACATCCGATGCGTGTCAGTTCTTTTTCCTTCACCTTCTATTTGCTTTTCCTTCCAGTAGGAAATAAAGAAAAACGGTATACTCATCAAAAGATAACCGTAGGCATTATAATAAGATAATGCACATAACCCTATTCCAGTTCCTAATAGGATACAGCTCTTCCAGTCCCAGTGTCTGTCCCTGCCCCTAAGCCAGGCATAAATAATCCATGCAATTGTAAATAATGCAAAGGAATCATTATTCAGATAACTTCCAAGATACATTACCTGGGGCAGCAGGGTTCCAGACATTACGAACAAAAATCTGCTTCTATTGGTTTGAAATAAGTACTCTCCTATCTGAAACATCAAATATGCCATTCCGGTTATGGAAAGTACACTGGTGAATCTGACTGCCACATACAGCCAATACACATTTGTAGTAAATAAAAAAGCTATTTTCAAAAAAACTCCGCTTATCATATATGACAGAATCGGAGTAAATCCATATGATATTCCCCAGATTGGATTTCTTAGCGCCGGGTCCGTTCCATCAGGAAGCTTTCCATGGGACGCTATATAATTACAGATATCATATTTCATTGCTTCATCCGGCCCGCTTCCGGAAGTAGTTGCCATACTCCAAATTGTCAATGCCAGAAATAAACATATTAAATACCCTCTTTTCAGAGTCTGATTTGTCTTTTCCATTCTCATTTCCTTTTCATTATTAATTTCTTCTTCATGATGAATCGTTGGTATTATACTCCTGAAAACTTATCCAGACAACTAAGAGTTCTCTTACTATTTTCTTAAGACTTTCTTTACCCTATTGATTTTACCAAAACATACGTTATCATAATAAAGAATCAAGAAGTAATACTTCATGAAAGGAGCCAATGTTATGAAACTATCCATTGTAATACCAGTGTATTTTAACCATGATAACCTTCTTCCACTTTACAATGATCTGCGGGAAAAGGTTTTATGTAAACTAGATTGTGACTATGAAATTCTCATGGTTGATGATGGTTCCAAAGATAAATCCTATGATGTCATCTGCGAGCTTGCCCGCCTGGATACACATATTATCCCATTAAAATTATCCCGTAATTTTGGTGAACATGCTGCCATTCTTGCAGGACTCTCCCGCTGCAGTGGCGATTGTGCTGTCCGCAAAGCTGCCGACTTACAGGAACCGTCCGAATTAATCTTAAGTATGTTAGAAAAATACAGGGATGGTAATAAGGTAGTACTTGCTACCCGTGCTGACCGCGAGGAACCCCTTACACAGAAAGCTGTTTCTTCCCTTTATGCCTATATTATGAAGGAGGTTGCACTTCCCACCATGCCCAAAGGTGGATTTGACAGTTTTCTGATTGACCGCCAAATCATTGACCTGCTGGTCGCAATGAAGGAAAAAAATACCTCCCTTATGGGACAGGTCCTGTGGAGTGGCTTTCAGACTGCAACTGTTCCTTATATCCGGAAAAAAAGAACCATCGGACATTCCCGATGGACTCTTCACAAAAAAATAAAACTTGCCACGGATTCCCTGATAGGATTCTCCAGCTTTCCGATTACCATGGTCACTGCAGCCGGTGCCGGAGTATTTCTCTTTGCACTCATTCTGTTCTTTATTACAATTTACCGGAAAATGACCGGAATTATAACTGCAGAAGGCTATACCTCATTATTAATCGTACTTTTAATGGGTATGGGAATTATTATGCTTTCCATCGGTATTATTGGTTCCTACATCTGGCGTATTTATGATGCCACCAGAAACCGTCCACCATTCATTATTGATGAACCGATGACACCAAAGACCTCCATGGCAGACACACAAACTGCCTTACCTAAAACTGAAAATAAATAAACGGACTGCCCTTCACATAAGCCAGACCAAGGATAAGGCCTATCTCAACAAAGAAAATCACAAGAGACCAGAAATGATTTAAATCCATAACCGGATAAAAACCATTGACGGTCTTTTCTTTTTTCTTTGCTGCCCTGAGATATGCAGCCACTGTTGCAATGCAAAGAATAATAATTGCTGCAATGGCAAAGCTGTACGGATGTGTAATGCCCGCCCGGAAGCCAAATAACTGTTTTAATACCAGCCATGCCTTCGGCACATTTTCTGCCCGGAAGAATATCCAGCAGATGCAGACAAAAATGTCCGTTCCGAGGATGGATAAGGTATCCACCAGAACATTTTTCTTTCTCTCCTGCCCTTTCTGATATCCAGCCAGTTTCCGGAAGCCCTTGTGGATACAAAGAGCCAGTCCATGGAGACCACCCCACAATACAAAGCTCCATTCTGCACCGTGCCAGAGTCCCCCTAAAAGCATCGTTATCATCAGGTTTACATAAGTACGAATACGTCCCTTGCGGTTACCACCCAGCGGAATATAAAGATACTGCATCAGCCAGCTTGAAAGGCTGATATGCCACCGTTTCCAGAACTCACTGACATTATGTGATATATATGGAAGGTTAAAGTTCACCGGTAATTCATAGCCCATACATTTTGCACAGCCGATTGCCATATCCGAATAACCGGAAAAATCCATATAAATCTGAATGGCATAGGCTGCTACTGCCAGCGCAACCGTTCCGGAACCAAATATCTGCGGACTACGATATACTTCATCCACAAATACAGAAATATTGTCCGCCAGTACCACTTTTTTAAACATACCAAATACAAATATCTGTATTCCACTTTCCAGTCCCGCAAGTGTAACCTTCCGGTTCTCCTTAAGCTGTGGCAGAAACTCCGATGCTTTTACAATCGGTCCCGCTACAAGCTGTGGAAAAAAACTTAAGTACAACGCAAACTGCAAAAAGCTTTTTTCTTTTTCTATCTTCCCGGTATAGACATCAATGGTATAGCTCAATGCCTGAAAGGTATAAAAGGAAATTCCTACCGGAAGAATCAGATTCAGTACTCCCGGTGTCAGATGAAACACATCACAAAAGGAAGTCACAAAGAAATCATAATATTTAAAAATTCCAAGGACCGCCAAAGGCGTTCCTACTCCAATCAGAAGAGAAATCCGGCTCTGCCGCAGATGCTTTTCATCTTTTTTTACCGCGGTAAAAAAGGAAATCCATGTAATTCCCATTAAAAGCAGGCAAAGCCGCATATTCCACCAGCCATAAAAAACATAACTGGCTATCAGAAGGATTCCCTGGCATATGATGCGGCGCTTTATTTCCGCAAAAGGCAGCACCCTCTGTACAAGAAGTAAAAGAAGAAGTACTACAAGAAAAAACAGTAAAAAGCTTACACTTGCAAAACTCATCTCTGCTCCTCCTCTCCGATTGCATCATAAATGCACTGTGCCAGAAGCTCATGTCCATATGCATTAAGATGCCCATAGCCAACTGTTGTATTATCAAATCCACTGGCTACGATATGCTCTTTCACATAGGCTTCCTCTACGGAATCTGTCATGTCCGCAAAAATAATATTATATTTTCCACATAATTCTGCAAAAGTATCTCTGGTGTCCACACTTGCAGAGCATTCATAACTACCATCCTCTGTCAATGTCATATCCGGAATATAATAAATCACCGCCTGAACATCTGCTTCTTCCGCTGTCCTGCTGATATAGGCAAGCAGTTCCTCCGTGGCCGCATAGGTGTCATCACCAAATACATCATATCCGGCATTTTCCGTAATCGTTACATCTGCTTCGCCATTGTTCTGGCTCTGCAGATTCTTATACTGCTGATACAGCAGCTTGATATAAGGATTCTTTTCTAATACTTCCAGTGCCGGTATTCCGCTTCCCGCTGTCAGCTCAGGCATTTCATGGTTCAATGCCTGCGCAGCTTCTACCGGATTCATTGCCAGTGTTCCGGTCTCTAACGCAACATATTCAGCAGGCCGATAAACCTTAAGGGCATTTTCCAAATTACTGATATTACGGTAAATGGTATGGGCTGACATTCCCACGTTGTATACATATCGGTTGCTTCCATCTTCGGCGTATTTCTCATTTAGCAAATAAGATACACAATCATCCTCGTTGACATACAGTCCTTCCGTCTGGGAAGAACCCATCATTAAAATAGCAGTCTTTCTTCCATCCGCCGGATAACTGTTGTTATAACCACTGTCATCGGTAGTTCCCATGGCAAAACCTTCCGTTCCTCTCGCCCAGAACGTATCTGCCTGTCTTACATAGCTGGTCACTCCATTTCCACATGGTTCATGTACCGGAGGGTTGTAATAAAATACGCAAAAAAGCGCCAGAATTGCAAATGCTGTAATTCCAGCTCCTATTACCTTTCCGATAAAGCAGAATATTGTTTTTCCTGTTGTATTCCCTTTTTCCGATGTTCTTCCCGCCATGGAGAACCTCCTGTCATGATATAAGAAACAACTTTTCTGAATTCGTTTTCCGTCTCTTTTTCGTCTCTTCCTTATTTCCTGCGAAAGAAAAGCTGTCCTATTCCAGACAGCTTTTCCTATGAATATTTTTATTTATCTTTCTTTACTGTGTCTGGGTATCCGCCTCTGTGTCCTCTGCCGTAAACGGATTTGTATCTCTTACTGTATCCGAAGCAGTCTTTCCAGACTCATTGATTACGGATTTACTGATATTCTTTACGGTCTGTGTTGTCTCATAATCTTCTACATCAAATAAATACTGATGCAGTAAATTCACATTGGTTTCCAGATCTGTAGGAACTACTACATCGCCAAGCTTTCCTCCCATACGCTCTGTGGTAAGCTGGAATGGCCAGCCCTGTGTATCTGCCAGTTCGTAGTCTTTGATGCCTGCTGCCAGTCCCAATATTTCAGAACTGCTAAGACTTGTGGAAATATCCGGGAATAATTTATCAATCACCTTATTTAATGTAGGAAGACTGGCTGCTTTTGCCTTCTCGACTATTTTACTGATAACGGTTCTCTGACGCTCGGTACGGCCGTAGTCATCACCACCGCTGTAACGGTCACGGCAATAAGCCAATGCCTGGATTCCGTTCACTGTCTGAAGTCCAGGTCCGGAAACTGCTGTTCCATTGGTTCCCATTACCTCATTCATCTCATTGATATATATTTTCATGGTTTCTGCTTCTTTGGAACTAATATCAAGTTCAATTCCACCCAGTGCATCTACCACTTCCATAACTGCATTAAAGTCCACAGCTACATACTCTTTAATATCCAGATCAAGATTCTTATTCAATGCTGCAACTGCACCGGTCGGACCGCCTTTTGCATATGCTGCATTGAGTTTTCTTAAATTGTCATCATCATCTACTGCCAGGAAAGAATCACGGTAAACCGATATCAGTCTTACTTCCTTCGTATCATTATTAATACTTGCAATCATGATACAGTCACTGTTTCCGGACTCATATTTACCGGTACTGCGGTTATCAATACCAAATAATGCAATGTTCGTATAACCATCTAACAATTCCTGGGTTTTGGCATCAATATTAATATTCAGCTTATCTTCATCCAAATCACCGGTATTATTGAGTTTATTTAATTTAATAATTACAAATAATGCTGCCAGAAGAATTAAGATAACCAGTACTTCTATTATAAAAAGAATCAATTTTCTCTTTCTTCTCTGGCGTCTGGTCATTTTCTTTCTTTTACGGTTTCTATTATTACTACTTGTACTCATAAGTCATCTCCATTATCTTATTTTCCTGATGTTAAACAGTTTCTATTCATTTTTTCAAAACAATTGAAACTAATATATAACAAAACACTTTTTGTGTCAATATTATCCATGATAGCTTAATATCCGTTTTAGAAAAATTAAGCGATTCTTAATCATTACACCCACGCTGTTATGGGAAAAATCGGATACATTCTTTTCATGCCTCCGGTAAAGAATCAATGGTTCCTTTAAAAATACCGTGCGGTGATATTTCAAATCACATTTCACACCAATCCACTGATCATGCATGGTAACATCCTTCGGAATCGGAAGTACTGCATCCAATACCTCTTTCCGAAATGCCATGCAGCAGCCCATATAGGTATTCTTAATAATATTTTTAATGGCACCTCTTCCACTGTGGCGGTAAACAAAAAAGGACGGCATCAGTGTCTCTTTGCATGCAGCATCTGTCACTCTGGCATCATGAACCACAACCATGGCTTTCTTCCTCCGGAATACTTCCATGACTTTCTCTACTTTATCCGGCATCCAGACATCATCCTGGTCTGCAAGGAAAATATAATCGCCCCGGCACGCCCTAAGTCCTGCTTCCACATTGGCAATAACGCCTTCACCCGGTCCTTCCATAACACGGATTCTGGCATCCTGTTTCTGATAGGACTTAAGGATTTCCCTCGTAGTATCCAGTGAACCATCATCCGATACCACCAGTTCATCACCCAGTCCGATATTTTTAAGTATGCTGTCTATCTGTTCTCTGATATAGGTTTCTCCGTTATAGGTTACTACTAAGACCGATATCATTCTCTCTCTTCCTCTCCTGTAAGAAACAGTGTTTCATACTGCTGTACAATTGCTTCCCAGCTATACCATTTCTTCATTCTGTCCTTCGCTTTCCGGCCAAGCTCTTCCCTCTCTGCTTCATCCATAGTATCCGCCTTCTGAATCAGTGTGGCAAGATTTCCGTTTTTCTTATTCCAGTACAGTGCGGCATCTTCCCCCACTTCTTTATTAAATCCCACATCTAAAAGCAGGTTCAGTTTTGTGGTACTGAGTGCCTCAAGAAGGGATGGATTGGTTCCTCCCACCTCATGTCCATGGAAATATCCATAAGCAAAGCAGCGGATTTCTGCCAGCAATGCAGCATCATACACGGTTCCTGCAAATTTAATCCGCTTATCATTTAAAAAGCCGGTTTTCTCTTTTAAACTTTCATAAAAAGCATTTTCTTCCACATTTGTGATGATTACAAGATCTTTTGTGGAATCAGATGTCATAAATTCCCGAATCATTGTCTCGTAATTATTTTCCGGGACAAATCTTCCGACGATAAGATAATAATTTTCTTTTCTGATATCAAACTTCTGATACCATGCCAGCAAATCCTCTGTTGGTTCACCTGCTTTATAAGATCGTGTTCCATATGCGATAAATGTGGTCTTCGGCTGATATTTATGATATTCATCCCTGATATACTGTTCAATATTCTTTGAATCACAGACTAATAAATCTGCGTGCTTTACCATTCCCTTTTCCGAATATTTCCAGTATTTACGAATCAATTTATTCCATTTTGCCCGCATAAATTCATGTCCATCCGGGTTTACATAAAGTGTACCAGACAACCGGTGCAGCTGCCTTTTAAAGTGCCCCACAAATGGTCCGATTCTGCATGCCAGCACATAGACAACGGCATCCTCTATCTTTTCTTTTTTAATTTTCTGAATGCAGTAACGAAATGCTGCCAAATCATAATACACGGCTCTCGCTGGTCCGATATCCGGCACCTTCACCCGGAAGCATTTCGCATTATGATAAGTAAATTCTTCATTATGGTCAGACATGCACGCCACATGGTACTGAATGTCTTCACTGACTGCCTGTCCGGTCAGATTCTCTACAAATGTCTCGAACCCGCCGTAAGCCGCCGGAATTCCTTTACTGCCTATAATAAATACATGTTTCATTTTCTATCCCTTATAAACTGCTGTAAGTTTTGCATCCAGCATAATCTGATATCCCGCTTTTTGCAGACGTCCGGCAAAATCTATTGCTCTCTCTAACGGTTCTTTATCCAGATCAATTCCGCCAGCCTTAAGATATGCTTCTTTCTTTATGATACACTGTTCCAACGGAACGGCGCTGACATTCTGCGGAAGCACTGCCCGGTTGAAATATCCCTTGAAGCAGACCGGAAGTTTTTCAAAAAGATATCCCATCTTTCCATCCGGTAATACGCCAATGCCTGCCGAAACTAACTTCCGGTGCTTTTTAAACCGGACACCTGTCAGTCCCACTTTATTTAAGCAGGCATATTGTGCCAGTTCTTTTCGTTCTCTCTCCCCAAGCAATCTGGTGCGACGGCTGTCATAAATGAAAAGATATTCCCTTGTGCTGTTTTCTACCAGTTCATTTAAAGCATCTTTTTCCTTTATTTCCGCAAGATTAATAAGCTCCGGCTCCGGAACTTCCTGTTCATAAATCACTTCATAAGAATTATGCCCCTGGGCTCCTTTAATCTCTGCCGGAATTTTCCGCCTCTGCACGTAAGCTTCCAATGCCCGCTTTCCCGCATCATAGGCATAATCCTTGGACAGGGAACTGCCTGCCGTGGAACCACTGTGTATTCTCCAATGATAAAGAATCTTTCGAATATGATAAATGGCATCCGTCTGCTCCGTCAGGCGGAGCACCAGTTCATAGTCCTGGGCACCATCATAGCAGGGATTGAAATCCCCCACCTTCTCTAACATGGTCTTCTTTACCACCAGAAAATGGCAGATATAATTATAATGCATCAGCAATTCCGGATTATAATCCGTCTTAAAATGTGGCCGGCTGTGTATCCCGGATTCTGCATCAATTTTATCTTCATCGGAATAAATCACCTGTGCATCCGGATGGGCATTTAACATCCGCACCACTTCATAAAGGGCATTGGCAGCCAGCACATCATCATGGTCCAATAATCCGATATATTCACCTATTGCCATCGCAACTGCCTCATTGGTATTCTCTGAAATCCCACCATTTTCCAACAGTCTGCGGTAACGTATTCTTGCATCCTCTTTATAATTTTCTGCAAGAAAACGTTCGATTTTATCGGTAGGGCTTCCATCTGCAAGACACAGTTCCCAGTTTTCATAGGACTGTCCCAGCATGCCCTCTATCAGTTCCCGTAAGAAGCATTCCGGTGTCTCATATAATGGTACTACAACAGAAACCAGCGGCATATGTTCAAACAACGTATTCCGCTGCACCTTCCATTCTTCTTTTGTCACCATATAATTCTGCCAGTTTTTCGTATATTCATGGTCTATGGGCTCATATTTTGTTTCCATTACTTTAATCGCCAGTCCCCGGAGTCCATGCTTGCGTATCATTCCAACTGCATATGCAGCCTTTTTCGTTAATCCCATTGCTTACTTCGATCCTTTTCCTGTTATAACAACCTGAATGGTCTTAAACAAGATTTTAATATCCAATGCCAGTGACCAGTTTGTAATATAGTAGGTATCCAGCTGTACCACTTCTTCAAAATCCGTAATGTTGCTTCTTCCACTGACCTGCCACATTCCGGTAAGTCCCGGCTTAATTCCGAGTCTTGCCCGGTGCCTTGCCTCATATCCGGCAAATTCTTCCTCCGTCGGCGGTCTTGTGCCTACCAGACTCATATCCCCTTTTAAAATATTCCAGAACTGTGGCAGTTCATCAATGGAAAACTTCCGCATGAACCTGCCAACCGGAAATACTCTCGGATCATCTTCCATCTTAAACATCAGCCCTGACATCTCATTCTGCCCCATCAGCTCTTTTTTCTGTTCTTCTGCATTTACATTCATGGAACGGAATTTATAAAAGCGGAATTTCCTGCCATTTTTCCCCACACGAATCTGGGAAAAGAAAATCGGTCCCGGTGACTGCTTCTTAATAATCGGTGCAAAAATAATGGTAGCAATACCGGCAATCACCAATCCCACAAAACCGCCAACAATGTCCATCAGACGTTTAAAAAACAACTGACGTGGTGTTGCAATACACATACTGGAAGTTAAGACCATATAATTTCCACACTGCTCGATTACTTTATTCGGCATCAGCTTGGAAGCATGTACCAGATTAAAATGCACCGTAACGCCCATTTCCAGCAGATCATCTGCCAGTGCCTGGCTGCTGGCTATAGTATTGCCATTAATAAACACTTCATCTACCACATTATTTTTTACATATTCAAAGAAATCATCTGCATTTGCTACCACCGGAATGCCCCGGATAATTTCTCCCTTACGCATTGCATCCACTACAACAACTCCGTGCACGGCAAATTCCCGATATGGCAGATTTTCAAATTCCTTAAGACAGCTCTCCACCAGTTCATCTGTCGTTACCACTATCATGGCAGACAGATTTCTGTCATTCATCATCTTTTTCTTAATAAAATTCTTAAGCCCGGAACGGCCGATAAATTCAAAAATCATAGACAGTCCCCAGAACATCAGGAAAATCTGTCTGGAAAAGTCAGACTGTCTGGTCCAGTATCCATATACCATCATTCCGGCAACAATGATTGTTGTATGAACAACAACATGCTTAAATTCCTGCGTATTCTTTCTCCGCAGAATGCTCTTATAGGATTCGCCGAAAAATACCACGCAGATATCAATCAAAATAAGGACTACCGCTAATCGCTGATATTCCTCATTTAAAAACTCATTTTTTCTTCCAAAACGCATAAAATAGGATAAGGCATATGCAAGTTCCAGACAGATAATATCCAGAATCGTAAAGTCAAGATGCTTCATCCAGCTTTTTCGTTCTTTTTTATACATAATCTATTCCCTCTTATGCAATACAAGCCATCTTTTTAGGAATATTATACCAGTCCTACCCTGTCAGGTACAACCGAATTCTTTCTTAATTTTCTGTGAAAAAAGTATGTTCTTCTTCTGTCAAATGCTGTTTCTGTGAATGTACAGCCAGCTTTCCGAATAATCTTTCCGTTCTTTCTCACTCATCTTCCCATATTTTTCATAAGGAATCTTTGCCAGAACCATCTTTTCATTTCCACATTTAAAACATTCCACTTCATTTCTTCTTGAAACCGTCCGTATCCAGCCACATTTCGGACAAATATAAACTTTCATCATGTGTAACTCTACCTCCCTGTTACTTGTTTTTCTCTATACTCAGTTACAAAGTTACCACTTTCTTACAAATTCTGCAATGCCTTAGTGCTTTTGTCCCAGGGAATAATCTGTCCGGTAACGGGTCAGTCCGGGATGATAATAGGGATCTCCCTGCTTTAAAATATCAATCCAGCGGGTTCTCATATATTCAATCTCTTCCTGAAAACGGCGTACTTTCTCCTCTGTATCCTCCTGTCCTCTGGACTTTGATTCATAATGGTACGCTTCTACGGATGGTTCATATATAATAAGATAACCCTTCTTCCGGATTTTAAGACACAAATCCACATCATTAAATGCTACTGATAAAGCTTCGCAGAATCCGTCCACCTCACGGAACACCTTTGCCGGCACCATAAGAAATGCTGCTGTTGCTGCACTTAAATTCTGCCGCAGGCTGGCTCTATACATATACCCACTATCGCTGCGTACCTGTCCTACACACATATTGGCTGCAATTCCTCTGGCATGTCCACCGATGCCTATGACAATTCCGGCATGCTGTATCGTATCATCCGGGTAATAAAGCTTTGCTCCCACTGCTCCGGTATTTTCTTTTCCGCACAGGGTAAGCATCCGTTCCATGTAATCCTTTGTTATAATCTCAATATCATTGTTTAAGAACAAAAGATATTCACCCTTTGCATAGGATGCTCCATAGTTATTAATGGCTGAATAATTAAAAGTACCCGGTATTTCAGGTTTCCATTCTACCACACGGATATCCGGATACTGCATCTGCAGCTCTTTATAATAATCAAAGATTTCTTCGCTTTTACTGTTATTTTCTATAATGATAATCTCATAATTCCGGTAGCTGCCCTGCCGAATGGATGTGATGCATTTTTCCAAAGAAGCTTTTTCGTCTTTATTCGGTATCAGAATGGATACCAGTGGCTGCTTCTTTTCGTGACTGCCTGCTGCCATAGAGGCATGTTCTACTCTCGGTGCATGCTCCGCCTTTGTATGATAAAGCACTTTGGGAATATGGATGATACTATCGGACTGCTTTGCCGCCCGGCAGATCAGTTCTTCTATTGCAGGATTTCCGTCATTTTCTTTCAGTGTCTGCAGGAATACCGTTTTTCTGATGCAGCATAAATGTCTGATATAACAGTAGTTTTCCAGATAATCCGGGCTGAAGTCCGGCTTTAAAAGAGGCTCTGCTGTCTCCGTTGTCTTTGATTCATCCGGACATCTGACATCTTCATCCGTATAAATCAAATCCGGCTTTCCGATTTCTTCCCAGTGAATTCCTGACTGCTTTGTCTCTTTTGGAAAAGCAATGGCATGGGAAAGCTCGTATAAAGCATCCGGTTCTATGGTGTCACCCACCTCAATAAGCGCTGCATATTCCCCGGAAAGTTCTATTTCTTTTCCGGTACAGAGCTTATCGATACAGATTAGATTCCAGTTGGTATAGCTCTGCTGTTCTAACATAGCCAACGCATCTTCTCTATTTTCTCCCATATAAACACAACTGATAAGCGGTCGATAGGACCACTTATCAGATTCTTTTGTCTGTATCTTAAGTTGTGCTTCTGTTACCTTATGGCCTGCTGCATATTCCGCATAGGAAATCTGCTCCGGTTCTCCTTTTTCTTTCAGGCGGATGAAGAATTCCTTTAAACCATAATTTTTTAAATATCGGAAACCTTTTCTGAGGTTATAAAGGCTCAGTTTCATCTTGTCTCCTTTTTTCACTGCTCTAATCTCACTGCGCTAATCTCGTCGTTCTAATCAGGCAGCTTTATTTTCTAAAATTAATCTCTGTCATAAATATCTCTGGTATATACCTTGTCCTGCACATCCTCTAAGTCTGCACTGTTACGGTTGGATACAATAACATCGGACATCTTCTTGAACTCGTCTAAGTCATGGATTACTTTGGAATTATAGAAGCTGTCGTCCTTTAAGGTTGGCTCATAAATCACTACTTCAATGCCCTTTGCTTTCAGACGTTTCATAACACCCTGAATGGAAGACTGACGGAAGTTATCGGAATTAGTCTTCATGGTCAGACGATAAACACCTACTACAGAAGGATTTCTGTCTAAAATCTGCTGTGCAATAAAATCTTTTCTTGTAGTATTGGCTGCAACGATGGCTCCGATAATATCATTTGGAACATCTGCGTAGTTTGCCAGTAACTGCTTGGTATCCTTTGGCAGGCAGTATCCACCATATCCGAAGGATGGATTGTTATAGTAATTACCGATTCGCGGGTCTAAGCCTACGCCTTCGATAATCTGTCTGGTATTTAATCCTCTTACCTCTGCATAGGTATCCAGCTCATTAAAATAGGAAACACGCAGTGCAAGATAAGTATTTGCAAATAATTTGATTGCTTCTGCTTCAGTGAGGTGTGCTAATAATACTGGAATATCCTCTTTGATAGCACCCTGTTTTAATAAGCCTGCAAACTCTTCTGCCTTTGCCCTTAAGCTTTCATCCTCTTTCGGATATCCCACTACGATACGGGATGGATAGAGATTATCATATAATGCTCTTCCTTCTCTTAAGAATTCCGGAGAGAAAATAATATTCTTGCTGCCAAACTGCGCTCTTACTTTCTCGGTATAGCCAACCGGAACTGTAGATTTGATAACCATAATTGCATCCGGTGCGTATTCCATAACCAGCTTGATTACAGCTTCTACGGATGATGTATCAAAGTAATTCTTCTTCTCATCATAGTTGGTCGGAGTGGAAATGATAATGAAATCTGCTCCTTCATATGCTGCCTTTGCATCTGTGGTAGCCCGCAGATTCAATGGTTTCTCTGCTAAATATTCTTCAATCTCCTTATCGACGATTGGAGATTTCTTATGATTAATCAGATCGACCTTCTCTTCAACAATGTCGACTGCCCATACCTCATTATTCTGTGCTAATAAAATGGAATTTGACAATCCCACATAACCGGTTCCTGCTACTGCAATTTTCATGTGTATCCTCCTTATTTTTCATTGTGTTTCAATTTTCCAAATATCATGCGTACTTCTTCACGCACCAGTTCATCCCCTAAGATTAAAAGCATAATGCCATAGGTTACTACTCCAATTATAATCATCAGGAACATATAAATCAAATAACTGCTGAAAGTTACCTTCTGAAGCAGTACATATGCAATGACCATCGGAACGGATGCGATGACATATCTCCAGATGCCCTGCATCATTCCCTTGAACGGTATCATCTTATGTCCTAAGATAATGCAGATTAACATTACCATTGCCTCTGCCAGCACAGTAGCAATTGCTGCTCCGTCGTAGCTTAATCCCGGAATCAGCAGGTAGTTAATGATAAGGTTACTGATTGCACCACCTAAGGTTGCCCAGAAAATAATCTTCTCTTTCTTCTTTGGCATAAATATCTGATATGCTATAAAGCCGTTAATCGGCGAGAAGAACAAATTGATGGCAAGAATTCTCGATGTTGTAACACTCGGGAAAAACTCGCTGTAATTCTTACCGGATATCAGATGAATGACTTCCGGTGAAATCAAAAGCATGCCCACCATACATGGTACGATTAACATCATCATAAAACGGAATGCCTGTTTTAACAGCCGGTCAAAGTTATCCTTCTGGTCATTTTCAAGATAATATGCCATCCGGGGCATGATAACCGTACTCAGAGATTTAATCAGCGTACACAAAACCTGATTCATCTTCGATGCCGTTGTATAGATTCCCGCATCCTTATCTCCCTTCATCCATCCCAACATTGTAATATCGGAATTGAGATAAATAACAGATGCAATCGAAACGCCAAACATATATACCATCGGTTTCATATGGACCTTGATATCAGCCCAATGGACTCTTGTTTCAAATAAATGGATGTAATGTCTGCTGTGAATAAAATTCAGCACACCGGAGCCAACGGTAGATACCGCAGTCAATGCCACATACCATGCCACATCACCTTCATTCCGTACCAGCACAAATAGCATTACAAGTGCTACTACCTGGAAAATGACAGAACGAATCGTAATATACTCATACTCTTCCAACAGTTCATAGAGCCATTCCATACCAAGGGTGGTAAATAGAACCGTAGAACTGCTGATTAACAGCAGCATTTCATAGCCATCAAACTTCGGCAGGAACAACGCACCTGCAAATCCGATATAAGCAAGCACCGTAAATACCAGATTGATAAAAAACATTTCTGAAGCAAATTTATTTAATTTTGCTTTATCATCACGTATTTTTGCACCCTCTGTAATAGCATAATTATTGACACCAAAGGATGCTACCAGCTGAAAATAGCTGACAATGGATGCTACATAGGCAGCCCGTCCCACTCCGGCAGAATTCAGTACCCGCGTTGCATATGGATAGGTAATCAGCGGGAATACTATTGTCATCAAAACCCGAATCAGATTCATTATAAAGTTAAATTTGATTGATTTTACTTCTTTCACAATATGTCCTCGCTGTTACTTCTGCATTGCCTCTAAATGTTCCAAGAGAATTCCAAGCGATTTAATCTGATTCTCCAGATTAAAGATTTCTTTTTTGCGCTCGGTCTTATAAATATAATCCGTAGAGATATCCTCAAGATGAAGAATTCTTACCTCCGGACAGTATACCATCGGTATTCCCGCTTCTTTACATCTTAAATATAAAAGTTCCTCTTCCCGGAACATAAAGGTATCCGGTACGAATGCATCTTTATATTTTGTAAGATAAATCGGCGAGAAAATCAGACAGCAGCCATGCAGTACCAGTTCATCCTGATATTCCAAGGAGCCTTCTGTGCAGTCTTCATGTTTCTTTAATTCCGGCATCACATGAATCTTTCCAAGGAAAATGCGAAGCAGCAGCTTTGCTCTGTCCCAAAGATTCCAAAGTGGATAAATGGAAGAGGTAATGTGTTTTAATCTCGTCTCATATACATGGCGTTCTTTTTTCAAACCCTCAATGGATGCAATTTCATAATACATGGCATTTTCCCTGCCATCCTTTAATTCAATATGCGGTCCCATTACTGCAAACTGATGTGCTTCATAGGCTGCCTCCACCAGCTGTGCAAAGTTATCCTGCAATAAAATCACATCATTATTCATCACGCAGATAAAATCACAGTGCAGATCTTCTCTTGCATATACATAGCCAAGATTGTTGCCTTTGGCAAAGCCGAGATTTTCCTTACTCAAAAGAACACTTACATGCTCTGTGTCTTTATAGCACTCTGCTAAATCTTTACCGGTTCCGTTGCCGGACGCATTATCTACTACCACAATTTCATAATCAGCCTGTGCCATTTTCTCCTGAATTGCCGCAATACACTTCTTTGTCATATCAAGAGTGCAATAATGCAATACCACAAAGCCAAATTTTTTCTTCTCACTCATCTTTGATTCCATCCATTCCAGATATCCTAATTGTGTAATAATAAACTGTCAATGAACAGCCATTTTACATGGCATACAAAATACCAAAGCATTGCCTTCCGGTATAATTTTAATGCCTTTTTATCAGACATCTTTCCGGTCTTGCAATATTCTAACCACGCCTCGGATACTGTAAGTCCGTCTTTTTTTATCTTTTCCTCATAGAAAGCCACCTTTTCTCCGGCTGGCTGTTCCTTACATTTATGCATGAAACTCATATCTGCCCGGTGACGTACGAGACTGTAGCGGATAAATTCCGGTGCAATCTTCTGCTCCAAGTCATAGTCCATCAAATTTCTAAGATAGTTGATAAACCGGGAATTTCCCGTCCAGATGCCGTCTCCGGTCTGACGATAGCTCGCCATAATATCCGGCATATAATATACATCCCCATGCTTGATAAAACAGAACGTAATGGTATTATCATTAAAATAATCTGCTACCACATCCATCGGAATATCCTTGATATAGGCACTTCGCATCAGAATAGAATCCGGATGGAAATAGAAACGTCCCCAATAGGTTGTTCCCTTTAATTTCATCGTATGATTGCAGTTTAAAAATGGTGTATTTTCTTTCGTCTTCTCTTCATAGGCATAGACATTGTGGGCACAGACTGCATATTTTGCATTTTCCGGCTGATCCATAATCTCTACCTGCTTCTGCAGTTTATGGTCATCGATATAGAAATCATCCCCATCGAGATAAGCAAAATACTCACCCTTCACATACTGCAAAAGGTTCAGACGGTTTCTTGATGCCCGCTGGCTGCTGTTGTATTTCACACCAGGTTCCCGGTCCATCACATAGATTTCCATTCTGTCCGGATATTTCTGCTTCCATTCCTGTAATTTTGCCATAGTGCCATCGGTAGAACCATCATCACCAATCAGCACCTCAAAATCAAAATCACATTTCTGGTCAAAGACACTCTGCAATGCCTCATCCACATAATCTTCCTGATTATAAAAAGTCACAAGGACGCTTACTTTCATACTATCCTCCAGTGCCTACAATGTAATTGAGTAGGTCAGGTTATTACAATAGGAACTTCCGAAGTCTTCTTTGCTGGTAATCAGTCCCATGTTCAGATAATTACCCAAATCTTCGGTTGCTGTTCCCCAGGAAATCCGTTTATAGCCACGATTCTTCATTTCCACAATCATGGAATAATACATAAAGGTCATCGGGCTTAATTTATTAAACGCCTGTCTTGCAGCAAGATACTGTGTATGGGCACAGCCTACTTTATCGAAATAAAACATCATGGAGCCCGCTAACATTTCATCCTCTTTGAAGATGCCAAAGAATCCACATTCCTTCGGAAAACGGTCATTCTTGAAATCTAAAAGCTCTGCTAAAGTATGTACCGGTTTGGTATCATACTTGGAAAGGTTCTCACAGAGAATATCATAGAATTCTTTAATCTCATCATCTGTCGTCAGCGGTCTGCATTCCAGACCTTCCTTCTCACAGTTGTGGACATTAGTACGTTTTCCCTGCGCAAAGTTAGATAGAATTGCCTCTTTATAGGTAGCATAGTTTACATAAGTGCTCAATTCCTTATGCTCCGTATAGCCTGCATGCTGGAATGCATACTGGAATAAATCACTTTCTACTTCTGAGAAAATATCGGAAGTCATCTTAAGATAAGCCTCGTTATAGCCCTGCTCCTTAAGATAATCCTTTAATTCTTCTACTAATACCACTACATGTTTGGCATTGTGATGCTTCTTGTCGATAATGATACCGCCAAAGGTGGTTCCTTTGTGGGAGAAAAATACCTTTTTCCCATCCTGCTCTAATTCACATGCCGGAATCAGTGCTGCAATATTATTTTTCTCATTATATACTACCAAAGATACATCTTTAAATCTGCCTGCCGGATGATAATTGAAGAACCGGCGGCTCTGTAAAAAGGTTCCGTTTATGGATTTTTCTGCGATAAATTTATCCCACTGTTCCTCTAAACTGTCCTCATATTTTTCAAATCGAAACATAGTCTCTCCTCTTCTATTTGAATGCATTGATTGTATCAATGACATATCCGGTTTCTTCCTCTGTCATTCCATAATACATCGGAATGCTAAGCTCTGTTGCAGAAATCTCTTCTGCCAGTGGAAGCTCTCCCTTTTTGATGCCAAGGCTTTCATATGCGCCCTGCAGATGCATTGGAATCGGATAATGTTTATTGGTTCCAATTCCCTTTTCATTTAAGAACTTCTCTAATTCATCCCTGCGTGCACAGCGGATTGCAAAGATGTGGAATACATGCTTCGTATCCGGCATTATAGTTGGCAGAGCGATTTCCGGATTCTTAATTCCGGCAAGATATTTCTCTGCTGTCTCAATACGGTTTGCATTCCAGCGGTCTAAGTTCTTTAATTTAATTCTTAAGAAAGCTGCCTGCATCTCATCCAGTCTGGAGTTATTTCCCTGATAGATATGATGATATTTATAATCAGAACCGTAGTTGCCAAGGGCACGTACTTTATCTGCCAGTTCTTTATCATCGGTTACAAAAGCTCCGGCATCTCCTAATGCACCTAAGTTCTTGCCCGGATAAAAACTGAATCCGGCTCCGTCTCCAAGACTACCCACATGTTTTCCCTTATAGAGTGCGCCATGTGCCTGTGCAGAATCTTCGATTACTTTCAGATTGTGACGTTTTGCAATCTCCATGATTTCATCCATTGGTGCCGGCTGTCCATAAAGATGTACTGCCATAATTGCTTTGGTCTTATCGGTAATCTTCTCTTCGATTCTTGCCGGGTCAATGTCAAAGGACTCTAAAGTCGGCTCTACAAATACCGGAGTTGCACCTGTATAAGAAACTGCCAGTGCAGTTGCAATAAAGGTATTGGATGGAACAATGACTTCATCGCCTGTCCCGATTCCATATGCTTTCAATGGAAGAAACAGTGCATCCAGTCCGTTGCCTACACCGACACAGTATTTCACACCACAATATGCGGCATACTCTTCTTCAAACTTTGCTAATTCTTCTCCCTGGATAAACCAGTTTTTTGCTAAAACCTGCTGAAATTTTCCGGTAAGTTCGTCCTTGATTTCATCATGCATTTTCTCAAATGACACAAATGGTATTTTCATGGCAATTCTCCTTTACTTATCCTTATTTTCCTCTTTTACAAATGCAAGAAATTTATCGTAATCCCTGATATAATCATTTTCATCATAATATTCTGATGCCAGTACCATCAGCACCGCATCCTCGGAGAAATCATACATTTCCCGCCACATATTATTTGCAATATATAAGCCTTCATATGGCTTGTCCAATAAGACCTCTGCCGTCTCACTGCCGTTATCCAGATGAATCTTACAGGTTCCATGAATCGGAATCAGGATCTGCTCTAAACACCGGTGTGCATGATAGCCTCTCCGTACGCCATCTACGGTATCATACATATAATAAACACGTTTAATTTCAAATGGAATATCGCGCATCTCTTCCAATGCTACCAGCTGACCGCGTTCATCCCCATGCTGCTGAAATCTGTACTTAATCACTTCCATGGACATTCTCCTTCTTCCACATTCCTGTGCTTCGCTTTTCTCGTTTCTTTTCTATGCTAATTTCTATTTTAGTTCTTGTTTCAATTCCTGTTTTATTTTTCTTACTCTGCTTCTTTGCCGAATTCCGGATTATCTAAAAATCCCTTCTGTTTACGAGCCGGCTGATATGCGCCTTTTCGTACCTGCAGCATATGGCTTACAAGATAACGGATGGCATCCGGATTACGGAACAGCCGTAAAAAAGTGCGAAGGTAAAGGTTTCTGATTTTATATAATCCCAATACCTTTTTCTGCTTCTTCACATATGGATTTTCGCTGTACTGCTCCTGAATCATGGCATAGAACCGGTCTACATCCTGTGCAAGAAGTTCTGAAAAGCTGCTTTTCTTCTTAGTGGATACTCCGGTATCGGCTTCATACCATACCAGATAATCCGGGAAGAAATGCATCGGTCTGCCGTCTAAGCCTGCCATCATCTGAAAAATATCTTCTGCATAAATGACCGTTCCTTCTATCTTCTTAAGATAGGTCATGTAATAATCTACGGTATAACAGGTACATGCACCGGAAGCATTGTCCCGATACAGCACCAGATTCTTTACAATCTTATCCTCATTCCAGTTCTTATAAGGAGATAAATCAAAGGGATGTGGAAATTCCACATAGTCTACACCGCCATCTTCCCGGCGGCAATAGCCCCGCATCAGCCCAAAACAGGACTCATACTGATTCTCTTCCATAAAGTCATACACCTGCTGCAGGGTATGTTCATTATAAAATGCATCCCCCGGTCCAAAATCCCGGACATATTTACCCTTTGCTTTTGCAAGACCATCTATGAGGTTCTTTACTGTTCCCTGATTCTTTTCATGGGGAACAAGGGTATAATTTGCAAACTGATGTGCCTTAAAATATGTTTCTATCTTATCAAAACAGTTTTCTTCTGAACCATCATCTGAGACTACGATTTCATAATCCTTAAAGGTCTGTGCCATAACAGAATCCAGTGTAACTAATAATTTCTTCCAGTCCGGATGATAGGTTACGATTAAAACAGTAAATTTCATCGTTGCTCCTTCTTGTTAACTTATACAGTTTACTATGTTTTCTTAAAATTTGCAACTTACAGTCTGCCGATGAGGAACAGTATTCTGACAAATATTTCATCAATCATTCCCTGGCGCAATTTATGTGGATAAAACACTTTTTTCAACGCTACTATTGGATGAAATCCCTTTTGTGTAAACAGATAAAGAGTCTTTCTATCTTCCTCACTCAACTTATCTTTATATAATTCTGCGTATTCACAAATCTGCCGTCTGATATACTTAAAATAGTGATTCAGGAAAAACTTTTTAAACCTCCAAACTTGCGCTTTCCAAAAGCCATCCCCACTGTTACTAACATTGCTCCCTGTTCTACGGTATTTTACGGTTGCACGTTCATCATATATAACCTTTCCCATACCAACACACACCATATACATCCACCAGTCGTGTCCGGTAGAATATTTTGGCATCTGTTCTGTTACCATGTCCTTAGCTTTACGGTTAAATACACTGTTAAAGCCCAATGAAACACAGTCTACCATTGAATTTGCAAAAGATATATTGGGATGTTTACAGTCCCTATGTGCCACAAAATTTAACTCGCCATCATAATAATCATAATTTGAGAAATACAAAACAGGAACATCCGATGGGCTTTTATCCAGCAATTCCAATGCCATTTTTATCTTATCCGAAAACCAAAAATCATCCTGATCACTAAAGGCATAATAATCTGCTTCACCGCCATTTGCAATCAGCCACTCAAAACTTTTCACAAAACCAACATTTTTTCCTGCTTCAAGATGAATTAGGCCTCGTTCTTCATACTCTTTTAAAATAGTCAGTGTTCCATCTTTTGAACCATCATCTCTTACATATATTTCAATATTTTTATAAGACTGTTCCAATATACTTTCTATCTGTTCACGAATATACTTCTCTCCATTATAAGCCGATAATAATACATTTACTTTCTTATCCATATGAATCATTCCTTACTTTTCATTTAACTTACCTACAAAGCCGATTTCCGTATCATATATCCTTTCCAGTGAATCAAAATATGCCTGTTCATCCTGATAAATCTGGCTGTCTTTTAATACCAGTATATACTCTGCTCCTGAATCATTCAAATGATTAAAATAATCTGTGTGATTCGGATCACTCTGTCCCCAGCCATAATATCTTTGATTCGTAATTGCCTGATACCACAAATCATCCTCCCAGTATCCTGCCATCGGAACAAGTTCCTCTCCTTGTTCTAAAAGTTCATTGTAAACCCAATGATATAATTCCTCTTTCTCTTTCGAATATCCTGGCATCCAAAACGTTATGTAATTATAATGCAATAAATCATTATATGCTTCTGCCTTATATGACGAAACCATAAGACTATTATGTATCTGGATACGTTCCTCTACTTTTCCCAGATACATTCCAACCAAAAATACCCAGGTAATAAAGCATCCTGTTATCAGGACTCTGGTCTGCTTTTGTGCATAAACGACTCCATAAAATACTAATACAAAAGCTATTAACCACAACAAAAAATACATTTTATAGAAGTAATATGTAGATGCCTTACCTGTAACCGTTTTCCAAAGCAGTGACAATATAAATACAAATGTGTAAGGTGCCAAAAACAATACAAGATTATTATCCCCTTTCTTACACATTGCATAGAATCCAAATAAAATCAGCGGTATATATATAACAAAATTAGAAAAAAGATCCCTGTAGCATGCCCCTTCATTCACAATTGCACTGGATACCGTTACCCCATCTTTAAATACACCGGCATATGTATATACAAATCCAAGAATACACGGAATCAGGAACACTGCCAGACAGGTTACCACGGTGTCTCGTGATACTAACTTATGCATTTTCCATTGTTTTACAAAAATGCAGGTAATTAGTGCAAAAAAGGTCACCGGCATAAACATCACATAGCATTCAAAAATAGCAAGGCACCCCAGCATCAGGAAAATGATGTTCATCCATTTTCCCATATTCTCTTTTAAATACATATCAGTTAAAATAATCAACATACCTACAACGGTAACACCCATTCCAAGATATGTAAAACCATAAATCATGGAACACATAGGATATCCAATCATATATACAAAGGAAAGAATGTACGCTGCAACCCTGCCGAAACGGTCTTTACTATACTTTCTTGCTATTCCATAGAAAACAAATGCAGAAAGGCACACCTGAATCAGTTCACTCAAAACATAAAAGCGGTAGTAATAGTCCACTGTTGCCAGTGGTGCCAGCATCTCTATAAATAATCCATTCCAAACAGTTTCATAAAACATACTTGTAACTGTTCCGTCATTCACAAGGTCCATTGCTGCCCGGAAATGATTCGCTGGATCAATTGTAAGGAAATTAAGATTAAGAGCTGTTCCACCATATCTTGTTTTTGCAAAAATAATTAAAACAACTACGGCTGTTACGACAAACATCAAATCACTTACCGCAAACTCATATTTCTGATATTTCTTCTTTTTCCAATTAAAAAACCATACTATACCTCCTGTTATCATATCAATGATTCCAATTGATATAATATTTATCGGGATATGTACTAAATCAAAAACCGCCGCCCAAAATGTGTGATAACAGTTTAATAAAATAAGCAACATTACTATCCATGTCACTCCGGTCTGTTTTTCTTCACTTTTATACAAGCCAAAAATACTGCTCCAAACTATTATCACTGCTGCCACAAAAAAAGCTGTACTACCAATGTTCCATCCCATTCCTCTATTCGCCCTTTCTCCTTAATAACAGGTCTTAATCAGAATAAACAATGCATAAAGAAGCATTATTCCCATGATTGCAGATACCTTTATTGTAAAATGATTTATGTTATGTTTTATTTTATCACTGACTAATGCGATAAATGGAAGAACTATAAGAATAATAAAATATCTTCCCTGTACTCCTCTCACAACAGCAGCCCCTACCGGGTTTGCATAACCATCAGCAATATACAGTCCGAGCATCACTGCCACTGCTGTAATTATAAAAGTAACGATTAGTAATACCCTCTGTCTTACTTTTATTTTTCCATCCATACTCTGACCATCCAGCATTCCAACTGTAGTCAGAAAACACGGTACAATAATCATAAGCATACTAAGCGGATAATTCAGGCTTCCCAGTATATTAAGCTGTTGCAAATATTCATTTGTTTGTACCAAAACAGTAGAGAATATTACCTTTACACCCGCCAGCGGATTAGACATCAGATACTGTAACTGTGTCATATCACTGGATGCTCCACCAACTGCCTGAAGCCCACTAATTCCCGTTGAAACCCGAGACATGATATAAATGCATAAAATAGCAAATGGTATCAAGGTTATTGCAAATGCTTTCCAATACTTTCGGTTACTTTCAAATTTATTCTTTGGAATCAAAAATACCAACAATCCCATACATGCATAAACATATTTACACAAGAACATTCCAAGTAACAAAAAGCCCAGCAGTAACGTATGTTTCCATGACAACTTGACATTTTCATCAAAAGCATAATATAAACATAACGCAATAAATAAGAACCCAAATCCATTCAGTACCGCATCCTGTGAAAGCGAAGCTGCCTGATATATACTTAAAGGCATTACTGCCAGCATTGCAAGTAAATTCTTATAGCAGGGAATAAAACGAATTGCAAAAAATCCAAGCATAACATAAGTTAACAGGTTAAACAGTCTTCCCATCAAAATGACACCATAGATACTTAAATTCAATGCTCTTCCAATGAAAATTCCAAGTCCCTGTGGCCAATATACAATCGACGTCACACTTTCATAATATGTCATTTCAACCTTAACATTTGAAAATTTATGAGTTTTTAAATAATTTACATATTCACTTCCTTCACTTCCATTCGGTGTTATCTGCCGATATGAAATATCACTCACATTCTCAGGAACATTTATCACACCATCCCCATGGGAAAAATTACCAAAAGAGCCCAGTATATTTCCATAAGAAACATCCATTGCCTTATAAAAATGCGATGGACCATCACATTCCTGAAACGGCGGATTAATTACCGCCATTGCAATTCCCATTACTGTTGCTAAAATAACAAATATATACTCCGGACGTTCTAACCGTTTCGGCAACACACAAATACCAACAACTACAGCTGCTCCTAATCCGAATAAAACAAAAAATGCTAGATTTAATCCTCCGCCGTAAATAACAGACATCCGAAGACTTGTTCCTGACTCCTGATTATTTACTGTCATATCGGATTCATAATCCCCTTTCAGTACACAGTAATTCACCTCATCAACAGGAGTTTCTTCCTGCAGCATAAGATATACTTTCTGTTTTCCACTCACCTCACCAGATGAAAATGAAAAACTTATTACCGACTCTTCCCCCCTGGAATCCGGTAAATCGGTCTGTGCGCTAGCTAGTAATTCATTTGTATCTGCATTATAAAGTCCTGCATCTATAACAACATTCTGACCTGAATCATTTGTCATTAAAAGTGCAATCGACTGCACACTCTCTTTTATTTCAAAATACTGCGTAACAATCGTCTCTTCAGCTGGAATTACATCATTCTCTCCACTTCTATCATTATAATTATCCTGTCTTGATTCATAAAATACGTTTCTATGTTTTACCATCAAAACTGAAATTATTAAAAATACACCAATTGCGATCCAATATTTAACCGGAATTTTTTTTATTTTCTCCTTCATTTCTGCTTACCCACACCTCGTTTTCTATCTTTTAAATGCAATATCAGACATACCCCAGCTAAACCAATGATTCCAAGTGCACTTCCTATAATGCCTTCCTTTAACCTTGGAATATGATATACCGCCTGCACATTATGAACTCCAGGTTTCAGTCTTACTGCAGTAAATCCATAATCACCATTTATGATTGTTTCTTTTTCCTCATCTACATAGATTTCCCAGCCTTCCTGATCCGGAATAGTCAAAAGCAGAAATCCTTCCTTCTCATTCGAAACAGTACCTTCAAGTGAAGAACCGTCTACTTTAAAATCTCCAATGTCCGTCTGTCCAGGTTCTTCCTTTGATAACATATCCTGTCTGTCCCTGACAATCAAGGTATCCCCTAAAAGTTTTCTGCGACTTCCTTCATCCATTTTTTCACATTCTTCCTGTGAAATAGTTTTTTCATAAAAAGAAGCAACTGAATCTGCATATATATTTTGATATATATATACCTCCCCTATTTTATGTACATATTGGCACCAGGAATAATCAATTTCAGATGTACTTAAAATATATTTTAAATTAATCAACCGCATCGGATAAATCTCTGTTTCATCTGTCACAATAAATGCCCTTTGAGCATCTGTCACCTTCTGGCTACTGTACAGATTTGTATAAAAAGATGACAAATTGCGATTTATGGTACTATTATAATCAGTTATAGCAGAATATCCGGCTATCAACGAATCTCCATACGTTGAAGAAAATGAGTATGTCTTCTCCACGCGGTAAAAAGAATCATCTTTCTCCTTTAAATATTTCAATGCATCTATCGTATCATTTCCCATCCCTTTATCAGAATAAATTATTTTTTCTCCCGAAGCATAAGCCGTTACCCGCTCATTATTGGTAATATAATTTTCCCTTCCCACAGAAATAATCAGACATATTCCAAGGAAAACTTCTACTATCCCCCACATCTTTTTTGTTCTGCAAAAATATCCAATTCCAAGCAATCCTGCAAAGATCAGGCACAAAACAATAAGCTGTCCATCATATTTTATCACTTCACCAGACGCTCTCTGACCGGTCTGTAACAGCACTCCAACACTTGCCGCCAGCCCCAATGCCAATCCAAAAATACTGATTTTTTTTCTTACAATCAGACTTTCCCATTCTGTTGCTACCAGCAATGCTGCTACCGGCATGATTACAAAAGTATATCTTGCCTGCACATATGCAAATCCATTAAACGCAATAGCAAATCCCGGATTATACAAAATAAATACGCCTACCATTGTCACAAAGATTCCATATACCAGCTGTTTTGTATTTTTGCACTCTCTTATTTTACGTACAAGAAATTGTCCCAGAAATATAAAAATAAATACAGTAAGGCAGACATTTGGCATCTCATAATAATTTCCCCAACCCGTTGCATGCTCTAACTGGTTAATGCAAAAAGTATTATTTGATATAAGACGACCCGTTGTTTCTATATTGGCATCCATTGTATAAGTAGAAAACAGACCACTTAAAAACTTTGTAATTGCAGACTCACTGGAATCCAGCCTTGTCGAACTGGAAGTCAGGTAAGATGCTGCCGGCAATAATGTCACCGCATCCATAAATACACCACATATAATTGTTCCAAAGACTGTTGCCGCACGTTTTAATCTGTCTTTCCATTGCCAGTCCAGCTCCGGATTAATCAGCCTGAGTACACAGTATATTGCAGCAAATGCAAGTGCCATATATGTATTATAATAACTGTATAATGTCGATGCTGCGACTGCGACTCCCAATCCCGCAATATATTTTACTTTGACTTCCCGTAACAGTTTCTCCAGGAAAATCAAAATTATTATCTGGTATACACAAATTGTTCCCAGCAAATAATGTTGTCCCCATAACATCAGATAACCATTAAATGCATAAAGATATCCGCCAACACATGCTGCTTTTTCTGAAACATGAAACATTTTCAAAAAATAACGGCATAAAAGTGCCGATAAAACAATCTTCAATATCTGCGCTACTACAAGCAGTCTTCTTACCTTTGAGATTCCACCGATTACTCCACCTAATATTACAAACAATCCAAATGGATCCAACGTCTGTGAAATATTGTTCATCAGACTTGTTCCCAAACCATAATCCCAGTTCCAGATACCAAATGTTCCTTCCTGTATTCTTCTTACACAGTTCATGTAATATGGATAATACTGCTGGATGGTATCTGATCCAATATCTGCAAAGATAAAAAGTCTGTCACCAAATATATAATCATGAAAAATATATAATACGGTGATGCCAACCACAAAAAGAAATACTGTAATGGAAGCAGTTTTTTTTAGTTTTGTTCTATCTTCCGAAATATATTCCACACCTTTTACCAGTACTCCAACCAGCAATAATACAATTGCTATTTTAAAAATAGCCTTCTTATGAATTCGCACATACACTTCAAATGGATTTCGATAAGAGATTTGGTTAATATTATAATGCAGTCCCTGTACATCTGAAATCAATAGTTTAATATACTTTGTTCCTTTTTCTACCTGAATTGGATTATGCCCCAGCTGATAAGTATATGTTGCTGGATCACTATTAAATTCTTTTGTTTCTGACTGCCAGATAAAACCTGTAATTTTCTGATTCAGTTGATTCATTTCAACATCCAAGAGTTTATCTGCATTTACCGGAATAATAAAGAAACTGTCTTCTCCCGTAATATATCCATCCTCATCCTGGATTAAATCATTAGCAGAGCTTTTTATTTCTTCAAGATTTTGTTTTTCCTGCTGGAAAGTAAAATATATTTTCCAGTTGTCAAATCCCCGTTCTCCAACCGTTCCCACCAAAACCAGCCCTGCAAGAATCAGAACCAGTTCTGCAAGCAATACTGCTGCATTTTTTAACCATTTCTTCCTATCGACTTGAATCTGCATCTTCCTTCTCCTCATTCAGCATCTGGCGTACCACATAAAGGGGTCTTTGTTTTGACTGCATAAAGATATTTCCTACATAAATGCCTACCAGACCGACTACCATAATAATAATTCCTCCGATGAGACAGTTGGTTGCTACGATACTGGTCCAGCCTGCTGCCACATGACCGGTAAAATAATAGATAATCAGTCCGATAATCACCAGTGCTGAAATGATGGACATCAGAAATCCAAAGCCCATGGTGAATTTCAGGAGCTTATCTGACTGAGAGGTTAAAATCTCTCCTGCCATTTTAAAACGCTTCTTCATGTTATAAGAGGATTTTCCCTCAAAACGGGAATCGTGTTCCACATCAATTGCTGTCTGTTTAAAGCCAAGCCATTTTACATAGATAACAAAGGCACGATGCATTTCCCGCATTTTACAATAATTATCGATTACCACACGTTTGCTGATACTGAAATTACAGATTGCCGGATCATAGTGTCCATCCGATGCAAAGGAATAAATCTTATAGAATATTTTAGATACCAATACCTTTAAGAAAGAATCTTTTCTGTGTGCTCTTCTGGCAAAGACCACATCATAACCTTCCTGAGCCTTGCGATAAAGATTCGGGATTTCTTCCGGTCTGTCCTGTAAATCACAGTCCATCACCACTACCCAGTCTCCTTTTGAGGCATCCAGTCCTGCAGTTATTGCCATAATCTGTCCGAAATTCCGGGATAATTCAATCCCCTTTACACGGCTGTCCTCCTTACAGATTTCTTCGATTACTTCCCACGAATTCTGCGGGCAGGCATCATTTACCAGAATAATTTCAAAATCATCAGTGATGGTACTTACCGATTCCACCAGACGTCTATGCAATTCATGCAGTGCTGCCCGGCATCCATAGACCGGAACTACAACTGATATATCCATTTTCATACCCTCCTATAAGTAAAACACGATAATGCCAAGCAGTATCAGTGCATTTCCAAATACTTTACGTTTTGTAATTGGCTCTTTAAAAAAGAAAAAGCTTAAAATCATAATTAAGATATAGCCCAGGGATTCAATGACCGGGCCATTCTTATATTCAATTCCATGATATGCCAGAATCGTCAATACGGTAGTTCCTACCATCATGGCATATCCGATGATGACATATGGATTTAAGTATTCCTTTATTACATTATCATATTTTTTTGCAGCACTTTTCTTTAACAAAATCTGCGAAAAGGAAGCTACTACTACGGATGCCACCAGAAAAAGCCAGTATATCATCTTCTACCCCTCCTTATTCACAATCATGGTGCCGGCAATTACCAGAAGGACACCAATAATATTCTGTACCGAAATATGTTCTCCAAAAATCAGTGCTGCCCAGATCATAGACCACAAAATCGCAATGCTCCGGTTTGCATATGCTACCGACAAATCAACCCTTTTGATAATCTGCTGCCAGAAAATGGCATACAATCCAAGGATGAAGATTTCCACTCCGTAACACAGAATAAATCCCATGGATAAAAACTCATATCCTGCTGCAAACTTCGCTGCCACACCGGATAATGTGTATATCATAATTACCAGCTGCAGTAAAATCAGCAGTAGCCACTTTTTCTTTCCTTCTACTTTACTCATCGTTCCAACCAATCCTTAATCTCTGCCTGATTTTTTCCAGCCAGAATGTAATAACCAAAACGGCTTCCACTGTCTACTACCTGATGTTCTCCTACCGGCTCCATTTCACTGACCATCTGAAGCAGTTCCGGACTTTTACTCTCAATCTCTTTCAAAACATCCAGATCCTTCTTTGTAAACACAAAGCGGATTCCCGCACACATCGGCTCATGTTCCGGTGTCAGTTCCGGTTCCTGTCCCAAAGCAGTCTCAATTACCATGCGGACAAAGTCATATCCGGAAGATAAATATACCAGATGGGAGCCAATACAGTCGCCACCCATACGGGAACCAATTTCAATGATTCGTACATTACCATCGGCATCCAGTTTAAATTCCGAATGAGAAGCACCATTCTCAATCTCAAGGGCTGTCAGTGCCTTCGGAATAAATTCCTTCACCCGGTTCATTTCGATTTCAGAAAGCTCCGGTGGCTCCATATGTCCGGTCTCAATAAAATGAGGATATCCTGTGGTATATTTCTTTGTCACCGCCAGTACATGATGTCTGCCCTGATAAGAAATACATTCACAGCTATATTCATTGCCTTCGATATATTCCTCAATAATTGCCTTCTTTTCAAAGGAATTACGCACTGCCTCTTCTACTGCCGGAGCAATCTCCTCAAGGCTCTCCACCCTCATAATACCGCGGCTTCCGGAACGGTCGGTCGGTTTTACAATCATTGGAAACCGCATAGATGCTACAGCCACCGCATAATCGTCTCCTTCACATACACTGGCAAAGCCCGGTGTAGGCACACCATGCTTTGCGAAAGCTTCCCGCATGGCAAATTTATTGGTAGATATATAGATACAATTGTCAGAATTATGTGGCAATCCAAGCTGCTCTGCCAGATACTGCACGGTAATATTGGCAAGGTCAGATGCTATTGTTGCAACTGCATCCGGCTGAATCTTCCGGCATTCTTCTAAGATTGCTTCCTTTTCCACAATGCTGATAGGATAAAAATAATCTGCTGTCCTCTCTCCGATAGAGCCATCTTCCCATGCAAATACATGTGTCTCATATCCCATCTCTTTTGCCTTTAAAATGAGCGGATTCTGAAAAGAATTCGCTCCTATAATTACAATTTTCTTCATATTGCCATCCTCCCGGCACTTAACTTTCCTTGCGGCGGCTTGCGATGAACTTATCCCATCTTCCGCTTTCTAATTCTTTTTTATAATCTTCCATTATTGCACGATAAGAAAGATATTCCGGTACAAAGCCGAAATCTTCCTTCGCCTTTGTCATGTCAAACAAAAAGGATGGTGTATTATTTGGCTTATCCGGGCGATAGACAATCTTAGATCCCTTACCCGGTCCAAATACGTCAATAACGGTCTGCACCTGCTCCTCTAAAGTTAGTTCTGTACCGGATGTCATATTATAAAGACCATAGGTCTTATCACTGCGTAATGCCAGCACAAATGCTCTTGCAACATCCTTTACATAAATAATGTCTCTGGAAATCTGTGGGTCACCCCAGATTTCAATGTCTTTTCCGGCTTCTGCATTCTCAATAAAGGTCTGGATTCCGGTCTTATAATATTTACCATTCACATAAATCTCAGAATGAGGTCCTACTCCGTATACCGGTGGCAGGCGGAAAGATGCACACTGCATGCCATGCTGCTCATTATAATATTCCATCACATCATTGGCTGCATTTTTGGAAATCACATATACCGCATGGTCTCCTGTATACATAAAATCTCTCGGCTCTGTCTCTTTTAAGGCAACGCCTTTTTTCCATGCATTTCTTACATCTGCATAGCTGCTGGTGGAAATCACTTTCTTAATGCCGTTCTTCCTGCAATACTCTAATACATTAACGGTTCCTTCCACATTAATGCGGATATAGTCTGCGGCATTCTCATCTGCACTGATATCCACCGGTGCATTTGCCGGAAGCAGACCTGCCAGTAAAATGACACCCTCTACACCTTCTGTCGGTAATTTATCAAAATCTTCTTTTTTCGAAATATCCAATGACACACAGGTAACGCCTTTTGCTTCCAGTTCCTGCTTCATGATTGCATTTCTTCCAGTTGCCAGCACCTCATAACCTTCTTCCAAGAAGCGGTCTACGGTATACATTCCAATAAATCCTGTTGCCCCAATAACAATAACCATTTACTCTGTCCTCTTTCCTGTATTTTCATTTATCTCTCTTTGTAAAATGCATTAACCTTATCTATCACATAGTCTGCCTGTTCCAATGACAGATTATAATATAACGGCAGGCGGACCAGCCTCTCGCTTTCCCTCGTTGTATAACGGTCTTCTCCAGCAAATACACCATAACGCTGACCTGCCGGTGCTGTATGTAATGGAATATAATGAAATACAGCCTGTACCCCCTGTTCCTTTAAATAACTGATTAAAGCTGTTCTTTCCTCTAAATCCCTTGCTTTCAGATAAAACATATGTGCATTATGTGCGCAGCCCTCCGGTATCGTTGGGCGGACAATTTTACCCTCATCAGATAATTTTCCCAATCCATCCCAATAGCGGTTCCAGATAGACAGACGTTTTTCATTAATCTTATCCGCTGCTTCAAGCTGTGCATAAAGATATGCTGCATTTAACTCACTTGGCAGATAAGAAGAACCCGCTTCTACCCAGGTATACTTATCAATCTGTCCCCGGAAGAATTTGCTACGGTTTGTTCCTTTCTCCCGGACAATTTCTGCATTCTCTACATTTTTCTCGTCCCGGATTAAAAGTGCTCCGCCTTCTCCCATACTGTAATTCTTTGTCTCATGGAAACTGTAGCATCCGTAATCTCCCATGGTTCCAAGTGCTTTTCCCTTATAAGAAGACATCACACCCTGGGCCGCATCCTCAATCACCAGAAGATTATATTTCTTTGCAATTGCAAGAATAGTATCCATTTCGCAGGATACCCCGGCATAATGTACCGGAACAATTGCTCTTGTCTTATCCGTAATTGCATGTTCAATCAGTTTTTCATCGATATTCATGGTATCCGGCCGGATATCTACAAATACCACCTTTGCCCCTCTCAACACAAAAGCATCTGCTGTTGATACAAAGGTATAGGCCGGCATAATTACTTCGTCTCCCGGCTTGATTTCTGACAGAATTGCCGCAAGCTCTGTTGCATGGGTACAGGATGTTGTCAGCAATGCCTTTTTTGTTCCTGTATGTTCTTCTAACCATGCATTGCACTTCTTAGTGTATTCTCCATCCCCACATATTTTCTTATTTTCTACCGCCTTACGGATATAGTCAATGCTTTTTTCCATATAAGGTGGTTCGTTGAAATTAATCATTTTCAAACCTCCATACGTATCTATTCTTTCAAGGAAAAATCTGCTTTATCCAGTGTTAAATTCGGATTATAATACGGATCCCCATGTTCTAAAATGTCTTCCCAATGAGAACCAAATAATGCTATTTCCTGTTGAAATCTCGCCACTTTATCTGCAGAATCTTCCAGTCCCCTGGACTTTGATTCATAATGATAAAACTGTGCATATGGATTATATACCACAAGATAGCCCGCTTTTCTTACCTTCAGGCAGAAATCAATGTCATTAAACGCTACCCGGTAATCTTCATCCAGTCCTTTTACCTCATCATATACACTTTTTCTAACCATAAGACATGCCGCTGTCACTGCGGATAAATCCTGCACACATAAAATGCGTGAAAAATATCCATTATCTTCTTTATCCTGTCCGATAAATGCATGTCCTGCTATTCCGCCAAAGCCAATAATAACCCCTGCATGCTGTATCGTATTATCCTCATATAATAACTTTGCTCCAACAATACCTACATCCGGGCGCATACATACATCTAACATTTCCTTAATGCTTTCCGGTTCAATCATCTCTGTATCATTATTTAATAGCAGAATATATTCTCCCTTCGCCTGAGCCACCCCAAAATTATTGATTCTGGAATAGTTAAATTCCCCTTTGTAATACAATACCGTTACATTATCTCTTTTTTCAAGTTCTTTATAATAAGCAAATGTTTCTTCCTCTATACTGTTATTTTCCACAATAACAAATTCAAAATTACGGTATACTGACCTGTTTTCCACAGACTCAATGCACTTTTTCAGATCATCCACATGATCCTTATTTGGTATAATAATAGAAAGCAATGGTTCTTCTTTCCATTGATATTTTGTGTGATACATGCCATAGAATGGTCCCCGTTCCACTTCTGCTGGAATTCCGATTCTGTCATAATGTGCTTTTACTGCTTTACAACCATTGGTAAAGGCATAAAGTTTACTTTCCGGATTCTCTGATGTCGACTGCGGATGACACCGCCAATGATATAAGACCTTCGGAATATGCACAATGTGCTTTGCTTCTTCTGTGCATCTCAAAATAAAATCGTAATCCTGTGCCCCATCATATTCCCGTCTAAAATAACCCGCCTTTGCCAAAACATTTTTATGAAACACAAATAAATGGCAAATATAATTCATTGTGCAAAGTAAATCAATATTAAAATCCGATTTGAAGTGTGGTTCAAAATAATGTTTTCCACTCATATCAACTTTATCTTCATCGGAATAAATGACATCTGTTTGTGGTTCTTTCTGAATCACCTTAGCACATTGATACAGTGCCTCCGGAGAAAGCAGATCATCATGATCGGTTAATACAATAAAGTCACCTGTTGCCATTTTTAATGCTTCATTGGTATTTCCTGCTATTCCTTCATTACTCTTTAAAAGAGCATATCTTATACGTGCATCATCTTTTCTATACGCATCTACAATCTCTTTCAGGTTCTTTTTACTTCCACTGCCATCCGCCAGGCACAATTCCCATTTTCCATATGTCTGTGCCTGTACAGACTCAATCATTTCACGCAGGAACTTCTCTTTTGTGCAATACAATGGAACAACAATAGAAAACAGTGGTCCATCCGTCAGATTTTCCTGTCTCTGTCGTTCCAGTTCTTTTTCGCTTACTCCATATTTTTTTAAGAACTCTTCATAATTCATAGAGTCCTTTTCGCCTTTTAACTTATAAATGACCTTCCGCACGGTTTTTTTTAAACCGTAATGTTTCCAATATGCAATTGCTTTTCCAACATATCCGGAACTTGTCTGTTTTTCCTGACCCTGGCGCACTTTTTCCAATAATATTTCATACTGCTTGCTCTTCTCGCCAGCACTTAATATAAGCACAAGCTTTTTTCCGCCCTGCTCCGGCACAAAAATCTCATAACCACAATTAGCATCGTCCGAAAGTTCTTTGAACACATCCACTACATCTTTACGATATTTCCACTGGACTTCAACCGGAACTTTCTTTTTATCTACCAATACTTCACATTTCGTAATATTTCCTGCTGCACTCCAGCCGGTAAGTACTATTTTATCTTCTTCCAAGCGTTCCATTTCAAGGTTGCTTTCTAATGAGCGGCACATTTTTTCATACAATTTTCCATCTGCCCGAAAAGACAATGCTTCTTCGCCATTGCTACAACTACAGACTTTTATCTCTGTAATCGTTTCATCCGGAATTATAAACTGCCCCGTAATCTCTTCGCCTACATTCATCTGATAATGTAGATATCTTCTCCTGATGTCTACGCTTTTTTCAACGGATAATTCTACCGGGACTTCTTTTTTATTCACATATACTTTAAGTATTCTTTTTTCCGGATTATCTTCCGGGAAAAAGCCACGAAAAACCATTCTGTTCTGTTCCGTCAGATGCAATCTCATGCTCTCTGTCACGAAATCATAGTTCATCATACCTTTTTGTGTTCCTCCTTAGAAAACATAGTTATTTATATTGTATCAAAAAGGAACCAGATGGTCAAATATGCCATCTGGTTTCTTTTTTCTTCAACTTTCAGTTTCTACTGGAAACTTCCAAGATAATGTCCATCTGTTTCATCCATATTATAATAATAGACTCCATCAGTAATTAATCCACGGGCTACCATTCCATTCCAATGATAAAATACAACTCTGCCCCATGCATCATAGGAGAATTGATTTGTCTTTAATGTTCCATCTGAATTAGCATAACCATAATCCCTTCCATTTGCGAACCGGAACCAGCCGCTATTCTCCATCTTACCATCACCATTCAGATAATATGTCTTATTACCCACAAATGTAATCTGATCCTTATAAATATAACCCAGTGAATCAAAGTAACAGGTATATCCTACTTTTGAGCAATAGTAGAAATCCATAAATACCTCATGTCCTTTATTATCAAAGCAGATAATATGTGTTCCGTCCGGATGATACGTCAGATTATCTTTCATCGCTGTTCCATCAGCCTGAATATAATAAGTAAAATATCCATCAAATATAAATTGATTCCTAATCGGAGTTCCATCCGGATAATATGCATGCACATTTCCATCTGCATCTGTCTGAAAACGATTGCCGGTATAGTTACAATTGGTTACTGCCGTATTACCACCTGATATTCCACCTATCTGATCCGAGCAGTAATTTACACTGTCATCTACAAATCCTTTATTAAAACAGCTTTCTATATAAATGTAACTATTTGCAGTTCCATCTGCACACCCTACATTCTCCAGTGAAGCTCCAATTCCTCCAAGAACGTCAACATTTCTGTCACTCTTACCATTTTCACTATAAATACTGCCTGAATTACCACAATCCTTGATATATACGGTTCCATTTTTTGTGATATTAACTTTGCCAAATACGCCGCCAGCCCAGGAAGATGTTCCATCTACACCTTTTTTCACTGTAATTGTTCCACTATTTCCACAGCCTTCTACCAGAAAATTATCACCATTTGATACAATCTCTTCTCCATTCAGGGTATAAGTGTGTCCATGATTAACCGCTCCAATAACGCCTCCGATTTCTCCCGTTCCATAAAGATTTCCAGCATTGGTACAATTTTTTATAGTAGAATTACTGTTATCTCCTTTTCTTGTAGTCTCTCCAATAACTCCACCTATGGTTGCAGCACCATTTTCTACATCCCCATATATATCCCCGGTATTTTTACAATCCTCTATTGTAAACTGTGAACCTGATGAAGCACGGTATTCATTTCCAACAATTCCACCGGCGTATGCATGGCAGCCACTGGTCTGAAAACTAATTGCTCCGCTATTCTCACAGCCAACAATGTTGGTGCCACCGTTCAAAGCCGCTATTCCTGCCAGTTCGCTTGCTTTACCAGAAAGGCTTCCCTCATTTTTACAACGATAAATATCCCCATCATTATAGGCAGTAATTCCAGCCATGCGGATATTCACTCCATACGAATTCATATTTACCCGGCTTATGCAGTCTTCTATTACGCCACTATTATACTCTGCAATTCCTGCAGCATTCCGGAATTCACTGCTATTTATCTGCATATTTCCCTCTACGGTAAGGTTACTGATTCTGCCAAAGTTATTCCTAAATAATGCATTTTCTCCCTGCATTCCATAAATGATATGCCCGTTTCCATTAAAAGAGCCAAATACATTAATTCCGGAAACACCACCCGCATATGCACTTAAGTCAATGTCATTCATCAGTACATAATTTTCCCGCATCTCTCCTCCAGAGTACGCAGCCAGATCAGCTGCTGTATAAATTGCAACAGACGCATCCTGATAACTCTCTGCAGTAAATGTTTCTCCATCCACATCCTGCGCCAGAACAGTCTGCCCCTCTCCTGTTGTAACTGCCGATATAGTCAATGCGGTTACTAAAAACAAAGCAATTTTTCTTTTCATCTGCCTCTTTCTCCTGTCTCTTATTTATTGAAAACTTCCAAGATAATGTCCATCCGTCATATCCATACTGTAATAATAAACGCCATCCGTAATCAAGCCACGGGCTACCATTCCATTCCAGTGATAAAATACAATCCGCCCCCATGGATCATAAGAAAATCCATCTGCCTTTAATGCTCCATCTGTATTTGCATATCCGTAATCCATGCCATTCGCGAACCGGAACCAGCCACTATTTTCCATTTTGCCATTTGCATTCAGATAATATACCTTATCTCCCACAAATGTAATCTGGTCTTTATAAATGTATCCCTGTGAATCAAAATAACAGGTATAACCTACACTCGGGCAATACTGAAAATTACTAAATACTTCATGACCATCTGTATCAAAATAAATAATATGTACCCCGTCCGGATGATAGGTCAAGCGATCCTTCATCGGAGTTCCATCTGCCTGCATATAATAAGTATAGCTTCCATCGAATATAAATTTATTGGTAACTAATGCCCCATTCCGATCATAACAACGAATATTTCCATCTGCCTCACGATAAAAAGTATTGCCATTATATGAAGAAATTTTTCCAATGTAATCAGAATTGCATGCCGGTCTGTAGTTTTTCAGATAACTTTCCACCTCATGAAACCCTTCATTTACTGCACTATCAGATTTACAGAAATAAGTATAGTACCAGCTATTATCGATATCGGAATCATCCCATGTACAATCTACCACATACCAGTTGTCATCCAGTTTTACTTCATTCCACTCATGTTCCGGACTGGTCACACAAATTGCAGGTATCCTCACTGCATTACATAAAAGCGAAAACAGCTGTGCATATCCGGCACAAACAGAAGTTCCTGTAAGAACAGCAGTAGCACTACTCTGGTGCTTTTCCTGGTTCGTATTATTATTATCATATACAATGCTGCTACAGGTAATATCATGTGCTTTCTTTATTTTTAAATAATCCGAAGGTTCTGCGCTAATCTCATTTATCCAGTTGTTTATCCGTTCATTAAACTTTGTCGTATAACTTGCACGGACATATCCCTCCTGATACTCAGCATAAATTGGCAATGCAACATACTGTTTGGAACCCTGATATCCAGTCATAGCTGCTGTACCACGCACAAAATAATACTGTGGATTCGAAAGTGTAAATATCCAGACTACTTCCCATAAATCCTCTTTCGACATACCGGTACATTCAATATAAGCAGTTCTTGCATAAGTAGAGTTATATGCATATGCATTATCCTGAGTATCCAGATACTTTTCACATTCATAATACATACTGTCATACAATGTTTTTTTTGCGTATGAAAGCTGATTATAATAATATCTTGAACTATAATCAGCTGCTGCACTGTATGTCTCTGCTCTGTATTCCTGGTCTTCCAATGTGAGGGCATCGGCAACATCCTCTTCTGTCAGTGTTACCTCTTCAATTCCCACCGGAAGATATCCCGTCTTATCTGTCACCTCATCTGCCACCGGTTCCGCCCATACATTTATCGGTAATACCTGCATCATCATCGCTACAATTGCTAATAAAGCAATTCCCCTTTTCCATCTTTTCATATTTTCTCTCCATTTCTTATCTTGATTTGTGAATGCCATATATCATTTATATTATATCAGCTTTATCCACCTCTTTTCAATAGAAAACCGCTTTCCGATTACATATAATCAGAAAGCGGCTATTCCCATATCTTATTATTTTATTTTTCTGCTATTATTACGGTCCTACATAAGTAACATATGCATTACATACATCAAGCATCTGTCCATTGGATACTCTTACTTCAACAGTCTCTCCATCATAAGTAAACTGGTGGCTGCTTGCAACACTATTTAAGAATGATGAATCATTCCACAGATTATAATAACGTCCCTCACCAGGATCGGTTGCTGCTGTAATACGATATACACCTGCGCCAATATGTACACCAACTTTTGCATTTAAATTGCAGGCAGAGAGATTTACCGCCTGGGATGCAAGATTCGGAGTTGCTATTCCCTCAAAAAGCCAAACCGTTTCACCTGGCACTGCTGTAAAAATCAGGTTCTGATCACTCCAATCAGATCTTACTACATCATTATTACTATCATAAATTGTGAAAGCCGAACCATTTCCCTGATTTGCAATGAAATATTCACCTGCCGGCATATTTACTCCAACAATATAGTATGATGGACCATATAACGGATTAGTGTTACCAGTAGAAAAGCTTCCCAGATAATGTCCATCATCTGTAGACATACTATAATAATTATTTCCATCTGCAATTAAACCACGGGCTACCATTCCATTCCAATGATAGAATACAACTCTTCCCCACGGATCATAATCAAATCCAGAGCAGTTTAAAGAGCCATCATCAAAAGCATATCCGTAATCCACACCATTTGCAAACCGGAACCAGCCACTATCCTCCATTTTGCCATCTGCATTCAGATAATATGGTTCATTGTCTACAAAGGTGATCTGATCCTTGTAGATATACCCCTGTGAATCAAAATAACAGGTATAGCCTACGCTCGGGCAGTACTGGAAATTGCTGAATACTTCATGTCCCTTTGAATCAAAATAAATAATGTGTACTCCATCCGGATGATAGGTCAAACGATCTTTCATCGGTGTTCCATCTGCCTGTGCATAATAGGTATAGGTTCCATCAAACACAAAATCATTGATTACCATATGACCATTGCTATACAGGTGTCCATCATTACTAAGTGTTCCTGTTGTGTATGCTTTTGCAGATGTCTTGTTCACAGAAAACGCGGCAAGAATAACTCCCAAACATACAACAACTTTCATCAGTTGTTTTTTCATAAACTTCTTTCTCCATTTCTTTTTATGTAGTTTTTAGTTACAAATAAACTATAGCAGTTCTAATGCTGGTTTTCAACCCTATTATTTCAAATAATATTTATCAGTATTCATCCCCAATGAATAACTGTACCCAATAAGAACAATATAGTCCCGAAGAATTATAATAGTATCCAACCCCAAGGGCGGTATAACTTTCATCCAAGATATTTGCCCTATGTCCAGGCGAATTCATCCAGTCCTCAACTACCTCCTGTGGTGAACTCTGTCCTGCTGCAATATTTTCACCGGCAGACATATACCCATCTGTAACATATTCATCCAGCACCGTAAGACAGGATGTTCCATTTGGACGGGTATGGCTAAATAAAGTATAGCTTTCCCCTGCACGGATCTGTGCTGCCTGCTGTGCCTGCTCACTTACCTTTAATGGCGGAATGTTTCTACTCAGCCGTTCTTCATTTACCAGGTCAAGGACCTGAAACTGATATGTATCTGATGCTGCAACTCCAGCCGCTTTAAATCGTCCCAGATAATGACCATCACCAGTATCCATGCTATAATACCACAATCCGTCTGATATCAGACCTCTCGCTACCATTCCATTCCAATGATAAAATACAACACGTCCCTGATTGTCCTTTGCAAACTTATTATTTCTTAATTCTCCATCAGACTCAGCATATCCATAATCCATTCCATTGGCAAAGCGGAACCACCCATTTTGTTCCAATGCCCCATTGGCATTTAAATAATACGGATTTCCATCTATGTAAGTAATCTGATCTTTATACAAATAACCCTGAGAATCAAAATAGCAATTATATCCTACACTTGAACAATACTGAAATGCATTAAAAACCTCATGTCCATTTTTATCAAAGTAAATAATATGCACCCCATCTGGATGATAGGTCAGTCGATTTGTCATCGGTGTTCCATCTGCCTGAGCATAGTAAGTATAGACTCCATCAAATACAAAATCATTGATTACTTTCTGTCCATTTGAATATAAATAACGCTGCCCATTTATATATGTAATATCTCCTGTTGTGAAAGCCTTTGCATCTATTTTATTGATACAACATATTCCAAGTACCACAACAAAAAAAGTAATTATCTTTTGTACCGTCCGCTTCATTTCTCTCCTCCTTTTTGCTTCTAATATCTAAACAGTTTTGCTATATACAGATTCACAATATTATAGCCATAGTTCTTAGCTGTCGCCCAGCCCTTTCCGTATGGATTTTCCTGTATGCCAAGCCACTCCACATAAGGTGCTGTTCCTCTTTTCACATACTGGAAGCGTGAATCTACACACGGATTATTCAGCCCGGCAGTAGATGCATAAGCTTTTAAATGCTGAACCTGCGCCCTTACTCCTTCTCTTACACTACCAAATGAATTTCCAGGTGCTCCATTTCCGGTTGCTCCAAGTCCTGCAAAATTATACTGATTAATCTGTACATCTCCACCATATCTTAAAAATCCTGTTTCCAGCATTGCCTGGCAAAATGCCACTTCTGCCTTCAATCCCTCTGCCTGACACTCCTCCAGATATATCTGGCAGAATGCCTCTATGCTCGGTGCATCGGATGATGCATAAAATTCAGGATACACATTATTTGCATTATAATATGCAACCATCTGTGCAAGGCTGGTATTGGTATTTCCCATAATCTCATATCTTGCCGTCACCTGATATGCAATACAATAGTTTTCTACCGTTCCATCACTTGTTTTAGCTTCTAGATATACCCAGTAATTGCCAGAGCCAGGATACCAGGATACCCAGTTACTTCCAGTCCAGTCTGTCAGTGTAGACCATGTGCTTGTACTCAAATCATATATCTGCCAACGAAAAGCCGGAGATGTGTCATTTGTATTATAAGATACTCCAAGATTAATTGCTGCTTTATCATTCACGCTACAAATTCCATTAATGGATATGTATTTATGATTATAATTTCTTGCTGCATTAAAGCAAATCGTATAGTCTTTTGTCACTCCATCTGATGTCTTTGCAGTAACATGCATCCAATAATTACCCTTATCTGGATACCACGATACCCAATTACTTCCGGTCCAGTCTGCTACCAGATTCCACTGCTGTGTATCGAGATTATATGCTTCCCATTTAAAGGATACATTTGAATCATCACTGTCATATGCAATTCCAACATCAATTCTGTCCTCATAAATATTGTAACACATTCCGTTCAGATTTAATGTATGATGTGCATAATCCTTTTGCGAAGCAAAACACATAATCGTATTCTTCGTCTCTCCATCCGGAGTCATTGCTTCCACATACAACCAGAAATTTCCCTGTTCCGGTTTCCATGTTACCCAGTTACTTCCGGTCCAATCTGCTACCAGACTCCATTCCTGCTTATCCAAATTATACGCCTGCCATTTAAATTTCACATCGGATGCATTACTGTCATAGGCTACACCTACATCAATGCCCTTATCCCGCATGATATAACACATCCCATTCAGATCAAGATAATAGCCGGTATAATTATGTGTTGCTGCATAGGAAACTGTCTTCGTCGTACCATTTCCATTGCTGTCAATTGCTGCTACCTGTACCCAGTAATTACCAGCTTTTGGCTGCCATTCCACTTTAGATTCTGTGGTCCATTCTGATATAACACCCCAGCTCTGTGCAGCCAGGTCATAATACAGATAACGATACTTTATGCCCTTCATATCAGAACACTTTGCTGATACTTCCACGGAACTGTTTTTATCCTGAAAATCTATTTCATTAATCTGAAATCCCTGTTTCAAATTATAATACTGGGCAATTCCTGTTGCATCTGCCACACCCAGTTTCTTTAATTGTTCATCGGTCGATAAATAATTGGATACATCCGATGGATTGGTAACAAATGCATGTTCTACGATAATTGCCGGAATTCCTTCTTTCTTGCAATTACGGATTACAGCATAGTAATCTGCCTGGGAACCATCCGGATACTGATATTCCGGAACAGTATCTTTACATGTTCTGATCTTTGTTCCACGATTCTTTAGTCCCAGCGCAGTCAGCTGTCTTAAAATCTGAGAAGCCAGCTCTTCACCTGTCTGGCTGACAGACGGATTATAATTCGTATTTGGATAGTAAATTTCTACTCCAGAAACACTTTCCGAAGATGCCGAATTATTATGTAATGAGACATATATATTGGCTCCTACACTCTTAGCAAATGCAACCCGGCCTTCATTACACGTTTTCGCTCCTACACTGCTTCCACCATATGGACAAGTCTGTGAATCCCTTGTCATATACACCGTAACTCCACTATACTTCTGCAATTCTTCTTTACAATACTGTGCAATCTTAAGATTAACCTCAGATTCTGCCACACCATTTCCGCTAGTTCCGCCATGACTACCATCATGTCCTGGATCCAGTACTACAACGATATTTCCGTTGCTGCCATAAGTAGAACGGGTAATTCCATCCTCAGACTGCTCCTGCTGCTGATTTTCAATTGCTGATGCAATAGAATCTTCGGATGTCTGATTACCATCCTCGTCAAAAGATACTACATCCATGTCAGATTCTACTGTGTCCTCATCTACCAGTTGTGCATCCGGCGTGGATTCCACATCACAGTTTACTCCATAAGATACATCCACTCCTGTTTCTGAAAGCACCTGTGTATAAACGATACCATCTACTGTAATTTCATAGCTATAAAGTGTATACACACCTGTCTGGTTTTCATCCTGATAATTTTCTGCAAACAGTATTGCATTTCCATCTATTTCAGATGCTTCTAAAGTATACTGTTCACCATCCTTATTCTGAACATACAACTTAGCAGACTCTATTACTGTTGTATCGTCACCCACACTCAGTACAATATTCTGCGTGTCGCCTATTTCTACCCTGTTTTTATCTACATATACATAATTAAGCAGTGGTACTTCTACCTGAATACCAGTTGTTTCTTCTGGCTGTCCAGTGCCCACCTGAACATCATTTGCATCTTCCGGCTGCTCAGTATCTAACTGAACATCATTTGCATCTTCCGGCTGCTCAGTATCTAACTGAACATCGGTTTTATCCTGCTGTTCCTGCTCCGTCTCAGCCTGTTGTACCGCAGTCTGTTGTTCTGTTTCTTTCGTTACATTTTCCTGCTGTTCTGTCTGGCTTTCTACTTCTGCTGCCAGGACTTTCTGCATCGGTGCTTCCCCTGCCAGCATCAGGACTGCCAGTAAACATGCTATTGCTCTTTTTAAAATTCTCTTCATTTTGTACATCTCTTCCTTACTCGTATCTATAATATTCCTTAAACCATGTTACAAATTTACCTAAACCTTCATCAATTGATGTACTCGGTTTAAAATTGAAATCATGCATCAAATCACTTACATCTGCATATGTCTGATAAACATCTCCCGGCTGCATTGGTAAAAATTCTTTCTTCGCCTCTCTGCCCAAATGCTTTTCCAGTGTCTGAATATAATCCATTAACTTTTCTGGTTTATTATTTCCAATGTTATATACTTTGTACTTTGCCCCTGTCTCTATTTCTTCTGGTGGATTTGGAAGAATATTGGCAATTCCTTTTACAATATCATCAATATATGTAAAATCACGCATCATATCGCCATTGTTATAAATCTGAATGGTTTCTCCATTCATAATCTTCTTTGCAAATTTAAAATATGCCATATCCGGTCTTCCAAATGGTCCATATACCGTAAAGAAACGAAGTCCGGTTGCCGGTATTCCATATAACTTGCTATAACAATGTGCCATCAATTCATTGGACTTCTTGGTTGCCGCATAAAGACTTACCGGATAATCCACTTTATCTTCCACCGAAAACGGTACTTTTTTATTTGCTCCATAAACCGAGCTGGAAGATGCATATACTAAATGTTCTACTGGATAATGTCTGCAACACTCCAATATATTATAAAAGCCAACCATATTAGATGACATATATGCATCCGGATTATCAATGCTATATCTTACACCAGCCTGTGCTCCGAGATTTACTACGATATCAAAAGAATACTCCTGAAATAATTTTCCCAATGCTTCTTTATCTGCAAGATCACCCTTAATAAATGTATATCCTTCTCTTCCTTCCAAATCCTTTAATCTGTCATACTTTAACTGGACTTCATAATAATCATTCAGATTATCATATCCAATAACTGTACAATCATATTCTAATAATTGTTTACTCAGATGATAACCGATAAAGCCAGCTCCACCAGTAACAAGAATTATTTTTCCTTTTAATTCTTCTGTTCCTCTGATCATTACACTTCCTCCATTAATTTATGCTTGTATTTCCAATCCTTTTCATTTTAACGCAAAATTTTCCATCTAACAAGAGCAGATGCAAAAAACAGGCAGTAACAAAAGTTACCGCCTGCGCCATTATCTTCCAATTGAATAATACTCTACGCCGCACCTTTTCATTTCATCTGTATCATATAGATTTCTTCCTTCATATGTTTCATAATTATAAATTTATAGTACTCTTCTACTGTGCATTTGTAAACCCATAACACTGTTGATCAACCAGCTTACCTGATGCATCATATAAATTAAACAGTGTCCAATAGTATCCCGGTACCGGCTGCCAGGTCGTCCACAAGGTATTTCCCTGGGTTCCACACTTACCGGTAGTATAAATCCAGGCGTCCTTTCCCTGCACATACAGATTGCAGTCTAATATCTGCATTTCATAATAATAACCTAGGTTATTAAAGCTCTGGATACCAATTAAATATCCATTTCCTGCCGGGTCAGGCATCTGGCAGATTGCTTCTATTGCATGGCGGTAATTAACTCCTACTGTGGTATTTACCACAGTTCCCTGTGCATCTTTTACCTCACAATAGACAAGGTAATCTCCACTTGATGACGGACTATAATGGATTCCATAGTCTGCAGACCAATCACCTGCCTGAATCCACTGATTATTTTTCACATCATATACCAGCCAGCGGTAAGAAAGCTGTGATTTATCTGTGCCATCATTTACTACCGCCCCACCTTCAATCAGCCCATTTTCATACTGCCAGAGATAGATTCCAACAGAGGACAGTCCTGAAACAGCCGGTGCAGATTCAGGTGGATTAATGGCATTTCCATACTGGTAACCAGTAGTTGCAGTTTTTACGGAATTCGTATTTCCTGCAACCCTCACTTCCCCCTGTACCAGATAATTTCCAGCATTTTCCGGATACCAGTTCAATATATTCTGATTCAGCTGCCAGCCACTGACCACTCTCCAGACTGCAGTACTCTGATCGTATACCAGCCAGCGATACTCCAAATCCGCAGATGCAGATGTCGTTGCACTCATTGCCATCTGCACACATGGGCCAGACTGATTATCTGGAATATAAAGCTGAGCTGAAGTAATAGTTGCTAATGTTGGGGCCGCTTTCCATATAATATCATCTGTCCAACTGCTGATTGGTGTTCCTGTATCATTTGGTTTTATATATTTCAAATACTGTTCTACAACAGTTGAAGCATATGGGCCATCCATATACTTAAATACATTATATGCCTGACGGCCTGTCCCATCAGCATTCACAAGTCCCTGATAAAGACCTGCTCCTGTAGCACCAAGATTATCTTTAAATTGTACATAAATCATGGCATCTACCATATCATTTCTAGCTGCTGCATAATAAAGGTAAGCAAGACTTGCCGCCTGTGCTTCTTCCCCCAGGGTCTTAGCATCAAACCCCTGCTCTGACAAAATAATCCGATGCTTGGAACCATATGTATTCTTAATATAATCCGTCAGCACTTCCAAATTTGCCGCACATACAAAATTAGAAGTAATATCATGTGATAAATCCGCTGCTGCCTCCTTGCTCCACATGGTCTTATCCATTTTGCGTGGATAAGCATGATATGCTATGTTCCAATTACGGCTCTGCTCTTTTGCTGCAAAACGGTCTATAAACGTTTTGGTTGGAATTCCTGTTCCAGCCAGATTATCATACCAGTTATGTGTCGGGCATACATACACTCTTGCATATGGACTGTTATCTTTCACTGCATCATAAAATAAATCAAAAGACTTTACAGCAATATCAACATTTGTATTGATATCATACGAACCACAGTAATTATAATGCTGAGGTGCTGTTATCTCATTTCCAAGAATCCAGTTCTGTATGAAACAATCTGACTGTCCAAATACATCTGCCAAATAATGGAAAGTTGCATCCAGTGTTGCTACAGCATCCGCATCCTGTACATTCAATGCATAATAGAAATGTCCATTTTCTCTTCCTGCCGGATAAATCAGTTTCTGTATTTCCGGATTATCCGACCAACCTAATAATATTTCTGCTGTAATAATCTTACCAGCCGCCCGGAGTTCCCTGATTCTCCATTCAAAAACCTTTATATAATTTTCATAATTAAAATAATAGGTGTTTCCATTATAAACATATGGTGTTCCCGTTCCATCCGTGTTAATAATATTATTTAATTCCAGATTCACATAAACATGGTGGACAGAATTCTTCATTTCTGTATCAGAGCTGTCTGTCCAAAATTCTACTCCCTGAATACCTTTTTTATTTTCCGCTGTTGCTTCCACCACGTCAGACGCTGATGCTCTTTTTCCCATCAAGGTTGTTGCTGCTTTCGCCTGTGCCGGTACCATCATAGGAAATACCAGCAATACAACCAGTAAAAAAGCTATCAGCTTTTGTCCTGTTCTTCGTGTCCCTGCTCTTCTCATAATTTTCTCCTTATCTGAATTGTCCTAAATAATGTCCATCTGCTCCATGGCTCCATTTGCATCCAGATAGAATACATCCTCACCTACAAAAGTAATCTTATCTTTGTAAATATATCCCTGGGAATCAAAATAGCATGTATAACCTACTGATGGACAATACTGAAACGCATTAAATACTTCACGTCCATCTTTATCCAGATAAATAATATGTTCTCCATCTGGATGATAAGTAAGCCTGTCCTTCATCGGTGTGCCATCATATTGCAGATAATAAGTCCACTTACCATCAAAATACCAAATTTTATCAGACTCTGTATCTTCTATTCGTTCAGAAACAGCCATAGTGCCATCACTTTTGAAATAGTACATACTTCCTTCATATTCTATCCGGCTGTTACGCACCATTCTGCCATTCTCACCATAGAAATAATAGCCGCCTCCTTTTCCGTATCTTCCAAAAGTACCGGCAATGCAGCCGAGTAGATTGTATGATATGGAATCATACATACAACTTCAGCATCTGGATAATCATTTCTGATTCTCTGCAACATCGTGTAGTATGCATCTGCAAAATCATCTGTTTTACCATAAATGTATTCTTCTTCATTTTCCTCTTTACTCCATCGTTCTAATTTTCTCATAACAGCCGGCTCAAAATTCATCCCCGGCTTTTTTTCTTAAGCAATAGTATATGTCCTGCCAAAAGAATAATACCCACGATGGAAATGTATACCGGAATTGCATTACTATCCGGTACATAGTCAAGTTTTATAACATGGTTTCCTGCTGCAATTCTGCTTCCCATAAATCCATAATCTACCTGTTGTAATTGTGCCTCTTTTCCATCTACATACAATTCCCAGTTCTTATCAAAAGGTATCATAAACAATAAGAATGAATCTTTTTCTGTTTCTATTGTTCCTGTAATCAAATTATTTTCATATGTGTCCATCTGCAAAAACGATTTTTCACTTATGCCCGATTGATATACCTCATCAATTGCATCTTCACTACTGCTTTCATAATGCAGATTTCCAATCTGATAAGTTCCTTTCTGAAAATACATGCATAAAGTATCTGTATTTTTATAATCTATGGTAAAGTTAACATTATTCATTCCTTCTGTAACTGAAATAATTTTCTGTTTCCAGACATCTCCCTCGTTCCACTGTATAAAAATTGAATTTTCTGTAGGAGAATAAATCTTGAAAGATACAATATATTCATTATCCTCCGTCCACTGCATATCCTTTGTCTGAAGGCAAATACGATTAAAATCCTCTGATTCACATTGTATTTCATACATATCATTTTTCTCGGCTAACGTTATACCTTCTAAATACATCTCCTCCAGGGTAATTTCCTCTGACTCGACATTCAGCTCATTCTGATACTGAGTCAAATTACTCTCCTGTATGTCATCTGAAACAATACAATTCAGTAGCGCAACATCTTTTTGACGGATAGATAACTTTTCAAAATCTTCAATGGATATCGTCTGGTCTATTACCACACCCAACGGCATACTATAATTATTACGATAAATATTATAGTTTTCATTCTCACCAATTTTTTCAAATCCTCTTGGTGGGGTTTCTGTCTTATCTAATACTGCATACTTCACACTCGCCAAGGAATCTATCATATATCTGGACAAAAAGCCATTACTTCTTTTCCAGACAGGTCTGTAAGTTGGTTCTGCCTCTATAGCCTCCAGAAAATCAACATACCCGCTTTTTACACTTTGTTCTCCATATCCCATGCTATTAAAATTATACAAAACAGATTCTGTATTATAATCTGCCATACGCTGGTCCCGAAAATATATTCTGTAAAAATCTTCCTGTTCATTTTCCTTTATTCCATCAATCATCTTCTGATTTTCTCCGGTATCTACAACATATTTTAATCCATCTGCCAAATCTTCTGCAACTGTCATTGTCGGATGAATAAAGAAATATATTTCAGTGCATACAATTATCATAAATATGCAATTCACTATGCCTTTATTTTTTATTTTGTTAAACATCAATAGAAACAGTAGCCAAAGACTTAAATAAATAATTACTTTTCCAAACATAATCATATTAAGCCGGCTTTTAAAATCATCAATTCCCAGATTCACCCCCATAAAAACCACCATAATCACCGCATATGTTATACAAAGTAATTTTCCGTCTATACATTGTACCCCGCGTACTACCTTATCCAATACATAGACTGTCGAAAAAATCAGGAAGGCAAGCATCCACATTGTGCTTAATTTAAAATAATCCTCATCTGCACCTAGATTACATAAATAAGAAACTGCCGGAATCACACAATATGCTACAATAAATGCAAATAATCCGAGCCATACCTTTTTTCCCTTTTTATTCAAGAATTTTACACATTGTGGCAGCAACAATAATACCAATAGTCCCACATAAAACAATGGTCCATCCAACGCATTCGGGCAAAAGGCAGTATTTCCAATTGCCCCTTCCAATGAAATTGCAAAAAAGCTATTGAATGATGCTATAAGACGATCCGGTTCAGCAAATGTCAGCAAATTTATCCACTTTGCAGAACTTCCAACCTGTGTACTAACATTTGCTACACGGCCAGACGAAAATGTTGACATAATTTCCGGAATAAGACGATATGCCAATATAATAACAGAAACTATCATAATCAATGCACAGTTTCCAATATACTTCCAGAACTTTTTCCCACGATAATTTGTCACAAGATAATTACGAATTAACGTATAGCATAACATTGCAACTGAATACACCACTAAATGATATAATTGCAATTGTGTCCCCAATAAAACAATTGCAACCACCAACAGGAGCCAGTTGTTATCCTGAAAATAACATTCCAATGCATAAAGCAACAATGCAAAAAGGACAAATTCCAATGCATAGCTTGCCCAAAAACTTCTTACAATAAATGTAGCAGAATAAACATAACATAATGCACCATATACTGCCACTTTTTGCTTTATTCCAAGCTTTGTCAACGCACAATAGAACAACACTGCAGCCAAATACATTTTAATCAGATGATACCAGATAAATGTGTATTTAAGATTTTCTTTTCCAAAAAGGAAGAGAAATATATTTAAAGAAAAAGTCTGTCCACTAAAATCATAACTATTTCCCATACCCTCTGAAAAAGACCACCCCTTTATGCCGTCTCCTATATGATTTAGCCAGTTCACCAGGCTTGAATATTGTTGGATAGCCATATCTTTTGATACTAAAAAAAACTCTTTTCCAATAATAAATTTCCAATAAAAAAGCAGATTAAGAATTGTCATCAAGACAACCAACCAAATCCAACTGTATTTTTCTTTTAAAATGCTACCCTTCATATCCCACCTCAAATAAATCATTTCTGCCACTTTATATAAAACTAATCACAAAAATACACTATCGCAATCTAGCCTATCATTTGATCTGTTTTCTATAATCTATTCTTCAATTAAGTCAATCCACTGTTTAATTATATTCTGTGGTTCATATTGTTCTACACATAGATGCGCATTTTTTTTGTACATATCCCTCATTTCCTTATTATTAATGATTTCCGTCATAGCCCTGTACATTATCATTTCATTTTTTGTTAACTTTTCTTCTGCTCCAAAATATTTTCCCTCGCATACTGGAACCAAAATTCCATATTTCGCATATTCAATTTCATCCATAACATGAGAATCTATATTTGTTCCTGGTGCAAGAATTTCCCTTGCGCCCGACTTAAAATCAGAAGAAATAACCGGCAAATCACATGCTAATGCTTCAATCAATGCATTCCCAAAACCTTCAAATAAAGATGGAAATACGAAACATGTTGCCTTTTTCAGATATATAAATGGATTATCCGCAAATCCAACTATATCAACGGATTTTTCTATATTATATTCTTCAACCAATTTCTCATAATATTCCTTTAACTCCCCCGTTCCCAGAAGAACTAGCTTACATTTATAACCATCGTGGACTAATTTTGCAAATGCTCTTATTAGGTGCCAGCCTCCTTTTTGGTATGTGAATCTCCCCATTGATATAAAACATACCTCATTCTCTCCCAAATCATTTAACACATTACCTTCGCTGTTTGCCAACATTTTCATTTTTTGCAAGTCGTAACAGTTATATATAGTGCAATTTTTCTGTGGTTCCAAGCCAAAATTGCTAACTAAATCTTTTTCCACTCCCTTTGATAATGAAACCACCTTATCCGCTTTATTGTATAAATGTTTTACCATTGGAGTTAATATATATCTATAAGAAAATGAGTTATCCTGTGACAGCTCGCACCTTACAGACACTATTGTTTTTGTTTTAGACGTTTTAGTTAAAATATTTACAATATTTGCACTATCTAAAAAACTTATACATGCATCATATTTTCTTTTCCGTTTCAGACTTTTTATTCTACGAAATCTTTTTAAAAAAACCTTTAATTGATATAATACACTTTTCCGATTCTTTGGTTCTTTTATTTTTAAATCAATAATATTCCCCTTATATGGATATTTAATTATTGTTGCATTATTTAAAATAATATCTATTTCCCAATTATCCGGCCAATTTGTCACTATATTAGAAACCGCCCTTTGCGCTCCTCCAGTATCTAGTGATGAAACTATAAATGCTATTCTCCTCATTAAATTTTTTCCTTCCTAATTTTTAACCCTCACTATTATCAATAATATATCTCTGTTAATGTGTCCTCGTTCGTATTATATATCCCCATATTAGGTTGTAAAGCAGCCCCATCAAAATATGGTTCAGCAAGTTTTAACTTATAACAAACTACCTCACCAGGTCTTACATCATCTGGAATATCTAATTGCCACATTTTCTTTTCACCATTTGAATTCAAGAACTGTATTAATAGTAAATCAGCATTAATGTCTTCTCTAATTCTTATTCCAAGAAAAACAGTATTGGCATCTATTACTTCCGCCTTATAGTTCTCTGTGTCATTTAGATTTACTTCTACAGATTTATCCTCTTCTTCAAAACGATATCGATAAATATTAACATTAGTATCATCAATATTCTGACCGCTAATCTGTTCCAGCCATGTATCTCGAAAGTCCGCATAAACTGGTGTTACCATATGCGCTTTATCAGCTTCAAATACTATAACTCCATCATTATACTCCTTTCCCATCCTAATAAAGTCTTTCATGCCACTATCCTGTAAGTAATCTGAATCCAGCATTTTTATATAATTACTCTCTGAATAATCAGTCAGGTATTCGCTATGATAGTGAAAAGAGCAAAAAGCAAATGGTTTACTTGTATCAATAGCACTATCTATTTTTGAATATGCTTCTTGTAATTTTGTTCTACTTAAATCCGGATTATATTCTGACACTGCAATCGTCAATAAACTTAAAGCCAACCCCATCACCAAGAAGGCTCTTAAGACTTTTTTGCCAAATCGCTCCATTATTTCAAATAATTGTTTAAACGAAACAGCTAAAATACAAGCCAATAATGGCTCTACAAAAAGGAGATATCTTATTCTGAACATATGGCTTGTACAGAATACAAATATAAATGTACATGATAAATAGCAAAATACAATTGCAATTAATTGTTCGTTTTCATGCCATTTTCTACATAATATATATATAAATGATACCATCAAAACGCTTCCCATAATTATTCCAAATGGATGACTGATAAAACTTGTTATGTAACTCATTTCTGGATAATTAAAATGAAAAGTCAAATGTAATTTCAATGCTTCAATAACTTCTTTATAGTACCCCCATGTTATGTTTTCAAAATTCCAGCCAATTACAACAAGGAATATTAATATTCCCCCTACACTAAATAATATAAAATGCTTCTTCTCTCCCTTAATTATCATCAAAAAAATCAAATATAAAAAAAGTCCAATACAAAAAAACCAAGGATTTTGAAATACCAAATAATATGTATTAATTACCAATAGCAAAAAAAACAAAGCTACATATTTCAAATTATAGTCAAAGTACTTTTTTATAAAAAGTGTAAATCTATTTTCCTTCTTAAAATTATTTTTGCAATCAATAACCTTTAATCCAAAATAAAACAACCAAATTCCGGCTAATGGTGACAACGTATGCATCCTTATCAATCTCGCCTGTTCAACAAATCCTGGAAATAACAGCATGATTACAGAAGCCAAAAATGCCGTTTCCGTAGATTTCAATAAATTCAGCCCTATGTAATACAATGATATAATAACGAGTATTGCAAAAATCACTGATAACATTCTACCACTAACCACTGATAATCCTGTTATTTTATACACAATTGCTAAGCATAAATTATATAACATAGCCCCATGATATTTTTCCATTGTTGTGTTATGTACAAAATCCCACAAAGCAAACTGATGCTCATTAATCAAACCATATGCCGTTTTTATCATATAATGTTCATCATTGTAAAATTCTGGGTTTACAGCTATTTTATATGAATAAATCAACCATGCAGAAACTATAAGTATTGCCACATTCACTAAATGAATATAATTTGATGTATTAAGTCGTACAGTGTCACCTTGTTTTGATGCATGAACAGCAATTACAGTTAATGCCAATACTATAATTGTTACTCCTACAGAAATAATAATGCTCAAAACATTTCTGTAGACCAAATTTCTAAATCTTAAGAAAAGAATCATATATGAACACAATAATAGAAAACCTTGCAACAAAAACAGCAAACCAGCCGATTGTTCATTCTTTTCAAATACATTTTCTGTTTTACTTCTTTTCCAATATAAATCAAAAATTAATAAAATTAATGTAATAAATCCTATCAATTCCAGTATATGATTGGTTGATATAAAAGAAAACACTGATGCCATTTTTTGACCCATTAAGCGCTTACCTCCTATGCCTCTAATTATCTGCTCCAAGTAATTTTATCTAAATATTCTATTCTTTTTCCTTAAATACCTTATGGCTCAAAAAAATCAGCCCCACCAAATATGGCAACAGACTAAAATCGGTTGCGATTGCAGCTCCAATAGCCCCATAACGAGGAATAAATAACATGTTTAATATAAAATTCAACAATATCATAGCAAAATAAATTGGTACTCTTTGCTTTGCTTTTTCTTGGTAATCCAATAAAGCAGACATAAATATTGTAATAGCATAACCACAATAGTAAGGTATCAGATAAATTATCACAATTCCAGATTTACTATATTCTACCCCATATAATATTCTAATCACATAAGGGCCAAACAAGAATACTGCTACGCAAATTACCAACATAACCGCAACATTTCCAAGCATAATTTTATGAAATGCTTTCCTCATCCTATTTACATTTTCTTTGGTTAAAACAGCAAAGACCGTCATTGTACTTGTACATATTGCCAGATTAACATGTGTGAGTTTTCCCATTAAGCTTTTTGCAATAGAATATGCCCCTATTTCTCCGGTTTCACTCATCACTCCCAACATCAATGAATCCATTTCTGTCAAAAGAAGTGAGCCAATACTAACAATAAAAATTGGCATAGCATATTTAAAAATACTCCACTTTATAGTTTTCTCATATTCACTATCCGCGTATTGGCATTTCGATTCTCTTAAATATTTTTTTAACAAAATGCTTCCTATTAAAGCAGCATTCCAAATAGCAATTACATATCCGATTCCTAATCCAATGATATTTTTTGATATAACCAGACATCCTACACCAAAGATAAAATATCCGCCAAATTCCGCCAATGTCAACATGAAAATATTCTTAAATTTAACAAGACCTATAAAAACAGCCTTAAAATACTCTAACAAAGAATTAGCAAAGCACAAAAGGCTTCCGCATACAAACAGTTCTTTTAAATGCGGATATCTTAAATTTTTACTAGGCTCTACAAAGATAAATACTATACTTGCAATAGTAAATAATAATAAAAATAATCCACTGATTAGTAAACGTAATTTCATTCCTATACGAATATTGCTATTCTGCCTCTTGATATTTTTTCTTTCTTTGGCTACAAAAACTCTGACTGACTCATTTATTCCAAACCAGACTAACCAATAACACATAGTAATAATCGCATAAAAGAAACTCCATTCATCATAAGATTCAGTCGAAAGAAACCTCGCAATCATTATATCCGTTGCCATAAAGAGTATCATTCCTACCGCTTTTGATCCTAAACTCAATATGGTGTCATTCAATATATTGATTTGTTTTTTCATATATTCCTCCACTACTACAATATATTTATGGTTTGTTGTTTAAGCTGTATAATATATTTGAAAATTACGTAATCAGTTTAAGGACATAAATCATCAGTTTAATTCTTTCAAGTTAGCCCTAGCTTTCTATTTACAGACTTTTATCAATCATATTTGACAAATGGTATAAATTCGTTTTCCCGATTTCGATACTGGAATGTCATCAACAATCTTGAAGTCTACTTTTGTTCCTTCTCCCATGGCTTTTTTTATTTCATTTTCTTTTTCAAAATAAAAACCTTTATTATCAACATCTTTATCGAAAAAAACCAATTTTACCAAAATATGATCTATTGCATCCTGAATAACTTGAAATTGTTTTACATTAGTGCAGGGATAAAAAAGGTGTGTAAAATAATCTCCATATACTATACGCCCATCCATAGTTTTAAAAAAGTCAATTATTCTTCCAGTAACACATTTCAGCATAGGCAATCCCCTACCACACGTACAAGTCTTTGAGCTTAATGCTCCTCTGTCTCCTATTGCATAACGAATTATAGGCATTGAATAATCACTCAACAATGATACTATCAGTTGTCCTTCCTCATCTAAATTACATGATTCATAATTACCATCCAGCACCTCTATATAAGAAACAAACGTATTTATATGCAGACCTTCATTCTTATTACAACTACATGCCATGTCTCCCATTTCCCTTGAGCCATAACGATTGAAGACAGGACACTTAAATACTTTTTGAATTTCCTCTAGCATCTGTTCGTCCAATGTTCCAGCAGATGTCATAATTCCTCGAGGTGAATACATTTCAATATGATTTAAGTTTGCATATTTCACAATTTCCATAATGGACTGTACATACGCTAAAATCATTTTGGGCTTTGTCTCATTTATCACATTTATGTATTTTTTTATTACATCTTCAGACATTACAAAAGTATTTAAAAAGACTTCATTTCTCATCCAACGGTAAATTTTGTTCATCCAGTCTTTTCTTCCTGATACAATATCTCTTTCACTTCCCCATAAGCGAATTTGATAATCACCTATTTTTCGTCCAGACCATTCATCAAACAACAATTTTGCTCCTTGATCGGTTTCAAAAAATTTCCCACTATGCCTAAATTTAACCGGCTCTCCTGTTGTTCCTCCTGAAACATTTTCGAATGTCCAATCCCTTATTGGTATATCAGGATACATTTTTTTTCCTTCGCGTCGAATTATATCTTTTGTCAGTATAGGAAATTTCTTTATATCGTCAAATATTGTCGCCTTCGAAAAATCTTCTTTTTTGAATCCTAGTTCTCTATAATACGGAACATGTTCTATGGAAAATATCACAATATCATATAATTTTCTTTTCTGTATATTGATATTCTCCTCCATTACATTCCATTGCATTTTTTTTAAGTAATTATATGTTTTTAATTGACCCGAATATCTAAGTCCTTTCGCTCCTCTATTTCCTGTAAAATGTAAAACAAACCAACTTAATACCTTATGCAACATTTAATTAATCTCGCTTTCCTTGATAAGTATTATGTTTTAAAAATTATCTTTCCAACCACAAGACAGCATAAAATTCTCTGCCATATGCCCTATTTTTATCTCAAATAAACATTTTCGTCCAGCCTTTAGTCGGAACAAATTTCCATTTCAACTCATTTGATACACTTTTTATATCCTTGTTGTTCAGTTTTTCATCATTTGAAACATATATCAACTCATCATCTTGATAATTACACAATGGAAGACTTTCATTTGCATTTTTGCAATCCTCTGCAAATGGAAAATTTGTTGCATCTGCCCCCATCATAATGCCTACGCCCATATCAAAAATATAGGCATTCGATGCAATTATAATTGCTCCAATCTGCTTTGGACTAGGTGCTACAGGACCTTCCTTCTCGCCACTAATAATCATATCTCCAATATTCAATGTTTTTCTTTGAATCTTATCATGTATATGTCCATTTTTGTCTGCATAAAAGAGTATTTTATTCAAATCAACTATTGTTTTGCTTATAGTTTTGTTTCCATACCAATTTCCCTCTGCCTCGTCATGATGTACCTTGTTTCCGAGAACCTTTAAACCACCTGCAATATACCAGACAAATTTAGCTGCTTTATAACGTTCTTTTCCTTCTAATGTATTCTTTATGTCATATAACTTATCATCTATATTTCGTAATAGACTCTTCTTTTTATATTCATCTCCTCCTTCTGCCACACTTCCAATCGTATGATGTGGTAAATACTCTTTTCTAACATTCATCCCTACCATATTCTTCATCGCCGCCGTATAGCCAGCTTTTCTATGAGTCTTCGGCTTTGGCATATTAATCACAACATCCGCATTCAAAATATAATTGGACACAAAATATTCATGTCTGCCAGGACAATGATGTTCTTTCAAACGGTCTGGAGAATAGTTTGTGATTCGCATCTTTTCTAAATGTTCTTTATCATATTTGGCAAACTGGCTCATGTCTGCTAAATCAATAACTGTTCCATCCTGATTGTCGCTAATTGTCTGTTTGCGAACACCTATTCTTTTTTTACTATCAATCTGTGTTGTCAAGCCACGAAAATCTACAATCTTTATTTCTACGCCAACTTTTCTATACCACTCCATCATTTCATTATATCCGCTTTCTTCAAGCAGTTTTTCTAAGTTGCATTCCTGCATAGGTGCATCCCCAATTATGATTCCACCTTCTCCCTTTAAGGCAATTAAAATATAATCAATAATTGGTGCAACAACTTCTGGTTGTGTAAAAAGACACTCTGTTCCTTCATTTGACTGATTATAATCCATAACTAAATTAGGCTTAATAATAACATTATCTCCTGGTTTAATTAATTCGCCTAACGGATTCCATCTATCGGTTCCATAATTGTCATTATCCATCTGATATATATGTAGTGCCTCTCTAACTGCTTCATACACTTGATTGTGTTCTGAGCAAGCATCAAACATCATTTCAGGATATTGTGTATCTGGACGAAACCAATTTTTTTTCTTTCTATCTGTATATTTTTTTTCAGTACTATATGCAATTCCAACATAATTACTATTTAACATCAATCCAATCTCCCATTATCTTTTCAAATTCTTGTGGTGTAAACTTTTCACATCCATCTCCGTGATAAAACGTCATTTCTCTCATCTAAAATAACAGGCTTTTCTATTTGATGTAATGGATTTGTTGGATATTTTATCTGAGCTGGAATATACTCCCATTCTGGTGTGTATAAATTTCTCTCATGCTTCTCATATCTTCCAAAGTCTACCTGTATTACTTTGGGTTCTCCATGAAAACAAAAGACCTTATAATCTTTTAATTCTTTCTGAGACTCGTCTACCATATATTTTTCAGCAATAATTCTTGGTTTTACCCCTTTATAATGCCACTGTCTTCCGTGCCAGTAGTAATTGCGCTTCATATGCCATTCGAAGAATTTTTTTTCTTTTTCATAATTTAGCATTGCTTTATCTTTGCAGACGAGCACTCCACCAGAATCATGAGTGCATTTTAAAACAAATTGTTCTGGCAACTCATCAAAATTTATGTCATCAAATTTATCCCATATGCCAAGTGTAGGAAACACATACTCTTCTCCTAATTTTTCGCTTACCCACTCTTTAGCAGCCTGTTTGTCTACCAGCTTAGAATAATCTGGATTTCTATCATAAATTTTCAACCACTGTATTTTTTCATTATATAAAGTAGGATTGTTCCAATGTAATATTTTTCTTGTCCGTAAAAAGTAGCTCAGCCAAATAAATATTCTATCAGGAATACAACGAACGATATACGACTGTTCTATATAAACTAACATTTTATACACAATATTCTTCATTTTAATAACCCATCTAAAGTTTCCAAATACTCGTTTACAACATGTTCCCAACTAAAAATTTTTTTAACTCTTTTATTACTGTTTATGGACATTTCTTTTCTCATCTCATTATCTTCAATTAATTTGATGATATAATCAGCAAATTCTTTTCTTTCTGCCTTATATCCATTTTCACAAATCAGTTCAGTGCTCCCCTCACACGGAGTCATAATAATTGGTAATCCACATGCCATAGCCTCCAGCACAACATTTGGCATTCCTTCTTTTGCTGATGGCAATATAAATAAATCTGCATTTTGATAATATGTAACAATCTCACTTTTATCTTTTTGTCCCACAAAATCTATCATATCATAAACCTGATTATCCTTTGCAATTTGTTCCAAAGTCTCACGATATGGTCCATCGCCAACTACAATCAGCTTAATTTTTTTGTCTGTGCTGCTCTGAATTTCTTTTAACTGTGGAATAACAAACTGTAATCCTTTTCGTTCAATCAATCTTGAAACAAAAAGGATTCTAAATTCTTCTCCTGCTTCTCTCTCAACAGGAAAAAATACATCTGTATCTACACCATTTGGAATAATATCAAAGGGGTTCTTATCATAAAAATCAAGTGCCATATCCTTTAGCCCCTGACTATTTGCAATTAATGCATCTGCATTTTTCCAAATGAGTTTTATTGCTGGGGCAATTATCTTATATACTTTCGTGAAGCGCTCCTGGAATCCCGGAACATCCCCTCCACCAAATCGTATAACGTATGGAAGTTTATACTTCTTTTTCAGCATATACCCTATTGGTCCACTTGGTATGCCAAAGAATACCAGACACACATCAAACTTTTCTCTTTTTTGCAATTTATTAGCAACAGGGTATGCCTTCAGCAGATAACTCAACATCTCTTTGAAGCTGCAATGTTCCTTATGTGCCCTCTTTGAATCCACTCGAATAACACGCACACCATTTATAGTTTCACTCTCAGACATTCCCTGATAATTTGCAGTTATAAGTGTTACTTCATGTCCTCTCTCAACAAATCCCTTAGTCAAAAAATAACACGCGTTGGCGCCTCCGCCTCCGATAGGTGGGAACTCATGGGATATAGCAAGTATTTTCATTTTTATTCTTCCGTTTCTTTATTTTCTATTGTTTCTTTAACACTATATGATTTATCAATTCCGGAACCATAATATGTCTTACTCATCATGTCGCTCATCAAACCAAAAATAAACATTAGTAATCCAACTATAATAAAGAATACTGTTAATAATGGCGGCATAATATTATTTGACATCTTATAACCAAGTGCAAATAATACGATTGACCATATGGCACATACTACTCCAAGAAATATAGATATCATGCCTCCTGCTCCCAATATATGTAATGGTCTAACAGAATATTTACTCCAGAACCACAAAGAAATCATATCAACAAAACCTTTTACGGTACGTTTCCAGTTATACTTTGTCACACCAGCTGTACGAGGTCTATGGTTTACTACAACTTCTCCCACTTCAAATCCCTTGATTTTCAGCAATGCCGGGATAAATCTATGCATTTCCCCATATAAATTTATATGATCAAAGCATTCTTTTTTATATATTTTTAATGAGCATCCGCTATCATGAATATGATCTTTTACAATAATTCCGCGTAGGAAATTTGCTACTCTGGATGTAAACTTTTTCATAACTGTATCCTTACGATTTTTTCTCCAACCGGATACAATATCAAGATTATTGTCCTCCAAATATTTAACTAATTTCGGAATATCAGCCGGATCATTCTGTCTGTCCCCATCCATTGTCACAATGTAATCATATTGTGCTGCCTTAATTCCTGCATCCATTGCCGCTGTCTGTCCAAAATTTTTACGCATACGGATATATTTTAATGGTTTTAATTCTTTGCAAATCTCCGGCGTCTTGTCCTTTGAGCCATCATCTACAAAAATGATTTCAAATTTATAATTTTCTTTTTTACATACTTCAAGTATTTCCTGATGTAACTCTCTTACATTTCCTTCTTCATTAAATACTGGTACTACTACCGATATACCTTGCATTCTCATTTGCCTCCTGCTATTTTACAAAATATCTTCTCATTTGCTAATTTGCTCATATATTTCAATATCATTCTAACTAAAATAGGACCTAATACACCTGCAATTATACCTATCCCCTTTAGGTATGAAATCTCTGTATGTTTCTTCATACTTTCTTCCTTATTATTATATTTTTCATTTTTCTTAACTTAGTTATTATTTTCCAACTACGACTATTTTTTATCTGTGTAAGTTCTAATTCTAGTTTTTCATTTGTTTCAAGTTCATTTGCTATTTTAATCTCTAATTCTGTCTTTTCTTCTTCCAGTTGTTTCCTTTCATATATTAAATCTTTTTCCCTTTTTTGAGCACTCATCTCTAGTTTTCCATACGCATTTGTTAAATGCTGCACGGCTTTAACCAGTTCTTCTTTCTCTTCAAATATACGATCCATATCTTCTTTCAGTCCATTTTCAGACCAAAAAATAGATAGATTTTCTATCCTTATTTCTAATTCTTTTATATCAGAAAAATCACCGCTTAATATATACTGTGGATCTTTTGTTAAGAATAAATCTTCATTTCCAAAATGAATTCCATTCAAATTATTAACTTCAATATGTATGTCATTAACAGATATTCCAGAACACACACACATAAATTTTTCACATGGATCAAAGCGAATATATTTTATATTTTGAGGCACTTTAATTTTAAAAGAAAGCTCCTCTTTCTTTCCAATTTTTAAAATATATTTTATCTTTTTAACCTTCGATACTTCAAATCCATCTCCGAAGTCATAATAGATTTCACTCTCAAGCTGCATAATTGGTGGAAAACACTGTAATTTGTTTTCATTAAACGCTTCATATCCATACTGATTATTAATTAACAAATCCTCTTTCATTATATATGCTGGCAAAAAACCTTTATTTTGCATATATATAGACAACAGATAAAATATTCCCTGTGCATCGAGGTTCTCACACCTTACTGTTTCTATTCCACGAATTGCCTCTGTTTTTATAATTGCAAAGCCATCTTCTGATATTACAGGCGATTTATCCTTGGATAAAACTATTCGAATGTCATTTTTATCCGCTATTTCCTTTATATCGGAATAATAGTCCTGCCAATTATCATAATGCCCCATATTATGAGCTTTTATATAATCCACATATGGAACAAGCATCCCCTCTATTCTGGAGTTTTCCAACAATTTTAATGACTTTTCAAGTTGTTCCCTACTACCAAGAATATTCTGCAAATAATACAACTGGCGCTGTAACAATACGCTTTTTAATTCTGTAGTACTTTTTTTCAATGGATTTATTATAACAATATAATCAAAGTCATCGTAATTTGCCTTCACATTCATTCCTAAATGCAACAACGAATTTGACTTTTCATTGCATTGAAATACTTCCAAATCATCTTTAAACTCGCTGCATATTTTCCATATTATTTCTTTATATATTAAATTTTCTGTATTAATAAATAATGCAACCTTTTTCCCAAGTATTGCCATGATTGTCCCCTTTCTATATCACATGAAACAATTGAAAACTCTCCACTAAATCTTTTTGATTACATGTTCTAATTAAATTAGAATATATTAAAGCTGTATCATATGAAGTTTCTTTTTCCAAAAAATCTATGAACTCTTTTGCAACTGGTACGGTTTGACTATAATCAGTCTTCATAGAAAAAAATGTTCTTCTTTTAAAGAAAGGTGACTTTCTATTTTTTATAACCTCCAATGGTGCTACAATCAAAGGACAGCATGTATATATCTCTTCATCCATATCATCATAATTAGTATAGCAATCCCATCTATAACCATTATCGCTAAAGTATTTTGTTATATACTGCTCATGGCTCCCTCCCGATTCATAATAACTTTTTATCATAGGCATTTCATCCCAATATTTCTGAAAAATAGCGGATGAAACAATACTTCTTCTAAAAGCCATAAAGCTAGACTGAATATGTTCTGGAATATATCCATAAGGGCACTGCCAGATTTGTTGTGCCACTGGAGAATTTTCTTGAAAACACTTTGTAATCCCCCAAAAATCCAGTTCCAAGCGCTTATCCATTATGTCAAACATCTCCTTTAATGGATACACCGGTCCCATAATAGTATAATTCATTAAAATAATTTCATCATACTCTATAAGCTTATTCCAGCCTTCACTGTCTATAGCTGTCTTATATGCCCATACATCAAATCCCTTATTTTCACGGACAATAATATTACCTGTAAACTTTTCAAATGTTTTTCGCCCTCGCTCATTTAACTGTCCATTGCATACTACAATTAATTTATCAACATGTTTTGTCAAATCCTCCAATACATAGTCAACATACTTATCCACTATGCCATCTTTGTCAAAGAAAAAGTATATACCCAGTCTCTTCATTCTTCATCTCCACTTTTGTATCTGATTATTTCTTAATACTAATGTTTTTTTATTTTACTCTTCAATTCAAGAAGTTCTATTTTTCTTTCATCAAGTTCTGACAACACATTTTTATATAATTCCATATAACGTTGTATCTCTGCTTCCGCATGATTCACTCTCTCTTCAGCAAATTGAATCGTTTCATTATGTTCATTATAAAAACTTTTGTATTTTTTCAATTCATTATCAAGATTCGTTGCATGTTTCTGCAGATTTTCTATATAATGACTAGATGAATTTAAATTTTCGCTCAAACTTAATGTCGTTACCTCTTTTTGTTTCAATTCGGTCTGTAATATTTCTATCTGACGTTTTAATTCACTAACAAGTTTTTGATACTCCTCCTCAGAATTCATTGACATTTCTTTTCTATTTTGTTCAACCAAAACAGACTTTCTATTTTCTGTTGCCACATGTATAACGCTTGCATATGCATACTTGATTACAATCCCCTCTACACGTTCATTATTCTCTTTAAACACAAAAGAAAGCCAATTTTCAAATTTCTCATTTCTATAAACTTCCATCATAACAAAACGCTTTCCTTTTGCATCTAAATTTTTATCATAATCCTGCATTATTTCATCCGGAACAACCACAACATTCTTATTTTCATATTCAAGAAATGTTGCATATTCACTTGTAGTTAATATTGTACAATTCTGTTTGCTTTTTTCCAAAAACTCATCCCTATAAATTGGTATTCCACTATCATCTATTTCAGTAAGCATATATATATATTCCATGATTCAAATTCTCTCCTCTATTTCTCTTTGTTTACAATTTTCCCAAATAACCACATAAATTTATCATTCAAGAAATATAATACTAAAGATGTAACTAAAATAATTCCTACACAAATTCCAAATACACCATAGCTTTCTGCAGTTGATATTTTATAAAAATCAACCATATCTGTCACTTTATAAATAATAAAATGATGAATCAAAAAAATTGCATATGCATACTTTGAAAGGAAACTACAGATAGCTTTCACAACACCACATTCCATATATTTTGCAATAAATGTTAATACCAGAAATGCTGCTATACCAACATAAGTCGTCTGAATGTTACTATTGAAAGCAGGTGAAAGAATGGTATTCGCAATCAACACCGCCAAGGCTCCCAAAGCAACTTTCCAGTTTGTCTTTTTAAAATATTTCATATAAAGCATTCCAAAAAATACTTCCGGAAGTCTCACCGTCACCAGTTCTGCTTTGCTCAATCCTGTCTGATAACACACAATTGACAACAGATATACTAAAATAATTGCTGCACTAAATGTTCCCGGGTGCTTATTTGCCCCCCAACGCAGTAACGGAAATAGTATATAAACTAAAATAATACATCCTAAAAACCATTCACCAATTATGAAGAAAGTCGGCTTTACAGCAGCATAATAACTGTCAAATCCAAATATCGTATACAAAATATTTTGTTTTGGTATTCCAGAATAATCCGCATGATATACCAGCTTCTGTATTACAAACGCAATTATATAAGTAATCCAGAACATTGGATAAATTGCAACAAATCTTTTCTTGTAGAATTTTGCCAGATTGCAGCTGTTTTCATATACGTACATCAATGCGGCGCCTGATATAATAAAGAACAATGACACGCCAAAATCACCGATATACAAATTGCATATTCTATATGTGATTACTACCTTATCCAGAGGCTGCGGATCCATGTAGAGAAACAATGCATTATAATGTGTAAGCAAAATAAGTATTACTGCCAACGCCCGAATAAAATCCAAATAAAATATTCTTTCTCTTTTCATCGTTTTCACTTTCTAACTTTTTTTATTTTTCTATACACTTTTTTCAGGAATTTAAACGGCTTTTTACCACCAATTTTATCATAAATTTTCTGTGCACATTGTGTAGAAACACTATTCATAAAATCACACTGTACTATTATTTTTTTAATAATCCCTGTAGTCCTTAATCTGAAATACATCTGAGGGTCCGGGGCAATAAATACCAGCTCATCATCAACCATTACACCATTACTTACTGCATCCTTTAATGTGTACTCCTCAATGTGATTATTTTGGAATAACACTTTAATATGAATATCTCTTACTACAATTCCGCCAACTTCACCCGGATCCCAACGTAATTCTTCAATCACACCAAGTTTGTCCAAATCTGTATACAAAAATTCATGATTATCCAGATGGCTGACTTCATCCACTGAGTTCTCTGCCAGGAATGAATTTTCTTCCGAAAATCCACTTTCATTTTTAAAATACATTCTGGCCCGCACAATATTTCCTTCCAAATAGCCTAAAGCCGAGCGGCACATTCTCCATTCCCCAAATGCACGTTTTGTTGTAATCAGAACATCCTCATAATTTCCCGCACCCGGTCCCATATGAAATACTGCATTATTTAATCCACGCACCATATAGTTTAAGTTAGTCACTTCAATCTGAGCACCTTTTTCTGAAAAAATCCATGCCGGATAGTAGCCTTCCTGCTGTACTACATAGCTATAAATCCGTTCCACAGCATGCAACAGCGTTCCATCAATTTTATTTGGTTCAGCAGGGAAATCCTTATACTCCCAATCCTGGTCAAACAATAATTTCAAGGCTTTCGGTCTGAACCAGAACATTGTTCCCAGTGGAGCAATCGGCTCTTTCTTTTTATCAATCGGAACTGTAATGCCTAATTTTTCTGCAAGTTCTACTGTAACATCATAATTCATGCCCCATTCAAGTCCCAAAGTAATATAATAATCACCATGATTTGGCGGTGGCGGTGTCAACAATCCAGCTCTTGGATTCTCTTCAAATGTCCGAATTACATTCTGAACAAATTCCTTTGTCGGCAATAAATTTTCAAAACATTTATATGAAAAACCAGCCCCAACTGTTTGTGGCGATAATTGAGTTACCTTTTTATCATGAACAAAGCAAACATAATCATAATCCATGATAAAATCCTTTGTTCCAACTAAAAGAGCACTAACATCTCTTCCCCGGTTTTCAATCAAAATCACTTTCACATTGTTTTCTAATACCGAGAAAGTCTCTTCAATAATTTTTTTCTTTTTTTCTGAACCAACCGTCACATAAATATCTGCTTCTTTTGGCATTGACTTTACATAATGAAGACAGTATTCTGCCAAATCCTCAAAATAGAAATGTAGCACAAGTGCTACTCTTTTTTTCTTTAACACTTCTGATATATCTGTACCATGTTTACTGTCCAGTATGTAATTAAGCTGCATATTTTTCTTAATATCTGCCTGATTCTCCAGACGTAAAATATTATCCCAAATCAGATTCACATCATAATCTGCATGCTTATCTATGAAATCATATGCTTCGATAGCTTCCTGTCCTACTGTATCATGAATAATGTTGGAGTAGTCCTGCATAAATGATCTTCTTTTAAAAATAGGACAACGCTTTTCTTCCAGCATTTCTCTTGTTGCACACAAGATTGGATGATTATTATAACCATCTCCCATATCTGCATAAACATCCCATTTAAATCCCTTTTCCGAGAAGCGTTTTGTAAACATCGCCTCATGGCATCCTACTGCATCACGATAATCCTTAATTTCCTGCATATTATTCCAATAACTTTGGAATTCAATGCTTTTTAACATAGGTGTTCGTACTGCAATAAAATGAGACTGAATATGGTCTGGAATGTAGCCACATTCAATCGTTCCAAATGGATCACCCTTCTCATATTTATGATACATTGTAATTCCCCAGAAATCTAAATCTCTGGCACTCATGGATTCAAACATTTCACTCAATGGATACACCGGTCCCATTATCGTAAAATTCATCATGATAACTTCATCATATGTAACCAGTTTATCCCATCCATAATAATCGAGAACTGTTTTGTATGCCCATACATCAAGCCCTTTATTCTCTCTCACCATCACTACAGGTGTCACCTGATTTAACTTTTCTCTGCTTTCCGATGTTAATTTTCCATTTACAACAACGGCTATTTCACTGGAATGCTCTTTTAATGCACGCAGCATGTAAATGATATAATCATCTACAATTCCCTGTTTATCATAAATAAAATAAGCTATTAAGCGTTTTACTTTCTTTTCATCAATTATCATAATTTAACTCCTATAGTCTTGTATACATATCACATACTTCATCCACGTCACCATGTAAGAGCATATTTCCGTGATTTATAAGCACAGCTTTATCGCAGATTCGTCGTACCTGCTCTGTACTATGCGATACTAATAGCAATGTGGTTCCACTCTCTAACATAGAGCCAATTCTTTCCTCACATTTTGCCTGAAACCTAAAATCGCCTACAGACAAAATTTCGTCTACAATTAAAATATCCGGTTTATATATTGTTGCAATAGAGAAACCCAGACGTGTTACCATACCAGAGGAAAAATTCTTCACCGGAACATCTGCAAACTTTTCCAATTCCGCAAACTCTATAATTTCATGCTCCATTTCACGAAGCATCTCCTTAGGGTACCCCAAAATAGCTCCGTTCAAATAAATATTTTCTCTTGCAGTCAAATCAAAATCAAAGCCTGCACCAAGTTCAATCATTGGTGCAACTGAGCCTTGTTTTCTCACCTCACCAAATGTAGGTTTTATGACTCCCGCAATTACTTTCAACATTGTACTCTTTCCAGAACCATTTTTTCCGACAAGACCTACTGCCTCACCTTTTTTTACATCAAAGCTAATATCTTTCAGTGCCCAGAAATTTTCATATTCCAATTCTCTTTTTGCTCTTTTTAGCACATACTCTTTTATACTATCAACTTTTTCTTTATATAAACGGAATTGAAGTGAAACATTTTCAACTTCAATCACATTTTCTTCGTGTTTCAAACCAATTCCTCCTATAATTTCAATATGAAGGTATCTTGCTGTTTTTTAAACATCCACAAGCCCAATATCATAGCTACAGCACAATAAATCAATGTTTTTAATACCAATACGAACGGAGCTACCTGATGGTACAATACATTATATCTTAAAATTTCAACAATTAATGTCAACGGATTATTTCTAACTATTACTGCAACTGAATCAGGTAGCATACTAATTGGGTAGAATACTGGTGTCAAGTATAGCCATGCCGTTGTAATAACACTATATAAGTGTTTCATGTCCCGAAATGTCACCACAACCACAGACAATATAAGTCCTATTCCAAGGGAAAACAATGTTGCAAAACAAATTGGAAATACTGACAAAAAAATAGTCCATGTAATTGGTGTTCTTGTAATTAATATAACAATCATTAACGCAACAAATGATGTCAACATATTTACCAAAGATGAACACACCCTTGATAATGGGAATAAATATTTTGGCACATATACTTTTTTAATCAAAGGTGCATTATCCAGCACAGAGGTCATTGCCATATTGCTCGCCTCATTAAAAAAGTTAAATGTTAATTGTCCACACATTAAATAAACCGGGAAATTTGGAATTGCCTGCTGAAACACTGTAGAAAATACAATAGTCAATACAACCATCATTCCCAATGGGTTCAGCACCGACCACATAAATCCCAATGCAGATCTTCTGTATTTAGTTTTAAGGTCTCTGCTGACCAGTTCTGTCAGCAAAGACCGATATCTCATGAATGTATCTATATACTGTCGCATATTAACCTCTATTTCTTAAATGTGCTAATACCGCCCCAAACCTTATCTTTATCCGATAAAATAAGATCTGCCTCAGTCATGCCTTCCGGCATTGGCCATTCAACTCCGATTTCCGGATCTTTCCATAATAATCCGCCCTCATCATTTGGATGATAGAAATCCGTTACTTTATAGCAGAATTCTGCATAATCACTCAAAACAATAAATCCGTGAGCAAAATTTTTCGGAATGAAGAACTGTTTCTTATTTTCCGCGGAAAGTTCTACACCAAACCATTTTCCAAATGTCTCAGAGCCTTCTCTTAAATCTACAGCTACGTCAAATACGGTACCATTTACAACTCGAACCAGCTTGTCCTGTGGATAATTTATCTGAAAATGAAGTCCTCTTAAAACACCCTTCTTAGATGCTGACTGATTATCCTGCACAAATTCACAATCAATTCCAGCCTCTTTGAAATCGTTATAATTATATGTCTCCATAAAATAACCTCTGGCATCTCCATATACTGCAGGCTCAATTACTTTTAATCCTTTGATACCATTGCAATCATCTGTTACTTTAATTTTTCCCATTTTGTTTTCCTCTTTTCTATTTATAATCCTTCTGCAATTTCCATCAAATACTTACCATAATCTGTTTTCAACAAAGGCTGCGCCAGTTTTACAAGCTGTTCCTTATCTATAAAGCCTCTCTTATAAGCAATTTCTTCAATACATGAAATATACAATCCCTGACGTTTCTGGAATGCTGATACAAAATCAGCTGCTGCCAGGAGCATATCATGATTTCCTGTATCAAGCCATGCAAAGCCTCGTCCTAAAGTCTCTACACTTAAAGTTTCCCTGTTCAAATATTCATTATTAACACTTGTAATTTCAATTTCTCCTCTGGCTGACGGTTTCACAGTTTTGGCAATTTCAACTACATTATTGTCATAGAAATACAAACCCGGAACCGCATAATTAGACTTTGGTTCTGCTGGTTTTTCTTCAATAGATAAAGCTTTTCCATTTTCATCAAATTCTACTACGCCGTATTCTCTTGGATCTCTTACATAATAACCAAAGATTGTAGCTCCGCCTTCATTTTCTGTACGCTCTGCAGCACTTCTTAATACCTTGGAAAAACTCTGTCCATAGAAGATATTATCTCCTAATACCAATGCAACAGCATCTTTACCAATAAATTTTTCTCCAATAATAAATGCATCTGCAAGTCCTCTTGGGCTTTCCTGAATTGCATATTCGATGTGCATACCCAATTGACTTCCATCCTCTAACAATTCCTCAAATACCGGAAGGTCTCTCGGAGTAGAAATAATAAGTACTTCTCGAATTCCAGCAAGCATAAGTGTTGATAACGGATAATAAATCATTGGCTTATCATATACTGGCATAATCTGTTTTGAAATAGCCTTTGTTAATGGATAAAGTCTTGTGCCGGAACCTCCAGCAAGTATAATTCCTTTCATCAAACATACCTCCAACATTTTCGTCATAATATAATCGATTTATTTTAACACTTTTGTAAAGAAAAAGCAAATTACGGGTCTTTTGTATTTCACAATATACATTCTTTGCAATGACTTGATTTTGTTGTAAAAAGGGCTGTCCGATTTAAAATCGGGCAGCCCTTCCATTTCTTATTTATTTCTTATTTTTATTTATTACTATACATATCTTCGTAATATTTCTGATAATCTCCACTTGTCACATTCTTCATCCAGTCTTCATGTTCAAGGTACCACGCAATTGTCTTCTTAATTCCCTCTTTAAACATGGTCTCTGGCTCCCAGCCAATTTCAGCCTTAATTTTGTCCGGTGCAATTGCATAACGTCTGTCATGTCCCTTACGATCTTCTACATAAGTAATCAGATCTTTGCTTACATTTGCTTTTCTTGGGTCACCATCTGGAAGAATCTCCTGTAATGTTTCAATAATAATATTAATAATTTCAATATTACGTTTTTCATTATGTCCGCCAATATTATATGTTTCTCCGAGGCGACCTTTTTCCTGAACCATGTCAATTCCTTTTGCATGATCATCTACATACAACCAGTCACGGATGTTCATTCCATCACCGTACACCGGTAATTTCTTTCCATGTAATGCATTATTAATAATAAGAGGAATCAGTTTCTCTGGGAACTGATATGGTCCATAGTTATTAGAACAGTTAGTAATATTAGCAGGGAAATGATAGGTATCAATATATGCTTTTACCAGAAAATCTGATGATGCCTTACTTGCAGAATATGGACTATGTGGGGAATATGGTGTTGTCTCATAGAAATAACTTGTTCCGTCATCTTCCAGTGAACCATATACTTCATCTGTAGATACATGTAAGAATTTCTTTCCCTCTTTGAAAGTACCATCCGGCAATTCCCATGCTGCCTTTGCACAGTTCAGCATAACAGCTGTTCCAAGTACATTTGTCTTTACAAAAACTTCCGGATTTTTAATACTTCTGTCAACATGACTTTCTGCCGCAAAATGAACTACACGATCAATATCATTTTCTGAAAAAATCTTACTGATAGCCTCACTATCTGTAATATCAGCTTTGATAAAAGTATAATTATCTCTGTTTTCAATATCTTTCAAATTTTCCAGGTTTCCAGCATAAGTCAAAACATCTACATTGATAATTCTGATTTCATTATCATATTTTCTAAACATATAATGAATATAATTAGATCCTATAAATCCTGCTCCACCTGTTACCAAATAAGTTCTCATTTTGAGTATCCTCCTAATTTACATTGTTGTGTTATTATATCATCTATTCTTTTACTTTTCAACTTTGCTCATTATCTGCTGAATTTTCTTTGCATCTCCCCATACTCCCGGTGAATCATATGCACGATCCGGATATGCTCCATATTCCAGACGGATTTTAAAATTATGTTCTTTAATAAATGATTCTACCTGTTCTGCAAGTGATACCGGTTTTCCTGTACAACAGTTAATAATACCATTCACTTCTGTCTGTAAGCTTACACATGCAATTTCCTTTGCAAGTTCTTCCAAAGAGATAAAATCATACAAATTTTTTCCTGTAGTAAATGGGAATTTTTTATTACCTGCCTGCTCAGCCTGTACAATTTTGGAGAAGATTGAATTACTCTTAATGTCATCTCCTATAATATAGTAACCTCTAGTCCACTGAAAGCAAACTTCGCTTTTCTTGGCAAGAATCTCCACCATTTGTCTTAATGCATTTTTAGCAATTCCATAAAGCGATAATGGGTTGGTTGGAGTATTTTCGTCAATTGCCCCCTCCCAATATCCTACTTCGTGCATTGTTCCCATTACAACAACATGTTTCAATCCGCCTTCTATCATATTCTTTAAGAAAGTATAATGGTTCGGAAGATCTTCAATATGAGAATCTGCATTATGAACAAATCCGTTTCTCCATGCAAGATGAATGCATACATCCGGTTTTCCCATCTGTTCATAAATATCTTCTAAGCCGCTAAAAATCGGTGTTTCCACTCTCTGTGCTCTCTCATCAACTCCATCAAAACTGAAATCCGCTGCAAGAACATCAGCCCCCATATTAAGTAATTGTTCTACAACATGTCTGCCAATATAACCATTCGCACCTGTAACCAATACCTTTGTTTTGCTCATTTACTTTTCCTCTCTTTTCTTTATCTTATCATCAACTGTTTTATTCATTAAAGCTTCTTCCTGTGTCAGTTTTTTTACCTTCTCCGACAAATTGGAAATGGCAACTGTCTGCATAAACAATATTGCCAGTGCCAAACATACGCCCAAAAAGAATAACATATTTATCGGAAGTTCAAATCCCAACAGAGTTGCCATTTTACCCAGCAACTGCGGGAACACATCCAAAACAAGCATAATGCATCCCATTATAATCCACGGCAACGCGTACCGCAAATCTACTTTTTTCTTCCGTATCATATTACCAAGACATAATAACGCCACAATAATTATCACTAATATAATAATCTGTACTTTAATGCCCATTGATTACCTCTACTTTCGTATTGCAGCAATTAAGACTGCTATGCTTACTTTTACCATATAATAAATGGATTTAGACGGAGAAATTGACGATACACCTTCCTCCCTTGCATTCATCTTTACCGGTATTTCTTCTACTTTAGCCCCTTCTTTTAGAATTGTCACTATGCTCTCCGGTTCCGGATAATCTTTTGGATATTCTTCTGAAAACTGTTTCATTATTTTCCGATTTATCATACGCATACCAGAAGTCGGATCAGTAATTTTCTTTCCGGTCAGCAGCTTTATCAAGCCAGTAAAATATTTAATTCCCATGCGGCGCATTCCGGAAGACTGAAATCCTTCTTTCTCTATATATCTGGAACCAATTACCATATCTAAATTTTCTTCAACAAGTTTCTTCGACATGCTGTCCAAATAACTGGCATTATGTTGTCCATCACCATCAAACTGTACTGCTATATCATATCCATTACGATACGCATACATATAGCCCGTCTGAACTCCACCACCAATTCCCATATTAACAGGAAGATTTACAACATTAAAATTATGTTCATGGCATATTTCTAATGTATTATCTTTGGAGCAGTCATTGATTACCACATAATCAAAATCCTTTGCATTTTCCATTACATCTGTAACAGTTTTTACAATTCCACCTTCTTCATTGTACGCTGGAATTATTACTATTTTCTTCATCTGATTACCCCTACTTCGAGAATAATTTTAAGTATATTCCAATTAACACATTTCTCACTTTACGGAACCATACACTAAATCCAATATCAAATTTAGATAATTTAATAACCCCGTTTGAAGCATGTTTTTCTACCAACCGCTTATGCTCGTCCACATAAACATCACGATTTTCTCCAATCAAATTCCCAGTATTGGAATCATTTCGTATTCTAAAACTGTTCAGCTGCTGATGAATAATATAGATATCACCACTGCAGGCTAATCTGACCCACATATCAAAATCCAATATATATGTAAAAGATTCATCAAAATATCCCACTTTTTCCAGTGCGGACTTACGGATCATGTTATTAACAGGTGCACCAAAAAAATTCTGTATCAGTAACGATTTCTTAGCAACTTTTTTCCCATTAACCTCTCCAGATTTATGATATCTGTGAAATACACCTGTTTTCTTTCCATTAATATCAACCAGACGGGTATCGCTTTCCACCAGATTCACTGTTGGATGCTGCTGCATCGCACGTGCTTCTATCTCTATTGCATTCTGATCCAACATATCATCTGCGCATATCAATTTAATATATTCCCCACTGGTAAGGCTTAAACACTTGTTCCAGTTCCCAACCATACCAAGATTCTCTTCGTTATGATAAACCTTTACTCTGGAATCCTTCACGCTTCGAATGACATCCAGTGTATTATCTTTCGAATTATCATCTACAACCACAAGTTCAATGTTATGATAGGTCTGATTTAAAATTGAATCAATTGTTTCTCTAATATACCCGGCATTATTATAAGCCGGAATACACACGCTTACTAAAGGCTCCATTCTTTCACCTATTATCCCAACAGTTCTTTCATATAAACATCCAGTGCATCATGCCAGTCAGCCATTCTATAGTCACTGGTGAGTTTCAACATATAATTTTCAAGAATGGAATATGCCGGTCTATTTGCAGATGCCGGATTCATTTTCTTATATTCTTCCGATGTCACATGTTTTATTCTGGTCGTCTTTCCTGCACGCTTCATTATTTCGTCCGCAAACTCTGCCCAGTTAGTATCTCCCTCACAGGTAGCATGAAAAATGCCATAATTATCTGTTTTCTCTAAGAAGTGAATCATTTTAGCAAGTTCAACTGCACTGGTTGGTGAACCAAGCTGATCACAGACAACGCTCAATTCATCATGTGTCTCCGCCAAAGAGAGCATTGTTTTGACAAAATTTCTTCCATCTCCATAAAGCCATGCTGTACGGAGCATAAAGAACCTGTCAGCAAATTGTTTGACAAAATTTTCTCCCTCAAGTTTTGTTCTTCCATATGCGCTAATCGGATTTGGCTTGTCAAATTCGATATATGGTCTTGTTCCATTTCCCTCAAAGACATAATCTGTTGAAATATGAATCATCTTTGCTCCAATTTCAGAAGATGCAATACTTAAATTTCTTGGACCAATTGCATTAATTTTATATGCAAGATCCTGCTGTTCTTCACACTTATCTACATTTGTATGTGCAGCGCAGTTAATGATAATATCAGGTTTTGTATCCTTTACCATCTCCATTACCGCATCGATATTTGTAATGTCCAAAGAAACAATTCCATTCCCTGCAACAACATCTGTATTGATAAATTCCACATCACTTGCTGCATATTCCTTGCGAATTGCTCTTCCTAACTGTCCATTACATCCAGTTACCAGTATTTTTTTCATCTTTTATTCTCCTAATCCACTTTCTACGGCTTCTACCATTGCCTTTAATGCTTCGTCCTCATCATCACCTTCGCAGACGAATTCGATTTCATCTCCAAATTTGATGCACGCGCCCAGTACGCTTAAAACACTTTTGGCATTAGCGGTATTTCCGCGATAATGAAATGTTACTAACGATTTATACTGCATTGCTTCCTTGCAGAGTATTCCTGCCGGGCGCAAATGTAATCCTGTTGGATTCTTTATTTTAACTTTCTGACTTACCATTTCTATTCCCCTCCTGATTACAGCATTGTGTTGGTAATTAATTCAGCCAGCTTCTGTGCTTCTTCTTCAATCTCGCTCTGGTTCTTTCCCTCAATCATAACTCTTACCAGCGGCTCGGTTCCGGATGGACGAATCAGTACCCTTCCTTCCCCATTGAATTTCTCTTCCAATGCCTTGATTGCCTCTGCAATCTCAGCATATTCCATGAATTTTTCTTTCTTGTGATTCGGCACTTTGGCATTCACAAGTGCCTGCGGCAATACTTCCATCACCTCTGTCAGCTCAGACAATTTCCTGCCGGTTTCCTTCATTACCTGTAATAAATGAAGTCCGGAAAGAAGTCCGTCACCGGTTGTATTATCATCTAAAAATATAATATGTCCGGACTGCTCACCCCCGATATTATAGCCATTCTCCAGCATATTTTCAAGGACATATCTGTCTCCGACCTTGGTTTTCTCTACATGGATGCCTTCCCGCTCTCCCATCAGACTGAAACCAAGATTGGTCATAACGGTTACTACAATGGTATTTTTCTTTAAAGTTCCTTTTTTCTTCATATGGCATCCACAGATTGCCATAAGCTGGTCGCCATCCACCAGGTTACCTTTTTCATCTACCGCAAGCATACGGTCAGCATCGCCATCAAATGCAAGGCCAACGTCTGCTTTTTCATAAACAACCCTTGCCTGAAGTTCTTCCATATGGGTGGAACCGCAGTTGGCATTGATATTGGTTCCATCGGGCTTCGTATGGATAGCAACCAGATCTGCACCCAGGTCTTTTAATGTCTTAACCGATGTATAGTAGGATGCACCCTCTGCACAGTCTATCACAATCTTCATACCGGTCAAATCAACCGGCACACATTTCTTCATAAATTTCACATATTCATCACGCAAATCAAAACGATAGTCAATTCTTCCCACACCGGATCCAATCGGCAGTACAACATCTTTCATATTATTGTGGATCAGCTCTTCGATTTCATCCTCCAACGCATCAGAAAGCTTATATCCGTCTCCATTAAAGAATTTGATTCCGTTAAACTCCATCGGATTATGGGATGCGGAAATCACAACGCCTGCATCTACTTTATGTTTTCTGGTCAGATAGGCAATCGCCGGTGTCGGCATTACCCCTACATAGATTGCATTGGCTCCTACAGAACAGATTCCTGCCATCAGTGCATTGGCAAGCATTCCACCTGAAATTCTTGTATCACATCCTACAATTAATGTCGGCTGATGTTCCTGCTCTTTCGTCAGCACATAGGCACCTGCCTGCCCAAGCTTTGTTGCCAGTTCAATGGTCAGCTCCGCTCCTGCAACACCTCTTACACCATCTGTTCCAAACATTCTGCTCATTTTCTAATCTTCCTCCGAATTTCCATTATTCGTATTATTTCCATTGGTACTGCCCGTTCCCGTTTCTGTACCACCATTCGAACCCGTATGGGTTCCATTGTCATTTCCGGTATTCGTGGTATCTGATGTATCTTCTGTTTTCTTTGTTATGGTTATCACTGCAGACTGTGTTCCATTTACGGAATATAAGCTGTCATCCAGCTCCAGGGTAACTGTTACGGTATGATTACCTTCTGCCAGTCCTGCTGCATTTACATTTCCCTTAATGCTGTCTGCCATAAGTTTATCCAGATCATTCCGCAGTCCCTTTAAGGTTATTGTAACTGTACTCTCTGCGAAGACTGCTTCATAACCCTCTTTCAGATTCTGAATTGCAATGTTTTCAACCGGTATGCTATAAGATTCTGATACAATCTGCTCCACCACTGCGGTTACTTCAACATTCAGATTGTCAGCATCGACCACCTCTACATCATCCGGCAGATAAGAAGAAATGTTAATTGTCTTCACTACATTGCCAGTTGCATCGCTGATATCCAGCAGGTCTGACGGAATCACAATACTTCCGGCTGCGTTCAGTGCTTCCGGTGTTCCCTTTATCGCTATCTTATTCGGATTAATCGTCACTCCGGTGCATACAAATCCATCTGCAACCGTTCCACTCGGTTCAATTTCTACTGAAAGGTTACGGATATTAAGTATCGTAGCCGAAATTGTCACTTTATCAATATTAAAATTCAGCTTTGAGGTGTCTACCGCCTCACCGTTTGCATTATATACAACCGGGACTACACTATCCGTCAAGTCTGCGGATGCACCTGTTACATCAATGGTTGCTTCTACATGATCAATCTGATTCACCACCGATTCCGGTCCGGTTACTTTTAAGATGTTCGGAGATACCCGCACATCTCCCACCGCATAATTCTCAGCTGCATCTCCTACCGTTTTTGCCTTAATAGAAAACTGTGACAGCATCAGATCTTCTACATTTACTTCCATATACTGTGTTTTGCCCTGGAAGTTCACCGCAGACGCATATCGTGTTGCAGTTATCTCAATCGGTACCCGGTATACACCGTCTACCTGCTCAACATTTTCCATATCTGCTACTGCCCGGAAATCAGTATTGCTCAAGTTCTTCATAACAGAACGCACAGTAGAAACCTTAAAGGTTACCTGCAGATTACTGTCCTTTGCTTCAAAGTATTTGCCCTGCTGTGTCATATAATCCGAATTGGTTATCGTAATAGACGTGGTAAAGTTCTTCGCCTGTGTCGGATCATCAATGTTGACAACAACAAGCCACAGCACAACAGAGAAGAATAATGCTGCAACCTTCAGTCCAAAATTATTCGTCACCAGTTTTGTCAGCTTTTTTAACATTGCGTAACCTCCTCTTCAGTAATTGGAAGCGCTTTGGTTCGATATTGCTGCTCTGGAGAAATTTCAGTTTGCTGCGCAGAAACTCCGCATCCACATTACGGTACAGCTGTCCACCCATCGCAATAGAAACCTTTCCGGTTTCCTCTGATACCACAATTGTAAGAGAATCACTCACTTCACTAATTCCAACTGCTGCACGATGTCTGGTTCCCAGATCCTTGCTCAGTTCCAGGCTGTCAGACAGTGGCAGATAACAGGTTGCAGAGACAACCCTGTCCCCACGAACAATAATAGCTCCGTCATGTAACGGAGTGTTCTTTTCAAATATATTAATCAGAAGCTGGCTTGATACCAGGGAATCCAGTGCAATACCGGTTCTTTCGTATTCTGTCAGCATAATTTCATTTTCCACTACAATCAGGGCTCCGGTCTTCACCTTACCCATCTCATAGCTTGCCTTTACCAGTTCTCCAATCGTATGGTCATTGAAACGTTCCACTCCGTTTTTTCCAAAATCAAAAGAAAAGAGGGATGAAATAAATTTTTTTCGTCCCAATTCTTCCAGTGCTTTCCGGAGCTCCGGCTGGAAGATAACAACGATTGCAATAATCGCTACATTAATCGTCTTCTCTGCTATCCAGAGAATTGTATTCATCTGGAAGATTGCTGCCACAAGTACAAACGCTAAAATCACAAGAATTCCTTTTAACAGCATCCATGCCCGTGTATCCTTAATCCATTTCAGGACGTGATAAAACAGGAATGCAATAATAAGCATTTCTACAATATCAGTCTTTGATACCGTAATGTTCAAAACGCTTACCCACGCCAGATAATTTTCTTTAAAATTTTCCAACACTGTCAAAAATGACTGCACCTGTTCCACTTCCTCTCTGTCTTATTTCAGCAAATCTTCGTCTATATCCATTTCCTCTGCCAATGCTTTGCGGGAAATACGTTCTTTTTCCTCATCCTTGGCTGCGATACGTTTTACCTTTTTCTCCTTGGTTGTAACATAAATCTTCGGTACCGCTTTTACATAATAGTAATATTCATCATCCTCAAACTGTACCCGTTCTGTCCTGCTATAATCCAGGTTAAAGAACAGGAACTGCTGTATCAATGCAATCACCGTAGAAATTACGCCTCCTACAATAATCCAGACGATTCGTCCCTTGATTCCCAGCATTACAAAACCGCTGGTCAGCACAGTAAGTCCAATCAGAATACCAGCCAGTGATGCCACTGTCCATGCATGATCTATAGACAGGCGGCGCACTACATAAACCACCAGTAAAATCACAATAAAAGTTGCCAGCACCAGATACATTTCCTTATTTCCCAGCAGCTGGTTGATTGCTACCACCATCTTAGAAGCCGCATTGCTGTCCTCTTCCACTGCACTTAATACTGCCTCATTTTCCTTTATTCCCTTCAGGAAATAAAACATCACAGTTCCGCTCACAATAGATGCAGCAGATGCCGGTGTCCGTAACAGTCCTGCCGAAATCGGCATGATATATGGGGTATGTAATGCAAATGTTATCGGTGTCAGCACTGCATAATAACCATCTTTTGGTGAAAACCGTAAATACAGCAGTGCGATAACCAGCATAAGAATCAGTCCTACCACGCATACATCCATAGACAGTGCAAATAAATGTGCAGCAATCAGAATGAACGCAAACAACAGGATAGCATTGACCGGAAGAACCGCACATAACAGTGCCAGTACCAGTGTTACCGGAAGTCCGGCCAGTCTGGTCATATAGCCAATATTTTGATTGATCAGCAGAAATACCACTGTTGCCAGAATAAACTTAAGTACCGGCACCACATATATTTCATTTTTTCCAAAAAAGCGGATTAACCGCTCCTTCAGTTCGAGTAAACCCGTCATCCTAAACCTCCCAGTCATCCGTATTAGATATATTTTCTTCCTCACGATACAGACTGCTCACCCTCTTCAGTCTGTTATAATACTCCTTTACCTGTTTTCTCCCCTTTGTATATCTACGATTATAGATAATATAAGTAATCATCAGATAAGCAGCCAGAAATACCAGATACACCATTACAATCCGGATGCCAAATCCAATCATATCCATATCATTAATTTTCTTTACCAGATTCTCCATGTCGTAAAAAAGCCACAGCACAAAAAGAAGTCCGAACGCAATGGTTCCGGCAAAAAAGCTTTTTATCAACTCCATGGCAACATAATCTCTTCTAAAATACTGTGTTGCTTTCTGGCAGGCTTTACTTTCTTCATTTTCGAATTCTGACAGCTTTGTCATATGTCTGACGCGTTCTTTACTAATCATACTCTGCTCCTAAACAAACTCTCTTTAGTATAACATAGATATTATCTTCTGAAAAGAAAAAACTGCCACCAGTCACTGCGGCAGTTCTTAATCTACAGTTACAGATATCTCATCTTATCTCTTTCCTTCGGTCTCTTATCCAACTGAGGCTCCACCGGTTTTTTCTTTATTACACTCTGGAAGTCCGTTTCCATTTTACGTTTGCATTTCTCACAGAAACGCCCTGTTTTGATAATTGTTCCACAGCCTTCACATTCCAGACCAAGTGGTGAATCTTCTGAAAAGACAAGTCTTTCTTCACGCACCCACTGTTTAATCTGTTTTACAGAAACATTATTATCTTCCGATACAACCTGTATCGGAGTATTCGGGTTCTGCCGCAAATATTCTTTTACCTCCTGGAACTTCTCTTCCAGTTTATCTTTGCAGGCTTTACATAACGGTACGCCCCCATAATAATTAAATAATCTTCCGCATCCTTTGCAGTTTCTTACGTCCATTCTTTCTCCTCCTAATGTCCCCTGCCAATGCTAATGCAAAGTACATAAACCTCTTGTATTCCTGATACCTTCAAACATTCTGCTGCTGCATCCACGGTACTTCCAGTTGTGTAAATGTCATCTACAAGCAGAACTTTTCTTAATTGTACTATATTTTGTGCAATTGTAAAAGCCTTTTTCAGATTTTTCTTGCGTTCCTGGTCATTAAGTTCCTTCTGGGGTCTGGTATTTATACACCGATATAGCAATTTCGTTTCTACCGGAATTCCGGTACGTTTTCCTATTTCCTTTGCAAAGAGTTCTGCCTGATTATACCCTCTCTCCCTCCTGCGTTTCCGATGCAGCGGAACCGGTATGATTGCATCTATCCCCAGTCTTGAAATCCACCGGGCATACTGTATACATGCCATTTTTCCATAAAAAGCTGCATATTCACGCCGATTGGCATATTTAAAACGATACAGCGAGTGTTGCACTGCCCCCTGATAGACAAATACTGCCTTTCCCGAATCAAAAAAATGTTTTTTCCGGTCACAGTCACCACAATATTCCTTCCTGGCATTCCCAATGGGTTTTCCGCACCGTTTACAGACCGGTTCCTTCACCAGTTCTGCCTTTCCGATGCACTCCGGGCAGATTTTTCCATCCGGCGGTATCACCTCATCACACAGCGGGCATCTTCTTGGGAATATAATATCAAGTATATTCATTATTTCCTTTCCAAAACTCTCTTTGCACATATTAGCACAGTCCCTTTTGCAAAAACATTAACATTCTCTTAATTTTTCCTGATAAAAATAGGATTTAATTTATTGACTTATTTTTCTCTACTTATTATAATTAGTCTATTCGAATTAACGCTTTAATGCATAAACGCACAGACGCACGAACGCGTTAAATCAAAAAAATATTACATATTTCAGGAGGAAATTATTATGAAAAAAATGAAGAAATTTCTCTCTCTTTCAGTTGCAGCAGTTCTTGCACTCAGCATGACCGCCTGTGGCTCCAAAGCAGGAGATACCCAAAACGCTGACGCTACAGAGAAAAGTTCATCCAACGCTACAGAGAAAAGTTCATCCAACGCAAAGTACACCGTTGGCATCTGTCAGCTCGTACAGCATGAGGCATTAGATGCTGCAACAAAAGGATTCAAAGACTATCTTACCGAGAAATTAGGTGATGACGTTGTTTTTGACGAGCAGAACGCCCAGGGTGATTCTGCCACATGTGCAACTATCGTCAACTCCTTCGTTTCCAAAAACGAAGACCTGATTCTTGCAAATGCAACTGCTCCTCTTCAGTCTGCAGCTGCTGCAACTACAGATATTCCTATTCTTGGAACTTCCGTAACAGATTACGCAACCGCTCTTGACATTTCTGACTGGTCAGGCACAACAGGACGTAACATTTCTGGAACTTCTGACTTAGCTCCTCTGTCCGAGCAGGCAGCTATGTTAAATGAATTATTCCCGGATGCTAAAAATGTCGGACTGCTTTACTGCTCCGCAGAAGCAAACTCACAGTATCAGATTGATGTTATCAAAGAAGAATTAGAAAAATTAAATTACACCTGTACTGCATATTCTTTCGTTGATTCCAACGATATTGCAAGTGTTGTCCAGAGTGCTGTAAATGATAACGATGTTCTTTACGTTCCTACCGACAACACTGCAGCTTCCAATACAGAAGTTATCAATAACATTGCAGGGGAAGCCGGTGTTCCAATTATTGCAGGTGAAGCCGGTATCTGCAAAGGATGTGGTGTTGCTACCTTATCCATCAGCTACTATGACCTTGGATATCAGACAGGTAAAATGGCATACGAAATCTTAGTAAATGGTGCAGACCCATCCACTATGGAAGTTGAATTTGCTCCAGCAGTTACCAAACAGTACAACCCTGACATCTGTGAGAAGCTTGGCATCACTGTCCCAGACGATTACAAAGCTTTAGACATGTCTGAGTAATTTTTACTTTTGAATTATTTATTTAGAAACCGGAGGAACTTATTGTGGAATTGCAAATTGCTGATTTATTAAACGCTATGCCCGGTGCTGTAGCCCAGGGATTAATCTGGGGTATTATGGCAATCGGTGTATACATCACTTTTAAAATACAGGATGTGGCAGACTTAACCGTGGATGGAACCATGAGTCTTGGCGGTGCTGTCTGTGTTACTCTGATTGCTTCTGGACAGAATATCTGGGTAGCAATCCTTGCCGCTACCATATCCGGTATGCTGGCAGGATTAATTACCGGAATCTTCCATACAAAAATGGGAATCCCAGTAATCCTTGCAGGTATTTTAACCCAGCTTGGATTATACTCCATTAACTTAAAGATTCTTGGCGGCAAATCCAACCAGGCAATCAGCGCTGACAAATACGATTTAATTGTATCTTTACGATATGTAAAAAATGTGGCTTTTTATAAAAACACCATATTTATCGTTGCTATCTTTGTCATCGCCATTATAGCTATCCTGTACTGGTTCTTCGGAACTGCAAGAGGCTGTTCTATCCGTGCTACCGGATGCAACCCGAATATGAGCCGTGCCCAGGGTATCAACACAAATTTCAATACCGTAATCGGTTTAATGATTTCCAACGGTCTTGTTGGTCTTGCCAGTGCTCTTTACTCACAGTATCAGGGATTTGCTGATGTCAATGCAGGACGTGGTGCTATCGTAATCGGTCTTGCTGCCGTTATTATCGGTACTGTATTGTTCGAAAAGATTTTCCACAACTTTGCGTTGAAGCTTTTATCTGTCGCTATCGGTGCTGTTATTTACTACGCTGTACTTCAGATTGTTATCTGGCTTGGTCTTGATACTAACTACTTAAAGCTGTTATCTGCGCTTGTGGTTGCTTTCTTCCTTGCAGTTCCTTACTGGAAGAAGAAATATTTTACAAAACCAGTAAAGAAAGGAGCCAAAACCAATGCTTAAAGTTGATCATATTTACAAAACATTTAATCCGGGAACCATTAACGAAAAAACCGCTCTTAACGGCACTACCCTTACTTTAAACGAAGGTGATTTCGTTACTGTCATCGGTGGAAATGGTGCCGGAAAATCCACTTTATTAAATGCCATTGCAGGAGTCTTTCTTGTAGATGAAGGTTCCATTTCTATTGATGACGTAGATGTTACAAGAATGTCCGAGCACAGACGTGCCAGTTTCTTAGGACGCGTATTCCAGGATCCTATGATGGGAACTGCTGCTACCATGGGAATCGATGAGAATCTTGCCCTCGCTGCCCGTCGTGGCAAAAGCAGAGGTCTTGGAAGCGGTATTACCAAGGCAGAAAGAGCACATTACAAAGAATTGTTAAAAGAGCTGGATTTAGGACTTGAGAACCGTCTTACCTCTAAAGTCGGACTGCTTTCCGGTGGTCAGCGTCAGGCACTGACTCTTCTTATGGCTACTTTAAACCGTCCAAAACTGCTTCTCTTAGATGAGCACACCGCTGCTTTGGATCCAAAGACTGCTGCAAAGGTTCTTACTCTTTCGGATAAAATAGTTGCAGAGCAGAACCTTACCACTCTGATGGTAACACACAACATGCGTGATGCAATTGTTCATGGCAACCGTCTGATTATGATGAATGAAGGTCAGGTTATCTTAGATATTTCCGGAGAAGAGAAAAAGAATCTTACCGTAGAAGATTTATTAGAGAAATTTGAAGAAATCAGTGGCGAAGAATTTGCCAATGACAAAGCTTTATTATCCAAGTAATTGGTATCTGCCGGTTTTTAAACGAAAATTGACAAATGATTTGCTTTGTAAGTTGTCAGACACGCAAAAACCAGCCGGAATTCTGCAAAATACAGCATTTCGGCTGGTTTTTCTTTCCAGGCACCCGCAAGAAGCGGTCGGAGGAAGGTTCTACATGTCTGTACAGTCAACCACCTCTACACATTTTCTTCCAGTCTTGCCCGCAGACCGCTGTATCTGGTCTGTTCTGTAATATTCTGTTCCATCTCATAGAAGCACATTTCATTTCCCACAAGTGTTACACACTTTCTTGCACGGGTTACCGCTGTATACAAAAGGTTCCTGTTCATTAGCATTCTCGGTCCCCCAAGAAGCGGAATTACAACTGCCGGATATTCACTACCCTGGGATTTATGTATTGTAATGGCATATGCCAGTTCCAGTTCCTCTAATATTTTAAAGGAGTACTCTACCACCTTGTCTTCATCATAGACCACGGTCATTGTCTCTTTATAATCATTGATTTCACGGATAATTCCCGTATCCCCATTAAACACACCGGTTCCACGGTCAATGGCAAATCCATATTTACTCAAGACCTCCCACTCCAGCTGATAATTATTTTTTATCTGCATGACCTTGTCCCCTTCGCGGAACACTTTATCGCCATACTCTTTTTCTTTCTTATCCGGAGCGGGAGGATTTAAGTATCGCTGCAGGATGGCATTCAATCGTTCTACGCCCAGATTTCCTTTTTTCATCGGAGTCAGCACCTGTATATCATAAGGCTGTGCATTTACAAATTTAGGCAGTTTCTGCATAATCAGCTGCAGTACCACATTGATAATCACATCTGCATCATATCGTTTCAGGAAAAAGAAATCCATGCTCTTGTTATCTAACACTACTTCTTCTCCCCGGTTGATTTTATGGGCATTGACAATGATATCACTCTGGGATGCCTGTCGGAAAATCTTGGTAAGCTGTACCACATGGAACTGTCCGCTGTCGATAATATCCTTTAATACGCTTCCCGGTCCTACGCTCGGAAGCTGGTTTACGTCTCCTACCAGAATCAGTCTTGTTCCGGCTACCATTGCCTTCAGAAGGGACTGCATCAGGCTGATATCCACCATAGACATCTCATCGATAATTACAACATCCGTTTCCAGTGGATTACTTTCATTTCGTTCGAATCCTACCGCTCCTTCCATTCCACCGTTTAATTCCAGCATCCGGTGTATGGTTTTAGCTTCATATCCGGTCATTTCGCTCATTCGCTTTGCAGCTCTTCCGGTAGGTGCTGCCAGGAAAATGTCCAGGCCTTCCAGTTCAAAATATTTGATAATACTGTTAATTGTCGTCGTCTTACCAGTTCCGGGTCCACCGGTGATTACCAAAAGTCCGTTTCTTACTGCCTCCGAAACAGCCTCTTTCTGGTGTTCATCCAGTTCCATGCCGGTCTGCTTCTCAATCTTATGGATTCGCTGGGTAATCTCTGCATCTGACACATCATAGGCAATATCCAGATTCTTAAGCATCATGGCTGTATTTACTTCCGTATAATAGAGTGGTGCACCATAAATCTGAACCTGTTCGCCCTCCTGTTTCATAATGATTTTCCGCTCTATCAACAAATCCATATACTGCTTTTCGATTGCTTCTTCTGTTACACCCAGAAGCTCTCCTGCACGCTTTGTCAGTTCTTCCTCCGGCAGAAAGGTATGTCCCTCTCCGGATGCCTGCAAAAGTGTATACAATATACCGCTTCGGATTCGAAAATCAGAATCTGTATGAATACCGACTTTCTTAGCAATTTCATCTGCAATCCGAAATCCCACACCACTGATATCATCCGCCAGACGATATGGATTCTCCTGAATGATGCCATATACTTCCTGTCCATATTCTTTATAGATTTTCACCGCAAGATTCAGTGTAATGCCATACTGCTGCAAAAATATCATTGCCTGACGCAGATCTCGTTTTTCAGAAACCTGGTCTGATATTTCCATTGCTTTCCGTTCACTGACTCCTTTCACTTCCGCTAACCGCTCCGGTTCTTCTTCGATAATCCGGAAGGTATCGCCTTTAAATCTTCTTACAATTCTTGCTGCAAGTGCCGCACCAATCCCTTTAATTGCTCCGGAGCCAAGATAACGCTCAATGGACAGTTCATCGGTTGGTTCTTTCTCCACATAACTTTCAGCTTTAAACTGCTTTCCATAGGTCGGATGTGCCGTATATTCACCGGTCACTTCGATATTCTCTCCCTCACTGATTCCCGAAAAGATTCCCACGCAGGTAATCTCTTCTTCTTCGCAAACCAGCACCAGTACCGTATAGCCATTGTCAGCATTTCGATATATGATATGATCTACATAACCGGTTATCGTCTCCATCGTCTTTCCTTTCCAATCGAACACAGAATGTGCCTTGGCACATTCTTGCGCCTGCGGCGGTCGCTTGCGACATCTGCCTTATACGCCGCAGTGTGCATCCTCGCGGAGCGTTTTTTACTTTACAGGAAAGCAATTTCCTGTAAAGTAAGAGAAGGCTGTCATATAATGACAGCCCCTTTTATCGTCTTTTCTAAATTCTATTCCATATTATAATTACGCTTCATCTGCTCATACAGCTGCTGCGCCAGACTGTTACTTCCGCCACTCTGTTCTACTGACTGGCTTGCCAGCTTCTGAATCATCTCGTCTTCAAAATAATCCGTCATCTGGCTCATACTGGCATCCTGGTCTTCGTTCTCCGGAATGGTTTTCTTCATTTCCTTATAAACCTGTTCCAAAAAATAAGCTTCAAATTCCTTGCAGACATCCATCAGTTCATCATCCGTTGCACCTGATAAATCTGAATTCAATGTCTTCTCCAGTCCATTGGAACTGTTACTTGCCTGTGATGCAGTTGTATTCAGTAATGTCGAAATATTATCCATCGATATACTCATATTTTACCCTGCCTTTAGAACTATCTTCTTAATGAATTTGCCTGTCCAAGCATCTCATCTGCTGCCTGAATCGCCTTAGAGTTTAATTCATATGCACGCTGTGCAATAATCATATTAACCATCTCGTCTGCTACCTGGACATTGGATGCTTCCAGATAATTCTGGCATACCTTGCTTCTGGTCAGTCCCGGAGTAGTCAGCTCATTCATCGGATTACCGGATGCTGCTGTTGCAACCAAAAGACTTCCGGAATCCTTTTCCAGTCCAGCCGGATTGGTAAACTGATATACGCCAATCTGTCTGTTCATATCTATGGTATTGCCTGCCGCATCTTTATAATAGAACTTTCCATCATTTGATACTTCGATAGATGATGCCGTCACACCATCCGGCAGAACAATTTCATTTCCATTACTATCTAATACCGGAAGGCCGGCTTCATTGCAAAGTGTCGTTCCATTAGTTCCGATTGCCCAGCCAAATTTACCATTTCTGGTATAGTATGTCTGTCCATCTTCTCCACGCACTGTGAAAAATCCTTTTCCTTCCAACGCAAATGCCGTATTGCTGGAATTGGCAATTAATGCTCCATTGGTAAAATCAGATGTAATAGAGGCTACTCTGGTTCCCAGTCCTACCTGAACCGGAACCGGCTTTTCATCACCATTTGCAGAAGTTGTCTTAGACTGCAGTGTCTGATACAGCAGCGATTTAAATTCTGCCTGTTCGGATTTGTAACCTGTTGTATTTACATTCGATAAGTTATTAGAAATCGAATCAATATTTGTCTGCTGTGCAATCATTCCTGATGCAGCAGTCCACAATGCTCTCATCATAAGCCCTGCGCTCCTTATCTCTCTTGCACCATCCGTGGCCAGTCTTTTATGAAACGTACCTGTTTCCTACTTATTTATATCGGCTTCTTTCGCACTTTTCTTTAGTTCTTTTTATACTTTACCTACATTATTTACGGCTTTGTCCAGTGTTGAATCCATCGTCTGGATAATCTTCTGTCCAGCCTCGTAAGCTCTGGTGATTGTAATCATATCTACCATTTCGGATACTACATTAATGTTGGAAGCTTCCAATGCACCCTGCTCTACTCTCGCATTCGATGCCACAAGCTGTCCGCCATTTACTACATCATAGAGATTCTCACCATATTTGCTGATATAGTCATAATTATCTACATCTACCACACCAAGTCTTGCAACCACCTGATTATTCTGCATAATACTTCCATCGGAAAGCACTTCAAAATCCAGATTCGGATTAATCCGGATATAATTCTCTGCACCAGGATTGCCAGTGGAAGCTCCATTCTGGTTCAGCACATAATCACCGTCTTTGGTCACCAGATAGCCTTCTCTGGTCAGTGTAAATGCTCCATCCCGGGTAAGCTTCATAGATGTTTCACCATTCTTATTGGTAAATGATACCGCAAAAAAACCATTTCCATCCAATGCCATATCGGTACTTCTGTCTGTCACTTTAAAGCTGCCCTGGCTGAAATCGGTATATACTTCGCCAATATGCACCCCCATACTGATATTTCCCAGTACCCGCGGCTGCCCATAATCAGAAGTATCCTTAATCTTAATTGCCAGTGTATCAGCAAATGTATGATTTGTGGTACCTTCCTTCTTATATCCGGTTGTGTCGGCATTTGCCAGATTATTTGTCAGAATATCCAGACGGTTCTGTTCGTCTAGCATTCCGGTCCATGCGGTATATAATCCTTTTACCATCTACAGTCCTCCCGAAATCTTAATCGTCGTCTCTCTTACCAGCTAAGAATTCTACGAATTTACCTGTACCAATTGCTACACAGGTCATTGGTTCTTCTGCTGTCATTGTATTAATTCCTGTCTTATCTTCAATCAGCTCTTCCAGTCCTCTAAGTAATGAACCGCCACCTGTCAGCACAATTCCTCTGTCTGCAACATCTGCTGCCAGCTCTGGTGGTGTTTTTTCCAGAACACTGTGTACCGCTTCTACAATCTGTAAAGTTGGTTCTCTTAATGCTTCCTCCGTCTCTTCAGAAGAAACAGTTACTGTCTTAGGAAGTCCTGTTACCAGATTACGTCCACGGACATCCATCGTTTCCGGCTGTGCCAGTGGGAAACAGGTTCCAATCTTAATCTTAATATCTTCTGCAGTTCTTTCTCCGATCAGAAGATTATGTTTCTTTCTCATATAACGGACAATTGCCTCATCAAAATCATCTCCGGCAATTTTAATTGATGTACTTACTACCGAACCGCCCAGTGAAATTACTGCAATATCTGCGGTTCCTCCTCCGATATCTACAATCATATTTCCACAAGGTCTTGCAATATCGATACCTGCTCCAATTGCTGCTGCAATTGGTTCTTCAATAATTGCAACTTCTCTTGCTCCTGCCTGATAAGTTGCATCCTCTACCGCCTTCTTCTCAACCTCTGTTACACCACTTGGTACACAGACACTGATTCTTGGCTTACGGAATGTTTTCTTTCCCAGTGCCTTCTGAATAAAGTACTTAATCATCTTCTCTGTTACGGTATAATCAGAAATAACACCCTGGCGGAGTGGTCTTACTGCTACAATGTTGCCCGGTGTTCTACCAAGCATCAGCCTTGCTTCTTCACCAATCGCTTTAATCTTGTTTGTATCTCTGTCAAACGCTACTACGGACGGCTCTTTTAAAACTACGCCTTTTCCTTTAATATAAACCAATATGCTGGCTGTTCCTAAATCAATTCCAATATCTGTTGAAACCATGTCAATGTTTCCCCTTTCATCTGTTTCATTATATGTGGAGTAATCTACAAAAAAAGGCAGACTACGCATTCAATCATATTCTTACATATATAATCACATTATATACAATAAATGGCATTTTTCAAAGGTTTTTTTCTGTTTTTACTTATTTTTAATGAAATTGCAACATCTTCTTAACTTTCTTTTGCTTTCTAATTGTCTTAACTTTTTGTTCACATAATAGTCACAGGTCTTCTATAGTATCATTTATGTACTAGCTATTAAGCTAATATAATTTTTCATAACTCAGCCCTTCGGATGTCCCTCGGGATGTCCGGAGGGTACTCCCCAAGATAGTAACTGCTGAATGTTTCAGCAGTTTTTTTGTGCACATAACAGGAACAAAGAATGTGCCTATAGAAAATAGCACCTGCCGAACCCGCCACTGGCAGTTTCTAGCAGATGCCATTTTTCATTGTCTTATGCTTATCCGGTATTACTATTCCAGATATTTCTTTACATATTGTCCGGTATAGGATTCCGGTACTTTGGCAATCTCTTCCGGCGTTCCCTGGGCAACCACAGTTCCGCCACCGTCTCCGCCTTCCGGCCCCATATCAATAATATAATCTGCCGTCTTAATTACATCCAGATTATGTTCAATTACAACTACTGTATTGCCACCATCAGACAATCTCCTCAGAATTTCAATTAATTTATGGACATCTGCAAAATGAAGTCCTGTTGTCGGCTCATCCAGAATATAAATAGTCTTTCCTGTACTGCGTTTGCTTAATTCTGTTGCAAGCTTAATTCTCTGTGCTTCTCCACCAGACAGTTCAGTAGATGGCTGGCCCAGACGGATATAAGATAAGCCCACATCATAAAGGGTCTGTATCTTTCTTGCAATAGAAGGCACATTCTGAAAGAATTCCAGTGCCTCTTCCACTGTCATATTCAGCACATCATAGATACTCTTGCCCTTATATTTTACTTCCAGTGTTTCACGGTTATATCGTTTGCCCTGACACACTTCACACGGAACATATACATCCGGCAGGAAATGCATTTCTATCTTAAGAATACCATCGCCGGAGCAGGCTTCACACCGGCCACCCTTCACATTAAAGCTGAATCTTCCCTTCTGGTATCCTCTTGCCTTGGCATCCGGAGTGGATGCAAACAAATCTCTTATCATATCAAACACGCCGGTATAAGTAGCCGGATTGGAACGGGGTGTTCTTCCGATTGGAGACTGGTCAATATCAATTACCTTATCTAACTGTTCCAGACCTTCAATATCATCATGGGCACCCGGAATACACCTTGCCCGGTTTAAATCCCTTGCCAAACGTTTATAGAGGATTTCATTGGTCAGTGAACTCTTTCCGGAGCCGGACACTCCGGTAATGCAGGTCATTATACCCAGTGGAATCTTCACATCAATATTCTTCAGGTTATTCTCTCTTGCACCCTTTACAGTAATGAATCCGGTTGGTTTCCGTCTTTCTTTCGGTACCGGAATCTTGATTCTTCCGCTTAAATAAGCACCGGTGATAGAGTTCTTATTTTTCATAATCTCCTCTGCTGTTCCGGTAGCAATGACTTCTCCGCCATGTTCACCGGCTCCCGGCCCGATATCCACAATATAATCTGCTGCACGCATAGTATCTTCATCATGTTCTACTACAATCAGTGTATTTCCAAGGTCTTTTAACCCCTTTAAGGAATTCAAAAGTTTATCATTATCCCGCTGATGCAGACCGATACTAGGCTCGTCCAGAATATAAGCCACGCCTACAAGTCCGGAACCAATCTGGGTTGCAAGTCTGATTCGCTGTGCTTCTCCACCGGATAAGCTTCCGGTTGCACGGGACAGTGACAGATAATCCAGTCCCACATCCATCAAAAAGCCTACACGAGCCCGGATTTCCTTTAAGACCTGGTCACCAATCAGATGCTGTTGTTCCGTCAGTTCCATTTCTTTTAAATAGGCATCCAGATTACGGATGGACATTGCTGTAATCTCATATATATTTTTACCGGAAACCGTTACTGCCAGTGACTCCTTCTTCAACCTCTGTCCGCCACAGCATTTACACGGTGTAATCCGCATAAACTCCTCATACTGCTGTTTCATGGTATCAGAGCCGGTCTCACGATAGCGGCGTTCCACATTTTTAATCAGTCCTTCAAAGGCAATGTCATATACGCCTTCTCCACGCTGACCTTTATAATATACCTTTACAGGTCTTCCATTGGTTCCATGAATCAGCATATTCCGGACTTCTGCCGGCAATTCCTTATATGGTGTATCAAGACTGAAGCCATATTCCTCAGAAAGTGCCTTAAGGATTGCATAAGTAAAACTCTTCTTATCGGTAGAGGACTGCCAGCCCATCACCTGAATTGCTCCCTCTGCAAGGCTCAATCTCTTATCCGGTATCATCAGTTCTTCATCAAATTCCATCTTGTAACCCAGTCCAAAACATTCCGGGCAGGCGCCAAACGGATTGTTAAAGGAAAAGCTTCTCGGTTCGATTTCATCAATACTGATTCCACAATCCGGACAGGAAAAGCTCTGGGAAAACTGCATGGTCTCTCCATCAATGATATCCACCATCAGAAGTCCGTTTGAAAGTTCTAACACATTTTCAATAGAATCCGTCAGACGCTTTTCAATCCCTTCCTTTACCACCAGACGATCCACTACGATTTCGATATTATGTTTCTTGTTCTTATCCAGCTTTATCTCTTCCGTCAGTTCATAGGTATTTCCGTCCACCTGTACTCTCACATAGCCGCTTCGCTTTGCCTGTTCAAAGAGCTTCTGGTGTTCACCCTTTCTTCCACGGACTACCGGTGCTAAAAGCTGTATCCTGGTACGCTCCGGCAGTTTCATAATCTGGTCTACCATCTGGTCTACGGTCTGTTTCTTAATCTCCTTGCCGCAGTTCGGACAGTGCGGAATTCCAATCCGCGCATAGAGCAGACGGAAATAATCATAAATCTCCGTTACCGTTCCTACAGTAGATCTCGGGTTACGGTTTGTGGATTTCTGGTCAATGGAAATTGCCGGAGACAAACCTTCTATTTTCTCTACATTCGGTTTCTCCATCTGTCCTAAGAACTGCCTTGCATAAGATGACAGACTCTCCATATAACGCCGCTGTCCCTCTGCATAAATCGTATCAAATGCCAGTGAGGATTTACCGGAGCCGCTGAGTCCCGTCAGTACCACAAATTCATCTCTTGGTATATCCACATCAATATGTTTCAAATTATGTTCGCTTGCACCACGAATCCTGATATATTTTCTCTCTTTCTTTGCCACTTTTTCTTCCTCTTTCTCTACCTTACAAATCGCGAAGCATCTTCTTTAACTCAATTAACTTATCACGATATTCTGCCGCAGCCTCAAAGTTCAACTCTGCAGCAGCATGGTTCATCTTCTTCTGAATATCTGCAATCAGCTTCTCCAATTCCTTCTTATCCATGGATTCCGGATCTTTATTGAATTCCATTTCATTCTTGGCTACCTTCTTGGAAATACTGATTAACTCACGGACAGATTTCTGAATGGTAGTCGGCGTAATACCATGCTCTTCATTATATTTCTGCTGAATCTCCCGGCGGCGCTTTGTCTCATCAATCGCAACCCGCATGGAGTCTGTAATCTTATCTGCATACATGATAACATGACCTTCACTGTTTCTTGCCGCTCGTCCGATAGTCTGAATCAGCGAAGTCTCGGAACGCAAGAAACCTTCCTTGTCCGCATCAATAATTGCCACTAATGTAATTTCCGGTATATCAAGTCCTTCCCGCAAAAGGTTAATTCCCACCAGCACATCAAATACATCCAGCCGCAAATCCCGGATAATCTCTGCCCTTTCCAAAGTATCAATATCCGAATGCAGGTATTTCACACGAATACCCACTTCACGCATATATTCTGTCAAATCCTCTGCCATTTTCTTGGTCAGTGTCGTTACCAGCACCTTATGTCCTGCCGCAGTCTCTTTATTGACCTCTCCAATCAAATCGTCAATCTGGCCTTCTACCGGACGCACTTCCACGTCAGGGTCTAAAAGTCCTGTCGGTCTGATAATCTGCTCTACCCGCAAAAGTTCATGTTCTTCTTCATAATCATTTGGCGTTGCAGATACAAACAGCATCTGGTCTATCTGGCTTTCAAACTCTTCGAAATTCATTGGCCGGTTGTCTTTTGCCGAAGGCAGACGGAAGCCATAATCCACAAGTGTTGTCTTTCTGGACTGGTCTCCCGCATACATTCCACGAATCTGCGGAATCGTAATATGGGACTCATCTACCATAATCAGGAAGTCATCCGGGAAATAATCAATCAGTGTTAACGGTCTCGAACCTGCCGGCTGTCCGGATAAGTGTCTGGAATAGTTTTCAATTCCACTACAGAAGCCTGTCTCTTTTAACATTTCAATATCAAAATTCGTCCGCTCGGCAATCCGCTGTGCCTCTAAGAGCTTATCTTCCCCCTTAAAGTATTTCACACGCTCTTCCAGCTCTGCTTCAATGGTATCGCATGCACGCAGGATTTTCTCTCTTGGCACTACATAATGTGATGCCGGAAAAATACTGATATGATTAAGACTATTCTTAATCTCGCCGGTCAATACATCGATTTCTGTAATCCGGTCTATTTCATCGCCAAAGAATTCTACCCGGATAGCAGTCTCTCCACGGTCTGCCGGAAAGATTTCCAAAACGTCTCCCCGTACCCGGAAGGTGCCTCGCTGGAAATCCATATCATTTCTTGTATATTGTATATCAATCAACTGCCGGATAACATCATCACGATCCCGTTCCATGCCCGGCCGCAGAGATACCATCATCTTCTGGAAGTTCTCTGGTTCACCCAGTCCATAGATACAGGATACACTGGAAACGACAATAACATCCCGCCGTTCCGTCAATGCTGCTGTAGCAGACAGACGCAGTTTATCAATCTCATCATTCACAGAAGAATCCTTTGCGATATAAGTATCCGTGGATGGCACATATGCCTCCGGCTGGTAGTAATCGTAATAGGAGACAAAGTACTCTACTGCATTTTCGGGAAAAAATTCCTTGAATTCTCCATAGAGCTGCGCCGCCAGTGTCTTATTATGTGAAATAATCAATGTCGGTTTATTCATCTGGGCAATGACATTTGCCATGGTAAATGTCTTACCGGAACCGGTTACACCCAGTAGTGTTTCAAACTGATTGCCCTCTTTAAATCCCTTCACCAGCTTCTCAATTGCCTGCGGCTGGTCACCGGTGGGTTGATATTTGGAAACTAATTTAAAATGATCCACTCAATTTCTCCTCTGTTCATTTACTCTTCCTTTAGTATTACCACGTTTCTCCGCTCATTATAGCACCCCATAGCAAAAAAGTACAGAACAAAATCGAATGTTTGTTCTGTACTCATTTTTACTCTGTTCGTTTTTATTTTATTTCATTTTCTCTTCTGATAACTGCCAGTGCTTTAGAAATCTTTCTTAATCTCTGCCACCAGCTCATCCAGCTGTTCCAGCTGTTCGTTCTTTAATGAAGATTTAATACTTACCTTTGGTTCAATAATCTTCATATCTTTCATTTCTGTAATCTTATCTGCCATCTGTTTTCCAGCTGTTGCTGCCCAGGTACCATTATCCAGAATCGCAACGGTACGCTTCTGAACTGCAAGTGCTTTCATGTCATTTAAGAAATTCTCCATAACCGGATATACATTTCCATTATAGGTTGGTGCTGCCAGTACAATATGACTGCAGCGGAATGCTTCTGAAATCAAAGTGGAAACATGTGTATTGGATACATCATATACTGCAATATTGTGAATGCCTGCTTCTGCCAGCTTTGCTGCGAGTATATTTGCAAGATTTTCTGTATTTCCATACATGGACGCATAAGCAATCATAACTGCCTTCTCTTCCGGCTCATAGCTGCTCCATGTATTGTATTTATCCAGAATGTAACCAAGATTGGAGCGCCAGATTGGGCCATGCAGTGGACAGATAATGGAAATATCAAGTCCTGCTGCCTTCTTCAAGGTTGTCTGAACCGGTCCGCCGTATTTTCCAACAATATTGGTATAATAACGTCTTGCGTCATCCAGCCAGTCGCGGTCGAAATCAATTTCATCATTAAAAATATTTCCGTTCAATGCACCGAAAGTTCCGAATGCATCTGCTGAAAATAATACTTTGTCCGTTTCATCATATGTTACCATTACTTCCGGCCAGTGTACCATCGGTGCCATCACAAAGTGAAGGGTATGTTTTCCGGTATTTAATGTCTCGCCTTCTTTCACAGTAACGGAACGTTCTGCAATATCAAAGGTATAGAACTGCTGTATCATACCAAAGGTCTTGGCATTTCCCACAACCTTTACTTCCGGATATTGTCTTACGATTTCTTCGATTAAAGCACAGTGATCCGGTTCCATATGGTTTACAATCATGTAATCCAGATTTCTTCCATCCAGTGCAAATGCCAGATTTTCTAAAAACTGTCCTGCAATGGAACGGTCTACGGTATCTAACAATACTGTTTTTTCATCTTTTAAAAGATAGGAATTATAGGATACGCCTCTTGGAATCGGGAATATGTTTTCAAACAAAGCAAGTCTTCTGTCACTTCCACCAATCCAGATGATATCTTTTGTTATTTTTCTTGTGCAATGCATCTATTTTCCTCCTTTTGCTATGTTTGCTGTTATAATGCAATTTAATTATTATAAGTCGATTTAATTTTTGTATTTTTATTCTTAAGCTTTTCTTCCGCAGCACTGTTTGTATTTCTTACCACTTCCGCATGGGCACGGGTCATTCGGGTAAACCTTTGCTGCCGCACGTTTCTTCGGCACGCCCTGTGCCGTTTCATCCTTATTGGTTCCGGTTACTTTTGCAACCTGCTCTCTTTCTACCTTCTGCTCTACTCTGACATGGAATAACAGACGTACGGTATCTTCCTGAATACTGTTAATCATCTCTTCGAACATGTCATAACCGCTCATCTTATACTCTACCAGTGGGTCTCTCTGTCCATAAGCCTGTAAACCGATACCCTGACGTAACTGATCCATATCATCAATATGATCCATCCACTTACGGTCAATGACTTTCAGTAAGATAACGCGCTCTAATTCACGGACAGCCTCCGGCTCTGGGAACTCAGCTTCCTTCTCCTCATAGAGTTTTACAGCCTGTTCTTTTAAAGCATGTTTTAATTTCTTCTGATCCTTATATTCTTTTGCCTGTTCCGGTGTCACCTGCTGAAGTGGAATAATTGGGATCAGCAACTGGTTCAGTTCATTAATATCCCATTCTTCCGCTGGTAAATCCGGTGAAATACAGGTATCTACTGTATTTTCCACTCTGTCGGTAATCATCTTATAGATAACATCACGCATACTCTCGCCATTCAATACACGGAGACGCTCTGCATATATAATCTCTCTCTGGTCATTCATAACCTGATCATACTCCAACAGATTCTTACGAATTCCAAAGTTATTTCCCTCAATCTTCTTCTGTGCCTTTTCAATTGCACTGGTCAGCATCTTATGCTGAATCTGCTCACCTTCCGGCACACCCAAAGCATTAAACATGCCAAGCAGCTTCTCTGAACCAAACAGACGCATCAAATCATCTTCCAGTGAAATGAAGAACTGGGATTCTCCCGGGTCTCCCTGACGACCGGAACGTCCTCGCAGCTGGTTATCAATACGTCTGGATTCATGACGCTCAGTACCGATGATTTTCAGACCGCCGGCTTCCTTTGCTTCATCATCCAGCTTAATATCAGTACCACGACCAGCCATGTTGGTTGCGATAGTAACCGCACCATGTACACCGGCCTGTGCTACAATTTCAGCCTCTAACTCATGGAATTTTGCATTCAAGACTTTGTGTGGTATACCACGCTTATTCAACATGGAGCTTACCAACTCAGAAGTATCGATATTGATGGTACCAACCAGAACCGGCTGTCCCTTCTTGTATGCTTCTTCTACTTCATCCACAACAGCATGAAATTTTTCTTTCTTGGTCTTATAAACAGCATCCTCTTTATCCACACGGATAACCGGTCTGTTGGTAGGAATCTCGATAACGTCCATTCCATAGATGTCACGGAACTCTTTTTCCTCTGTCAAAGCGGTACCGGTCATACCTGCTTTCTTATCATACTTATTGAAGAAGTTCTGGAATGTAATATTGGCAAGGGTCTTGCTCTCACGTTTTACTTTTACATGCTCTTTTGCTTCAATTGCCTGATGTAATCCATCAGAATAACGCCGGCCCGGCATAATACGTCCGGTAAATTCATCTACGATTAGTACCTGATCATCTTTTACCACATAATCCTGATCACGGAACATCAGATTGTGTGCACGCAGTGCTAAAATGATATTATGCTGAATCTCAAGATTATCCGGATCTGCAAGGTTATCAATGTGGAAAAACTGTTCTACCTTCTTTACACCTTCTAATGTCAGATTGACTACTTTATCCTTCTCATTTACCACGAAGTCTCCATCTTCTTCGATTTCCACTCCCATGATAGCATCCATCTTGGTGTATTCCTTCTGATCTTCACCACGTTTCATCTGTCTTGCCAGAATATCGCATGCCTCATAAATGCTGGTGGATTTGCCACTCTGTCCTGAAATGATAAGTGGTGTTCTTGCCTCGTCAATCAACACAGAATCGACCTCATCGATAATTGCAAAATGAAGCCCACGCTGTACTAACTGTTCCTTGTAAATCACCATGTTATCGCGCAGGTAATCGAATCCCAATTCATTATTGGTAATATAAGTAATGTCACAGTTATATGCATCCTGACGTTCCTTAGTGTCCATGCCGTTAAACACAACGCCAACAGTCAGTCCTAAGAATTCATGAACCTGTCCCATCCACTCAGCATCACGTTTTGCCAGATATTCGTTAACAGTTACAACATGTACGCCCTTTCCTTCCAATGCATTTAAGTATGCCGGCAGGGTAGATACCAATGTTTTTCCTTCACCGGTCTTCATCTCAGCGATACGTCCCTGATGCAGGATAATACCACCAATCAGCTGAACACGGTAATGTTCCATTCCAAGCACTCTCTTTGCTGCCTCACGAACGGTTGCATATGCTTCCGGAAGCAGATCGTCCAGTGTCTCACCATCGGCAAGTCTCTTTTTGAACTCTTTTGTCTTATCCTTTAACTGCTCATCAGTCAGTTCCTGCATGGCAGGCCGATAAGACTCTATCTTATCTATAAGCGGATAAATTCTTTTTAATTCTCTTTCGCTATGTGTTCCAAAGATTTTTTCTATTGCTTTCATATAATGCTCCTATCCATAATTTTGCTTACGCAACTATGAAATATTGTACCACTATCTGCCTTTCTTCACAATATCTAATCCAATGAACGTTTTATAAACTTTTTGTTAAATCAGTGGACTTTTTACAAACAGATGCTATAATAGGCAAAGATTGAACAGGCGATTGCAAAATGGAAAAACAGAATAAGATATTTTTATAGGTGAAAGACTTCACTTCTTTTTAATGGATATGAAATATCTCGTAACTCTTAGCACTTTATTTTTCTTGATTGCAGACTGTCTTTCCGGTTGCTTTGGCATAGGATTCCAGAACTGTCCGCCGGTTGCGGATGCGACGTCAAAACCGCAAGGGGCACTAGGAATTTCGATAAACTCATGATTACGTCCGGCAACCGGTGTATATTCACATCCATGTTCAGATACACCTCACTGGCACATCCCTGTGCCAGTGTTGCCGGTTGCCAGCGAAATTCCAAGTGCCCCTAGCAGCTTTGTCAAGGCATCCACACTCCGGCGGACAGTTCCGGAATTTCTTGTCAAACATTGAAAAGACAGTCGATATAACAGAAAGAAAAATAAAGTGCTTAGAGTTACAATATTTCATATCTGAAAAGAAGAGGAGCCTTTCACCTCATAAAAAATATGTCATACACTATTTTTCATTTTGCAATCGTCTGGCAACAAGTCCAGGTATAGAAAGGAGTTTCTTATGCATTACACATACAAAACCAAAGGAACCTGTTCCACCCAGATTGATTTGGATTTAGAGGGAAATGTTTTAAAACATGTTACCTTTACCAACGGATGTAACGGCAACTTAAAGGCTATCTCTTCTTTGGTAGAGGGATTAACGGTAGAAGAAGTAGAAGAAAAATTAAAGGGCATCACCTGTGGATTCAAATCCACTTCCTGTGGTGACCAGCTTGCCCAGGCATGCTTAGCAGCCCTTGAAGTGCAGAAAAAAGAATCATAACATAGAAAGGGCATCATCTAAATTCTCTTAAGATGATGCCCTTTCATACTATTTCGTCCATTGGACTTTTACCTCATTTCGTATATTTCGTCTTCAATCCCTGAACCCTTCCTCCTGAATCCGTTCGCTTCTGAGTCCTGTTGGACTGGAACCATATCTTTACGTTGCCGTTCTGATTCTCCATCCACTTTTCTTTTGTATTTACCTCAGGTTTTCCTTCCGATTCTGAATCCATGAACTGAATCTGATTTTATTATTTATTATGTCAGGTTTCATAATATCTATCAGCTCTGCATTGGACCGTACCTTCCTTTCTTACTATTGCGTTTCTCTTCATCTAAACGCTTGTCCGATTCTGATTTAATATCCTGGTGGTATCGACCTCCTCTTACATTATTATGAGTTTGTTCCTTCTCTTTCTGGTGGAATCTCCTCCTTACTTTGTTTCCGTTCATTTGTTTCTTTTGATGATTTGATTATATCTAACTATACTTCATTTGTCAATACTATTTTTAGAATTTTCTTAATTATTTTTCGTATTTACTTTATTATATTACATATATTGTGTAAATTATCTGAATTTTCAGTTTTATTTAAATTGTTAAAACAACTACAAGAAACATATGTAATTACAATCTGTCTGCGATGCCATTTCCTATTCGCTGATTTTCCACTCTACCTGGGCACTTTCTTTCTTCTGAAGAGAAAGCAGAAGAGTAAATAACTGATGAATGGTCTCCATCAATTTCTGGCTTGGAAGAATTGCATACTGGGCCAGCCGGTCCAAATCAAAATAGCGGACATTCGGATCCGGCAGGAATACCATGTTGGTGCTCCGCACTTCTTCTCCACAAGTCTCAATATTTTCATAAGTAATCATTACAAATTCATTTCCATGCTCTTCGCAGGAATAGGCTGTATAACACTCATCTACTACCCACTGCTTTCCGTCGGCTTCTACAACCGGCTTTTCGGATTTCTCTTTATATTCGCTAGTCTTCATCTCAACATTCCAGTGCTGCTTTCCTTCTTTGGTTCTCTCATATAAATGCTCTAATGTGCTGTTTAAAAATTCTGGTGTCATTTTTGCTGTCTCCTTCTATTTACTATTGTTTTTGTTCTGTACTTTTATGTTGTGGCTGTCCGCAGTTGCATTCGGACAGCCTCGGTTGTTTTTGTCCTGTTTTTCTATTATAACACAGCCGCTTCTGCTGTGAAACCATAAGAAACAATACTTTTTAATACCTTTTCTTTAACGAAGCCCGGATTCCTTTGCCTCTGTTTCCAGTCCGTTGGCAAAATAATCCGCCATGGCAATAATCTGCCGCTGGATATTCCAGAATGTCTGTAAATCTTTTTCATAATTGCCGGCAAGCCGCTCACTGATTTCCTGTCCGGTCAGGTCTACGTGCATACGGAACATTTCTTTTAATACACTTTCTTCATATTCCGGTGTTGCAGATGCCAAAAGCTCTGCGATGCGGTCTGCATTTTCGTTTAACCGTCGTACCTGCTCCTCCGTATCCTTCACTCTTCCTTCTTTTTTCTGGGTGATCAGTCCACCGGTAAGCTCTACCTGGCGCACCAGTAAATCTCTGAGACTGTTCACCGTATTTTCCGGATAATATCTGCCGAAAAGGTCTGCTATTTCCTCTGCATTGTCAATTAATGCAGTAACCAGTTCCTGCTGATCCGGCAAATCCGCTGCCATGCTGACCAAAAGCATCCGGAGCAGGTAGGTATGATTCAGCCATGCCATCCGCATCAGTTCTTTTAAATTTCCTTTTCCATTGTTATTGGAAATCCCGGAATCTCCTGTATTTCCCGGCATTTCCGGTCTTGTGTATTCTCTGCCCGGGCATATTTCTATCTTCATTCCAATCTGTAAATTGTAAGGATTTATCCTTGGATTGCTTAAAATAATAGAGGATACCGTCGTCTTATACTGCCGGGAAAGTTTGTATAATGTATCCCCCGCTTCCACGGTATGTTCGATTGAATTGCTGCAGTTCACGCTGACCTCTTCCCATTCTTTCTTACTTTCGTATTAGTTTATGTCAAAAATGTTGATTGGTTCCCTGATTTGCTCTTGTCAAGGAATGCGATTGCGTATACAGTAAGGGAAAAGCATGTTTTTGCGAGGTGTATTATGTCCATTAAAATATTCGTTATGACCCACAAACAATTTGAAGCTCCCACCGATTCCATGTATGTTCCTCTGCAGGTCGGACATGCAATTTCTCCGGAATTGGGCTATCTTGCAGATGATACCGGAGATAATATTTCCCGGAAAAACAAAAGTTTCTGCGAGCTGACCGGCATTTACTGGCTCTGGAAAAATTACCATGCCTGCGATTATATCGGCATCTGTCATTACCGCCGCTATCTCATAAATAGACAGGGGCTTATTTTCACGGAAAAAGAGCTGATGCGGCTGCTTCAGAATCATGACATGATCACACCAAAGCTTCTGACTTTAAATACTTCGTATTTTAATGGTTTCAGCCAGAACCATCACCAGAAGGATCTGCTGATTACTGAGCAGGTCATTTCTGAAAAATACCCGGACTATGTGCCTGTTTTTCACCATATGGTTCATGATGTACATACTTATTTTGGAAATATTTTCATTACTTCAAAAGAACGATTTGATGCCTACTGTGAATGGCTGTTTGACATTCTCTTTGAAGTGGAGTGCCGGGTCGATATCAGCAGCTATGATAATTACTGTAAGCGGTTGTTTGGATTCCTGTCGGAGTTTCTGCTGACCGTCTACATTGCGAAGCAGAATCTCTCCACCTATGAATGTATGGTGGGGATGTCCGGTGAAAAGCATGAAACAAGAATGCTCCGGGAATCTCTGGCAAAATGTTTTGCGGATGGCGACTACCAGAAAGCCCAGTCCATTTTCATGGAAAGCTATGCGAAACGCCCGGACATTCTGATGGAAGCTTCTGATATTACCGGTGAACTGCACCTTTGCATGCAGGTAATTTCTACCTGTTCCTTTGAACAGGAACTTTATGGGCACAACCTTTTAGATATAATTCGTGATTATCATTCCCTGATGGAATTCTGCCACCGGTTAAATGAAATTGTAAATCATTTTCTTACAGGGACAGAGTCTGCCGCTGATATTTCATGGCTCAAAAAATCCACTGCTCTCTCTCCGAAAGCAGTGGATATAGCGATTCAAATGTTCTGTTCTGATGAGGACTTAAAAGAGAAAGTATTTTCAAAAATCTGTTCCCATCTCAAAGATTTTTGAATTCCGGCTTCTTCCTTCTAATCTGCTCACCTTTCCGGTCTCACCTGTTTCTACTGGCAGGCTGCCATAGAAACGGTCCGGCATCCCGGTGAAATAATTTCGCAATGGTCAGAGAATGTTACGGTCATTCCCTCTTTTTCAAAAAATGCTTCAATTGCCGCTTTGAGCATACCCTCTTTACCATCACATGCACAAAATCCTAACGGTTCTACAACGGCTGTCTCCGCATCATGAAAGCTAATACGGTATGGCAGGCGTTGTTCATGTAACGCTGCATTCAGGTGTGCAATCTGGTTATAAGTAAATTCCTGTCTCATGAGCACCCCTCCTCTACGGTCGTATGACAACTCTCTCGTATTACTTCTAGTTATATATATTATAACTCAATTTTCTGAAAATAGGAAGTAAAATGTATTTACTTTCTGTTATATTTCCATTACCATATTAGTATATTACATTAGGTCATTGTCAACGAGATAAGTTGATACCGGAAAACTTTGGTATCGAAGAACCTTTTGTTTTTATAATATGAAATACCTGCATTTCTTATGTGTGTGTTTCGCTTGATGGTAAACTGTCTTTCCGTTGCTTTGACGGAATCGCTGCACTGTCCGTCGATTGTAGATGCCACCTAACGGCTGCAAGTGGCACCGGAAATTTCGGACAATATATCACTTTATCCGGCAACCGGTGCAAATTCACATCCATGCTCATATGCACCTCTCTGGCACATCCCTGTGCCAGTGTTGCCGGTTTTCAGGCGAAATTCCAAGTGCCCCTAGCAGTCGTTATAAGGCATCTGCATTTCGACGAACCGTACAGCGATTTTGTCAAACATTGGAAAGATAGTTTTTATAACCAAAAGTGAAACACACACATTAGAAATTCGGTATTTTATATCTAAAACAAAGGTCTTCGATACCAGAAGTTTTCCGGGGACAACGTATCCTTGTACGGTCAATACCTGAGTATATTAAATCAAAAGAGGAGAATGTTATGTATGAATGTCCCAATTGTGGAGGAAATCTGAGGTTTGATATTCCAACACAATCACTTTTCTGTGACTACTGTCACACACAGCTGAATCCTTACAGCTATCAGAAGGATCACGATGCTGTGGAGACATCTACTTATGATGTCAACATTTTCACCTGTCCGCAATGCGGCGGTGAAATCTTAAGTACCGAGAATGCTGCAACCGGATTCTGCAGTTTTTGTGGTGCTTCTACGATTCTTGACAGCCGGATTGCCAGGGAAAAACGTCCGGACTACATTGTTCCTTTCCAGATTACCAAGGAGGACTGCAAGAAAGCTTATGGCAAAATGATGCGCCATGCCATTTTTGCCCCTAAGGAACTGAAAGACCCGCGCAATGTAGACAATTTCCGTGGGATTTATATGCCTTACTGGGTATATAACATTACCCACGAAGGTACGGTACAGCTGCCGGCTGAAAAAAGCCACCGGGAAGGCAACTATATTGTAACCGACCACTATAATCTGCTCTGCCAGACGGATGCCTATTATAAAGGGCTCTCTTATGATGCGTCTTCTTCTTTTTCGGATGTTATCAGCGAGAATATTGCTCCCTTTGATGTGCGCGGCATGAAAAGTTTTACTCCGTCCATTCTGTGTGGTTTCTATGCTGATACTGCCGATGTGGACAGCGATATTTATCTGGAGGACGCAAAAGCCATTGCCAATGAGCAGACTTATTCCAAAGTCAAAAAAATACCTGCCTTCCAGGAATTTAATTTTATTTATCCGGAAACAAACCATTATATGAGTTATGCATTAAATACGGAATGCAAGGAAGCTGCCAGCGCCATGCTTCCGGTATGGTTCTTATCCTACCGTAACAAAGACCGCGTTGCCTACGCTACGGTCAATGGACAGACCGGAAAGGTTGCTGCTGATATCCCGGTAGATAGCCGTAAATTTTTACTCGGTTCCTTTCTACTGGCTATCCCGGTTTTTCTGCTTTTAAATCTTTTCTTTACCATACGGCCTGCTTCAACCCTGATACTTTCTGCGGCACTGGCACTTTTTGCCTCCATTATTTATTTTGTGGAGCTGAGCGAAATCCATAGTCAGGAAACCTATGAGAATGACAGGGGATATCAGTCCAAACAGGGAAATCTCAAGAAAGAAGCCAAAGTAAAAGTAAACTTAAAGCCCCATAAAAGCATGAAATCTAAATTCGAAAACATAATTCCTTATCTGTTTTTAGGTGTATTTGCAATTCAGGTTCTAATGGGAATCTTTAGTTCCGGCGGTTTTTCATTTTCTAAAATTGTCATGCTTATTGTTATCGGCGGTGGGGTTCTGACTTCGCTGTTTGGATTTTCCCAGTTCAGCGAAACAACCACCCGTGGAAAAATTCCGGGATTCCTAGGAGCTTTAATTTCCATTGTTACTGCTGGAATGATTACTTTCCTGCATCCGGTTTCCGACCTTTATTACTACGGTGGTGCAATTGTATCTTTTGCCGGTATTATTTTTACGCTTCTTAGCATTTTAAAGGAATACAATATGCTTACCATGCGGAAACTGCCGCAGTTTAACCGACAGGGAGGTGATGACCGTGCCTAATACATATAAGAAGAAATACAGCTCTTTTTCTGCAAAAATAATTCTTGGCTGCCTGCTTGCATGTTTCTTCCTCTTACTTAACGGAAGTATTACCTGCAAAGCCGAAACCAAGACCTATACCAATAAAAGCACCGGTTATCAGGTTATCGTTGAGGACGATGCCAACCTTTTAACAGACGAGGAAGAAACCACCCTTGGAAAAGAGATGGCTCCGATTACCACTTACGGAAGTGTTGCTTTTAAATCCATCGATTACAATCCTTACTATTCTACTGAGGATTATATCCGAAGCTATTACCGCGACACCTTCGGTTCCACCAGTGCAACCGTATTTCTCATTGATATGGACAATCGGAACATCTGGATTCACAGCAACGGAACCATTTATGAAACCATTACGAAAAGTTATGCCAACACTATCACCGATAATGTATACAAATATGCCTCTGATGGTGATTATTACACCTGTGCATTTACCGCTTTTGGTCAGATTAATACATTGCTCGAAGGGCGAAAAATTGCGCAGCCGATGAAATATATCAGTAATGCCTTTTTAGCAGTTATCATTGCTTTGTTGTTAAACTATTTTCTGGTACGTTCCTTCTCCCGTGCGAAGAGACCATCGAAAACAGATCTTTTAGGAAAGGTATTTACACAGTGCAATATTGCCAATCCAAATGTCCGCTTTATCCGGCAATCCCGTGTCTACAGTCCGCCTTCCAGCAGCGGCAGCGGTGGCAGCAGCGGTGGCGGCGGTGGCAGCAGCAGTGGTGGCGGCGGTGGAGGCGGTGGCGGCGGCCACAGTTTCTAATCCCAAAGACCTGCCTTTTGCCGTTTTATACCGCTATTTCATAACCTGTAGGACCTGCCACCGGCAAATTCCTGCAGATGTCCGGAAATAGCAAAAATCCCATGGAGAATATTTCTGTTTTCCATGGGATTCTTTTTGACGTTTTTTATATTGATATTTTTTATACTGCTTTCTTTTCTAAATTTTTCATGATATTTAATTCACGCAGTGCATAGAAAATGGCAACGACAGCTGCAGCTGCATCTGCGATTGGTCCTGCATACATTACTCCGTCGATTCCCATAAACAAAGGGAAAATAAGAATCAGTGGCAATAAAAACAGCACCTGCCTGGTCAGTGATACAACAATACCAAGTCTGGCTTTTCCAATGGATGTAAAGAAACTAGAAGACATTGGCTGGATTCCATTGATAAATGTCATAAACATAAAAATTCTGAAATACCGCTCTGCGAACTGGAAATATTCTGTACTTCCATCACCAAATACCGTCACCAGCTGATGTGGAAATATCTGAAATACAATAAAAAATACAACACCCACCAGCACGGATATCTCAAAGGCACGCCAAAATGTTTTTCTTACTCTCCCAAAACTTCCCGCTCCATAATTAAAGCCCCAGATTGGCTGGCAGCCCTGGGAAATTCCAATACAGATTGCCATAAATACCATATTTACTTTTGAGATAATTCCAACGCAGGCAAGGGGGATATCTGTTCCATATACAGACATTTCTCCGTAATGACGCAACGTATTATTCATGGTAATCTGCACGATTGCCATGGCTATCTGGTTGATGCAGGAAGCCATTCCCAATGCTGCAATCGCTTTCATATATTTTACCCTTGGACGAAGCATGGAAAACCGAAGTTCCATTTTCCGGAATTTTACAAAATATATAATAACAAGCAGACCTGATACAAACTGTCCGATTACAGTCGCCCATGCGGCTCCTTTGATTCCCCAGTTAAATGTAAAAATAAATAACGGGTCTAATATCGTGTTGATAATTGCGCCCACAAGCATGCAGGTCATGGAATAGGTCGGGCTTCTGTCCGCACGAATCAGATGCGTTCCACCGGTTGTAGATACCAGAAACGGGATTCCAAAGGCTGTAATAAATGTATAATCCTGTGCATATGGCAGCACATCCGGTGTTACACCAAATAAATACAGCAGCGGATTTAAAAACAGTAATACGATTGCTGCAATTATTACTCCACAGATAAACAGAAGACCCAGTCCTGTTCCTGCAATCTTATTTGCTTCTTCTACATTTCCTTTTCCGGTCTCCAGATTATAATTGGATGCACTTCCGATTCCAAGTAACAATGCCGTTGCCGTGCAGATAATGGATACCGGAAATGCAATATTTGTTGCGGCATTTCCAAGCATGCCAACGCCCTGTCCGATAAATATCTGATCTACTATATTATAAAGGGAACTTACCAGCATGCTGATGATTGCCGGTATTGCAAAGCGGGCAATCAGTTTCCCGATTTTTTCTTCCGCCAGCGGATTCTTCGTAGTTTCTACTGTGTGTTCCATCACGGTCTCCTTTCTTTCTCCGGCGAGGGGGAAAGGCAATAAGTTAAAAGAAATATCCTTGGTATTCACAGCTTGTCTGACCTGACCATAAAATACCACAGTTCTATTACATATGTTTTTCTTTCTGCTATGAAAACCGTCTTTTTCATGTTTGACAGTAATACTGCACCGTTCGCTGAAATGCGGATGCATTTCAAGGACTGTTAGGGGCACTTGGAATTTCGTCTGGCAACAGGCAACGCTGGTACAGGGATGTACCAGCGAGGCACAGATGAACATGGATGTGAATTTGTGCCGGTTGCCAGACAAAGCAGGCTGTAAATCGAAATTCCTAGTGCCCCTTGCAGGACTTATGTGGCATCCGTATCCAGCGGACAGTACAGTATTCCAGTCAAAGCAGGCAAAAGACAGTTTACAATCAAGAAAAACATATGTGTAAGAACTGTAGGCATTTTAGGTCAAAGCCAGTCAATCTCTAAATACCAATGATATTTATTGTATCTTATAAGCTTTCCCCATCGCCTGCATAAAGCATTTCATACCGAACGATTGTAACACCCATTTTCTCCGAAGTCAAACCAGCAGCGGAAGAGATTTCATATGAAAAATATGTCTTTTGCAACTATACCCAAAGAATGGTATACTTAGCATAGATATGGAGGTCGTATGATACAGACAGATAAATTGGTACAATTCTATTGTGCCCAGTATAAAACCTTTGCGAAAAAGAAGCATAAAAAAACGATACCGGAAACAGGTCCCTATCCGAAGCGGATGCAGCGGCTTTCCAAGGAACTGCTGGCTATCCATTCTCCGAAGATAAAACAGCCGCAGCTGGAGAATTATCACCGTCAGCTCCGTAATCTTGCCTATTTTGTTTATCGGGATGCCAATCCCATTTATATTATGCAGTTTGAGACTTATCTTGTTGCTGAGCTGGTCCGTCTTGATATCAGTTCCCTGCGGGACGAGGAACCGGAATTAATTACAGAGCGTTTCTTAAACTTTTTATATCAGGAAATGCCCCTTGCAATCTGCCGGCGCACCTTAAAGGATTTGTGCCATCAGTATGGACAATTTGGAATGCGTCATCAGATTGTCGGGATGGTTCCGTTGAAACCGGAAACAGAATTTCCACAGACCAGAGGCATGCAGCGGCATTTTATCCTGCATGTTGGTCCTACCAACTGTGGCAAAACTTATCACGCATTAGAGCGTTTAAAAGAGGCTTCGTGCGGAGTCTATCTTGGTCCTTTGCGTCTTCTGGCGCTGGAAATCTATGAGAAAATGAAAGATGCCGGCATTGCCTGTACGATGCTTACCGGAGAAGAATGCATTCCGGAGGAAAACAGCCGGATTACTTCTTCTACCATTGAAATGTTGGACATGGAACAGCACTATGATATTGCCGTTATTGATGAAGCACAGATGATTGCAGACCGTGACCGTGGGCACTCCTGGACCCGCGCTATTCTGGGAGTAAAAGCAGATGAAATCCATATCTGCATGAGTCCTGCTGCCGAGGAAGTTGTTACCCACCTCATAGCCCTTTGCGAGGATACCTTTGAGGTTCGCCACTATGAACGGAAAACTGCACTGGTCTGTGAGCAAGAGGCATTTGTTTTTCCGGATGATGTCACAGAAGGTGATGCACTAATCACTTTTACCAAGCGTGCTGTCTTAGACATTGCCGGACGATTAGAACGTGAGGGAATTCGTGCCAGTGTCATCTACGGCAGTCTTCCACCGGAAATCCGCAGAAGACAGATTCGTCTTTTCTTAAGCCACGAAACCAAAGTAGTGGTTTCCACCGATGCCATCGGTATGGGACTTAATCTTCCGGTACGAAGAATTGTTTTTATCCAGACAGAAAAGTATGACGGCATTTCCACCCGCCCGCTTAATATTCCGGAGATACGGCAGATTGCCGGACGTGCCGGACGTTTTGGCATGTATGACACCGGTTATGTCAATGCCATGGGCGAGGATGCCAGAAATTATATTGCCAAACGTTTTGACCAGCCGGAACCGGTTATTAAGAAGGTAAGCCTTGGTTTCCCACATGTCCTTTTAGATATGGACGAGCCATTAAATGCCATTTTAAAAATATGGAAATCCGTAGAACCCTCTGCTCCTTTTGAGAAAATCAGCATTGACGAAATTCTCTTTCTATATGATAAGGCATATAAAGCCCGTAAAGAAATCGATGGGTTTGAGGATAAACATACCCTCTACCGGATGCTGACCTGCTCCATTGATATCAAAAACCGGGATATCGTTGATTTGTGGCTCTATTACTGTAAAACCTATACTGCTGATGTCTCCCTTCATTTTCCATCACTGATTATGTGTAATGACAAGGGACTGATGCGTTACGAAACTTTTTATAAAATGCTGGACTTGTACCATCAGTTTTCCACCAGAATGGGAAAAATTTCTGATAGCGAGCGATTAAACCGGGAACGGGAAAAGACAGAAGATACAATTATGAAGCTTCTTGCCAAAGATAAGAAGGATTATATCCGCACCTGTAAATACTGCGGCGTAACGCTGCCGGTAGGTTATCCGTTCCGGGTCTGTGAGAAGTGTTATGGACATAGGCCCTATAAAAAAATCTGATAACAGGAGGTAATCATTATGTTTCTTTCCATTGAATCCAAACACCCAAAATTTTATCAGGTCTTCCGGATTTTCATCGTATTTTTTGCATCGATTCTGTATGCATGGAACCTGCGTTGTTTTGCGAAAACTGCTGGATTATTTCCGGGCGGTTTTTCCGGAGTGTCCCTGCTCTTACAGAAAATCGGGCTGACCTTTTTCCATATTGATATTCCATATACCTTTTTCAACGTGGTTTTAAATATTTTCCCAATCTATATCGGTTTCCGGTTCCTTGGGAAAAAATTTACCTGGTACTCGATTCTTACGATTTTCTTATCCAGTATTTTCGTAGACCTGCTGCCGGCTTATGTATTTACACAGGATGTTCTTTTAATCAGTGTGTTCGGTGGTCTTTTAAACGGATTTGCCATCTGCCTGTGCTTAAACGTTGGAACTACTACCGGTGGAACCGATTTTATCAGTATTTATCTTTCCTCCCAGAAGGGAATTGATGCATGGAATTATATTCTCCTTGGCAATGTCATTATCCTTGCCATTGCAGGTGCTCTCTTTGGCTGGTCTATTGCACTTTATTCCATTATTTACCAGTTCTGCAGCACCCAGGTAATTCAGATGCTTTATAAGCGTTACAAGAAAGAGACTCTGTTTATTATTTCCGATAAATCCAATGAAATTTATCATGCGATCCGGGAAACCACCAACCATGATGCCACCCTCTTTCAGGGCATTGGCTGTTATGAAGAAAAAGAAAAGACGCTTATCTACTCCGTCATTAATACGGAGGCTAAGCGCCAGTTAATTCCTATGATACGTTCCATCGACCCACACGCATTTATCAATATTGTAAAGACGGAGGAATTGGAAGGCCGGTTTCACAATACTCCAAATGATTAATGCATCATCTGGTATACAAAACTACTTTTTCTGATACCGGTCATAAATTTTCTCCGGTGTCATCAACGAAACTTCATCGATGAAAACATTTCGGAATGTCATGGTACCGCCCTGACATTCCTTTGTTTTTTCTGCAGCTGCCTCGCCGCACAATCCGATAAAACTGCAGCAGGCTGCTGCCGCTTCTATGGTTGCTTCTGTTCCAAGAAATGCGCCCAGCATAACCGATGACATACAACCGCTTCCGGTAATATGTGCCATCATTTCATGGCCTCTTCTGCATTCAAAGACTTCTCCGCCATCCGTAATCACATCCACTGCACCGGATGCAATCAGTATGGTCTTCTGTGCTTTCGCATACTGTTTCATGCTTTCCACATCAACAGACTTATCCGATGCATCCACACCGGTTACGGTATTGCAGTCCTTTAACAGTGCACGAATCTCAGAATAATTTCCCCGAATGCAGGTCGGGTGAATTTCTTTTATCAAAGTCTGGCATTGCATCCGCCGGTAAGTAGAACCGGAAATTCCTACCGGGTCTAATACAATGGCATGTCCCATTTCATCCGCTTTCTTTCCGGCTTTTTCCATAGCTTCAAAATCCGCAATGGCTCCAAGATTGCAGACTAAGGCTGCTGCCCCTTCTGTTATCTCTTCCACTTCCAGCGGATGATGTGCCATGGTCGGAGATGCGCCTGCTGCCAGCAGAATATTGGCACAGTCATTGACGGTCACCGCATTGGTTATACAGTGAATGACCGGACGTTTCTTTTTTATCTCATGATGCAGTTCTGCAATTTTTCCGGCTTCTAATTCCATATTCTAGTTCTCCAGACTGTCTTTCATTTTTGCTAACATTCCTGATTTCTTTAAAGGAATGGTAATAATCATTGCAATAATGGTTCCGCCACATGTACTGATTAAGAATGGTACTACAAAAGTAAATAATGCAGCCGCTGTATTTCCCATTACCAGATAAGCAACCGGATAAGAAAGCATTCCACCGATAATTCCGGTTCCTACTACCTCACCGATATATGCAAATGGGAGTTTCTTTCCATATTTATAAAGGAGTCCGCCAAGAAGTGCTCCACACATACTTCCCGGAAATGCCAGTGGACTTCCCAATGCTAAAAGGTTACGGATTAAGGATGCAATAAATGCCTGGGCAAGTCCCCACCAAGGTCCTACCAGAACAGCACACAGTACGTTTACAAGATGCTGTACCGGGGCACATTTTGAGCCGAATACCGGAAATGAAAACAGGCTTCCTACGACTGCGATTGCTGCAAAAATTGCGGTTACGGTTAATTTCTTTAAGTTTGATTTGTGATTCATTTTGTCCTCTCTTCTGTTCCCATCCGAGAGGACGGGAACCTCTTAGTTTTTCTTTACTGCTTCTGCAACTTTTTCCACAATCACGCAGAGAATGACGGTAACCACCATATCCGGAAGTGTATTTCCAACCGGAGTATCAATGTGCATCAGCACACGGTAAAGCACAAATCCGATAAGCCAGACACCAAGATTACGCCACTGAAATGCCATGTCTTTTGCATTGGCTTTCTTTAAAATAAAGTAATCTGCAATCTGTACGGCAATCATCGGAGCAAAGACAGAACCGATAAGATATAAGAAATTTGTAATGTTATCCATTGGATATACAATTGCTGCAACAGTTCCGATTACCGTTACAATAATTGCTGCCCATTTCTCATTGATTTTCTCAGAAATGGATACACTGGAAACACCTGCAGAATAAGCATCCAAGAAAGTCGTTGTTACTGTTGAGAAAATGATAATCACAAGTCCTACGATACCAAATCCGGTCTTTAACATAATCTGTGCAATATCATATTCACCGGTAATAAGTGCTGCACCCATACCAATGACATACATGAAAATACTGACCAGACTGTATACAACAACGCTGACTGCGGTTGCTGCAAATGGTTTTTCTGCTTCTCTTGTATAATCACTGATTAATGGCAGCCAGGAAAGTGGCATTGCTACCGCAAGCTCTACGGCTGCGCCAAAGGTAAGGCTTCCATCATCCACGATTGCCGGAATGGCTCCATTTCCAATAAAAATCACTTTAAACAATACCAGTGACAGGATAAATAATGCGGTCATTGCAACGGTATTGAGCTTTCCAAGATTGGTAAGTCCAATCAGGATCCAAAGGATAATGAGGACTCCGATAATGGCTGCCCAGAACCAGTTTGCTACCGGAATGACACCATTGGCTGCCAGTGCGCCATCATAAATCATTATGGCTGTCCATCCTACCAGCTGCAATACATTCAACGCTGCAAAAAGAAGGCTTCCCTTCTCTCCAAAGCTCATTTTTACGGTTTCCATGGCACTTCTTCGTTCTCTTGCACCAATCATCCCTGCTGCAAACATCATCAGTCCACCAATTAAGTGTCCTAATAAGATAGCTGCCATGGCTTTTCCAAATCCAAGCGGTGCAAAATAAGTTCCGGTTAAAATTTCAGCAATGGATACGCCGGCTCCAAACCAGATTAATCCGTTACTGAATACAGATGTCTTCTTCTCATTCATTGGTATATTCTCCTTCTATTGCAAATGCGTGATTCATCGGGCCGCTTCCCTTTCCCAGATTCAACATGGCTGCCAGTGCGCCGGATATGTAATTCTTTGCGTACTGCACGGATGTTTCCAGGCTGCGTCCCTTGGCAAGATTAGATGCTATGGCAGATGATAAGGTACAACCGGTTCCGTGGGTGTTTGGATTGTCAATTCTCTTTCCGTGGAACCATACCGGCTCTTTGTCCTTCTGCCAGAGCAAATCATTGGCATCATTTAACTGATGTCCGCCTTTTAACAGCACGGCACAACCGAAGGTTTTACAAATGATTTCTGCTGCTTTTTCCATATCTGCTTCTGTCTTTATCTCCATACCGGAAAGCACTTCCGCTTCCGGGATATTTGGAGTTATAACAGTTGCCAGAGGCAATAATTTAGTTTTCAATGTACCGATAGCGTCATCGCTGATGAGCTTTGCTCCGCTGGTCGCTACCATAACAGGATCCACGACTATATTTTTTGCGTGGTACGCTGTCAGTTTGTCCGCAATTGTCTCTATCAGAGCACTGGAAGAGACCATTCCGGTCTTCACTGCATCCGGATATATATCCGTAAAAATACGATCCAGCTCCTCTGCCAAAAATTCTGGAGTTACCTCCATAATGTCTGTTACGCCGGTTGTATTCTGGGCAGTAAGTGCCGTGATCGCACTCATGGCGTATACGCCATTGGCGGTCATCGTCTTAATATCTGCCTGGATGCCGGCGCCTCCACTGGAATCACTTCCAGCGATTGTTAATGCTGTGTTCATACATTTGTCTCCTTTGCATTAATTTTGTATAGCGACCTAAGGTGGTGCCCCCAATCTGCCGCTGTGGTTTGTTATTACATTGCAGGCGATGATATATCTTACTATATTTCCAATGAGCAATCCCGCTGCCCTTGCATACCTTCTTTGTCTTTCAGGGTCACTAGAATTTCCCGTAAGTATATCTTTTTTCCGGCAAACGGCGAAAAGTCGCATCCATGCTCCATTCCGCCTCGCCGGCACATCCATGATGCCGGCGTTGCCTGTTGCATAAGGGAAATCCAAGTGTCCCAGGAAAGACAAAGAAATGGTATTCCAAGGACAGCGTGTTTCCTCATTCAAAATAAGACTCATCTTATCATCATCTGCACTTTATATAAGTAAGACTTTTTTATGTCCTATCTTATACATGATTTTTTACTACCATATTCACTTTTTGCAACAGTTCTTTCGTTCCCTCTTCGATGTCTTCACATGCGAAGATTCCACTTACAACTGCTGCTCCTGCAATTTCGCATCCTTTTAATTTCAGGATGTTATCATGGTTGATGCCGCCAATTGCGACTACGGGGATGGTGACGCTCTGACAGATTTCCTGCAGGAGGGTTAGTTCCATCGGCTTTGCATCAGTCTTGGTGCTGCTGCCAAATACGGCTCCGCTTCCTAAGTAATCTGCACCGGCTTTTTCTGCTGCCTGTGCCTGTTCTATTGTTTTCGCAGTCACTCCGATGATTTTATCTGTTCCAAGAATTTCTCTTGCACGGGTCAGCTCCATATCGGACTGTCCCACATGCACGCCATCGGCTCCTATCCTTTCTGCCAGTTCCACATTATCATTGATGATCAATGGTACCCTATAACGGTGGCAGAGTTCCAAAAGGCTTCTGCCTTCTGCTTCAAATTCCGGCTCAGATAATTCTTTTTCCCGAAGCTGCACTAAAGTAACTCCGCCCTTCAATGCTTTTTCTACCTGCTCATATAAGGTCTCTCCCTTAAGCCAGCTACGGTCGGTAATGGCATAAAGAAGAAGCTGTTCTCTTGTAATATTCATATGTGATTTCTCCTTATGAAGTGCGGTGTGTAGTGAGGAGTGACAGCCAGAGTCTGCCACTCCCGCACCGCAGCTCCGGGAACCTGCCGCCCTATTACAATATAGGGAACCAGAAATCCGGGTTTCCGGAGTTCTGCGGTGCTCGTCAAAGTCACTTACAGCGGAACCTTTGCAAGCAAGCTTGCAAGTTTCCGCTGTAAGTGACTTTTCCTCACTACTCGCAAAAACAAAAGTGCAGGACCTCTGTAAAAAAGATTCCTGCACACTAAGTAATCGCACCTGCGTTTCGTTATCTCCCTACGTTGGCATTATCCAAATCAGGTTCTGGGTTAAAGCTTCTGCTTACTCTCAGCCCGCCTGTGCGAGCACCCCGTTTTTCAACGATTTTCATTATACACATTCCCCACAAAAAAGCAAGCTATGTTTTCCATAAAATACCTTGAAAACCACAAAAAAATGGCTTAGAATTAAATCAGCTTATTATATCATTGTGCGAAAGAGAAGGATTAAGAATATCTATGAATTATGATGAAAATGTTTTTAAAGCCAAGGCCAATATCAAAGCCCGCAGAATCTGGCTTATATTTTCCCTGCTGCTGACCGCTAACTATGGTGCCGATATGTCCAACGGTCTCTATCCATCGAAGCAGTATCTCTATTTTGTTCTGCTCTGCTGGATTCCATTTTTTATTGGAGAATTATTTCTAAAAATCAAAGGCAAAACTACTGACATCTATCGCTATATACTGGTGCTTGGTTACGGTATCTTTTATACTTATCTTTTATGTACCACAGCATCCCCAATTGCATTTACCTACATTCTGCCGGTAACCAGTCTTTTAATTATTTTTAAAGACCGGAAATTCATGCTGCAGTGCGGTATTGCAAATACTATCAGCGTAGTGATCAGTATTATTTACCGCTATATGGTATTAAGCTGCACCACTGCTACTGATGTAAAGAATTATCAGCTGCAGATATCCTGCCTGATTCTGTGCTATATCTGTTATATCATGTCCATCCGCCATTTAAATGAGGCTGACGGTGCACTGACAGACAGTATCAAGGATGATTTACATCGTGTGGTAAATACCGTAGAAAAGGTGAAAACTGCCAGCAATAACGTTATGGACGGTATCACCGTTGTCCGGGAACTGGCTAATGAAAATAAACACGGTTCTGACGTTGTCTTAAAAGGAATGAACAATCTGACCAACAACAATCAGGAATTACAGAACCGTACGACTTCTTCCCTTGATATGACAACTGACATCAATTCCCAGGTAGAACATGTCGGCTCCATGATTCAGGAAATGGTTTCTCTTACCAATGAATCCATTCATCATGCACAGGTCAGTTCTGCTGACTTGGAGAGTCTTGTTACAACTGCAGGAACCATGTCCAGACTTTCCAATGAAGTAGAACAGGTTCTGACAGAATTTACCTCTGAATTCGAAAAAGTAAAATCCGAAACCGGAACCATTGACAACATCTCCGGTCAGACCAATCTCCTTGCCTTAAATGCTTCCATTGAAGCTGCAAGAGCCGGAGAAGCAGGAAAAGGATTTGCTGTTGTTGCTGAGGAAATACGTACCTTGAGCACTGAAACCAAGGCTTCTTCCAAACAGATCCAGGATGCGCTGATGCGTTTGGATGAAATCTCCGGCAAGATGACAAAATCCATTGAAGAGACCTTAAAACTTATTCAGCTTACTCTTGAGAAAGTCACACTGACCGGTGAAAATGTGAATAAAATTACCGCTGACTCATCTCAGATGGGTGAGCATATACAGGTCATTGACAATGCAATCAAAGAAGTGGAAACATCAAACCGCCAGTTAGTAGAAAATATGAAGTATATTTCTGAAATTGTCGATACCATGACACTCTGCATTCATGATTCTGATGATATCAGTCAGCGTATGGTAAGTAAATATGATGAAAGTGCTAACAATATTAACAGCATAGAAAATGAAATCCAGGCATTGATGTGCAAGCTTGGAATCGGCGGCTTCATGGGTATTGAGGATATCAACCCTGGTATGAAAGCAACCATCCGCCTGACGGAAAACCCTGACCATGTTTTCCATGGTGAAGTTCTGAAACAGTATTCCAACCAGATTATACTTTCTCTGGAAGAAAAGCTTTCTTTTCGTAACAACAAATCCTGTTCCATCCAGATTACTGTTGGGAATGTGCTTTACTGCTGGGATAATGTCTCCGTCCATGTAGATAAAACAACCTCTGATTTCGTCGTAGAAATCACCGGCAGTCCAAATATTTTAAACAGACGGAAATATCCTCGTGCCGACCTTTCCAATTTCTGTAATATTACAGTTAAGAACACCGGAGAAACCTTCCAGGGACGTATGGAAAATATCAGTGCCAACGGATTTGCTTTCCTTTGCGATGCACCGTTCTTTGCAGATAGCAAAGGGACTGATATTCTCTTAAATATCCTTTCCTTTGATTTACCGGATCAAGCTGCTTTGGAAGGTCATATTATCCGAAGTTCCGACGACGAAGGCATGTATATCGTCGGCTGCCAGATGCCGGAAGACAATATGGCAATTAAAGATTATGTAGATCAGTTGTTAGGATAAAACTATTTCAAGATATTTTTTAAGATATCGCTGCTTGCGAAAGAAGAAAACTCATAGCAGATTCCGTTTGGAATTTACTATGAGTTTTCTTTTTGGTCTGTATTTTGTATCCGTAATCTCCGTCTTTATTTTCCTGCTTCATTTAATGCTGCAGGATAAATGCTTCGATCTCCGATAAATCTTTGGAAATCAGCAGACGGTTAAAATCTTCTTTTGCTGCAAAGCCTGAGCTCTGCATTTCTTCGAAAAATGCTTTCAGTGGCTGATAGAAGCCATCAATATCATAAAGAATACATGGATTCTCATTGATGTGAAGACGCTGCAGGGATATGATATCCGATAACTCGTCTAAGGTTCCCGGACCACCCGGCAGTGCGATGTAAACATCTGCTAACTCTATCATTTTCGCTTTCCGCTCCGCCATATCTTTCGTATCTATGTACTCTGTCAAAAACTGGTGTCTGCGGTTTTGAATGGATTCCACCTGTGGCAGTACACCGATTACTTTTCCACCATTGGATAATACGGAATTGGCTATGGTTCCCATCAATCCGCCCCGGGCTCCACCGTATACCAGTGTGTGTCCGTTCTCTGCAATCCACATGCCAAGGGCTACTGCACCGATGGTATATGCTTCCTTACTTCCTGCGGATGAACCGCAATATACTGCTATATTCATATGCTCTCCTCTGCTACTTTTCCTGACGTTCTACTTCCATATTTTTAGGCAATACAAGATTCAAAATAATGGCAGTAAGGAATACAACTGCTACACAGTTTTCTGCAAAGATAGAACGGATAATGCCTGGGAAGATTGCAAATAAATCCGGCAGCTGGGTAAAGCCTAATCCGATACTTAAGGACAGTGCCGATATGGTAATATTTCTCTGGGAAAATCCACATTTTCCAATCATCTGCAGTCCACTGATTACAATAGTTCCGAACATCATAATTGTACATCCGCCCAGAACTGCACTTGGCAGTGTGGCAAGTACTGCACCTACTACCGGGAAAATTCCTGCCAGAATCATAATTATGGCCCCCGTTGCAATGACAAAACGGTTTACAACCTTGGTCATGGCAACCAGACCTACATTCTGGCTGAAGGATGTAATCGGCATACAGCCAAATACCGAAGATAATGCACTGACAAATCCGTCACAGGCAAGTGAACCCGCAGTCTCCTTCTGGGTGACATCACGGTTTAAGCCGGATGATGCCAGTGCCGAGGTATCTCCAATTGTCTCGGTTGCTGACACTAAGAATATCAAAACAAATGCGATAATAGCATCTGCATGAAATTCCATTTTAAATGGCATCAGATGCGGCAGTGCCAGAAGGCTTGTATCGGAAAGTGCTGAAAAATCTACCACACCCATACACAATGCCACAATATAACCTACAATCAGTCCAAACAGTACGGATAACTGTTTGAAATAGGATTTTGCTACAATATTAAATACGATACAGCATACCAGTGTCACAGTTCCAAGTATCCAGTTGGTTGCAGATCCGAAATCTGCACTGCTGCTGCCACCACCAAAGGAATCTGCACCTACTTCAAGCAGGGAAAATCCAATTGCTGTTACAACGGTAGCTGCTACAATCGGTGTTACCAGTTTCATCCAGTATTTGGACAAAAGTCCAAGGATACCTTCTACGATACCTCCAACAAGAACCGCTCCCATGATTGCTCCATAGCCATACTGTCCGCCAATGACACAGGCAATGGATACAAAGGTAAAGGAAATTCCCATGACAATCGGAAGTCTCGAACCGATTCTCCAGATTGGGAATAACTGAATCAGTGTTCCGATTCCGGCAATCATCATTGCACTCTGAATAATCATTGCCGTATTCTTTGCATCCATTCCGCAGGCCCCTGCCACAATCAGAATCGGTGCAATATTGGCTACAAACATAGCTAAAATATGCTGCAAGCCAAATGGAATTGCATTTAAAACCGGCACTTTGCCATCCAGCGCATAAATATTATCTACGCTGGCTTTCTGACCTGCTGCCATACCATCTTTTGTGTTTTTTCTTTCTAAAAAACTCATTTTCTTTTTTCCTCCGTTATCTGTTTCCGCAATAGCATGCTCACTATCTTTTTTATCTTATGACGGAACAGAGGGGAGGTCAACTGCTTTTTACAATTTCCAGCCTGCTGCCTGAAGCTGTGTCTTTGCCATATGCCGGTAAACGCCATCCTTTGCTGTAAGTTCTTCCGGCGCACCCTCTAAAAATGCTCTTGCAATAGACGGAATCGTATTAGGCTCTCCAGTCTATTATGCGGGGGCAAGTGGACAGTTACATCATTTCTTGACCGAGCATTTTTTGCAGGGATTCAGTTAAAGCTCTTCCCCGCAGGATTCAATCACTTTTTTGTACCAGTAAAAAGAATCTTTGCGGATTCTGGAAAAGTCTCCGGTTCCGTCATCATTTTTATTTACATAGATAAGACCATAACGCGTGGAGGCACTGACAAGATCTGTACAGCCCCAGCAGGTGTAGCCGATCAGATCTACTCCGTCATGGATTGCTTCCTTCATCTGCTCTATATGGCGGCGCATATATTCAATACGGTAATCATCGTGAATCTTTCCATCCTCTGTCAGCTGATCCACCGCCCCAAGACCATTTTCCACGATCATGATCGGAATCTGATAGCGGTCATAGATCTGGTTCAGAACATAGCGAAGACCAGTTGCATCGATCTGCCAGCCCCAGTCGGAAGCTTTCAGATATGGATTTTTCAGATTGTCACTTCCATTTCCGGCCGTTTTCTCTCCGTCCTTTGTCACGCTGACACAGCTACTGGAATAATAGCTGATAGTGAAAAAGTCCACCGTACCCTTCTTGAGGATCTCTTTATCCTCCTGAAGAACCTCCAGCTGGATTCCGTGCTCCTCAAAGTATCTATCTCATGAGCCATGGAAACTGCAAGTGCACTTGCTACCAGCTGGTGATGCATTGCCTGATAACGGCTCTGCTCACATACATCCTTCGGGTCCAGCATTCCTGCACAGAATACCGCACCAAAGTCCTGCGTCAGCATATTGATCTCATTAAAAGTCAGCCAGTATTTTACCTTACCTTTATATCTCTCAAATAAAACCTTTGCAAATCGAAGATAGAAATCGATCATCTTACGATTTTTCCATCCGCCATACTCCAGAGAAAGATGAAGGGGATTCTCATAATGAGAGATCGTTATCAGCGGCTCAATGTTATATTTTCTCAGTTCGTCGATCACATTGTCGTAGAACTTAAGGCCTTCCTCATTTGGAGTTTCCTCATCCCCATTTGGGAACACTCTGGACCAAGAAATAGAAAAACGATATACCTTAAATCCCATCTCTGCAAAAAGAGCAATATCCTCTTTCCAGTGATGATAAAAATCAGTTGCCTGGTGATTGGGATAAAATTCTTCCGGTAACGGTGCCGGCGGTGTAAGACGACGTTCCTTATCCACACTTCCTCCTGTCAGGACATCTGCAATGGACGGGCCTCTGCCATCCTCATCCCAACCGCCTTCATACTGGTTTGCAGCAGTTGCTCCGCCCCAGAGAAATTTTTCCGGCATACGGTTATAATTTTTCATTTTTTAATTTTCTCCTTTTTACAAACATCAGGCGGATCTGTTATCTCCGCCTGATGTTTCGTTGTTATTCTTATACAATAGTCAGGAATTTATCTCCTGCATTTACAGCTGCATCTTCTTTTTCCATGCATACTGCTTTGATATAATCAGAAATATTGGTCACAACAACCGGTGTGATCAGATCATATCCTTCTTTCTTAATGGCATCCATATCGAATTCCACAAGAAGCTTTCCTTTTTTTACCTTATCTCCATCAGAAACATGGGATTTAAAATATTTACCATTTAAATTTACAGTATCAAGTCCGATGTGGATCAGAATTTCTACTCCACTTTCTGTCACAAACATGATTCCATGTTTGCTCTCCATGATATTTGCCACCGTACCATCTGCCGGTGCATAAACCTTTCCTTCTGATGGAACGATCGCTGCTCCGTCACCTAAAACCTTATCAGCAAAAGTTTTATCCGGAACATCGGAAAGTGCTTTTACAGTTCCTGCTACCGGTGCACAAAGCTCGATCTTATCTACAAGCGGAGCGTTCTGCTGTGCCGGCTGTTTTTCTGTATCTGTGTTCTGTACTTCATCCTCTGTCTCAGCCTTTACATCCTCAAATCCGAAGATAAGTGTAAGAACAAAAGCAGCTACAAAAGATACCACGATCATAATGATTCCATAAATCAGATTGCTTAATCCCTTCTCGCCGATAAACGCCGGGATTGCCATGATACAATTCTGTGCAATGTAAAGAGAAACCTGAAGAAGTCCTCCTACGATACCACCGATTCCGGCTGCGATGGAAGCTGCTTACCACCGGTTGCAATGGCATTCAGTCCGATCGGTGTCAGCGCATGGTGCATACCGGTCATAACGATGAACGGGAAGGTTGCTGCAAGGATACCTACAATAATGAAACCAAGTTTTACGGACAGGAAGTTGATGGCTACCGCAAGTCCGTTACCAATAATTGTTCCGATCGGTCCAACTACGATCAGGGCGATCGGTGCACTGATCAGAATTACCAGTGTCGGGTTCAGGATCAGTTTTACCATTTTCGGTGTGATCTTATCAACCAGAATCTCAATATAATGTGTGATCCATACCATCAGGATAACCGGAATAACGGAATAAGAATAAGTTGCTTTTGTGATCGGCAGACCAAACAGTGTGATGGCCGCATCACCAGCTACCATAGTTACAAAGGTAGGGCTTAAGTAAACACCGGCAATAAACAGCGCCAGTGACTGGTTCACGCGGAAAACCTTGGCAGCATTTGCTGCGATCAGGAACGGCATGAAGTAGAAAGTAACATCTCCGATAAAACTGATCACCTGGTAGGTACTGCTTGTTTCTGATACCAGATGAAAAGTTGTCAGCAGG